>Ga0114984_1000277_pt1 | contig 20130 bp, 15 predicted proteins | sample Shrwel1BS1Day1_FD_96987 | JGI IMG/M metagenome (GOLD analysis project Ga0114984, IMG submission 96987) | Subsurface microbial communities from deep shales in Ohio, USA - Utica-3 well 1 S-1-Day1 | ecosystem: Environmental > Aquatic > Deep subsurface > Shale gas/oil reservoir > Produced water/Flow...
CTGCTGCGGGCTGATGCAGGCCTGGCCGCCGAGAATATCCTCATGGAACAGGCCGCTGCCGCGCAGCAGGCGGTGGCTGTCCAGATCGCGCGCCAGCGCCAGGTCGAGCAACAGCGCCGGCTGATGGTGGGCGGCGATGAAGCGACTGTCGCGTTCGTACCAACTGCCCTTGATGGCCATGGCGGATTCCTCAGGCGCGCTTGACGGCGGGGGCTTGCTTGGCGTGCGCCAGGGCCAGGTTGAGGCGCCTGAGCAGGCTTTCGCCATCCTCGTCCTGGGCCAGCACGCTGGCCACGCTGGCTGACAGCCGCAGGCGCTCGCCGTTGCGGCTGCTGCGGTAGGCCAGGTGACGCACCGCCTCCTGCAACTCGCTGGCGATCTGCTGCGCCTGCTGCGCGCCGGTGGCCGGCAGCAAGGCGACGAAGCGGTCGCCGGCCAGGCGGCAGAGCAGATCCTGGCGGCGCAGGTTGAGCAGCAGCAACTGGGTCAGGCTCTGCAGCACCCGATCGCCCTCGGCGTGGCCATGCTCGCGGTTGAGACGGCCGAAACCGTCCAGATCGAGAATCGCCAGGGCCAGCGGCTGGCCCTCTTCGCGGCTCTGCTGCAGGGCCTGCTGCACCTGCAGGCGCAGGTAGTCGGCGGTGCCCAGCGGGGTGAGCTTGTCGAACAGACGGTGTTCGCGAAACAGCCGCTCGCGCTTTTCCATCTGCGCGCTGATGGCCAGCTGCTCGCGGTGCCAGTGATAGATGCCCAGGGTCATCAGCACGAAGCCTACCGGCATCGGCCCGGACTCCAGCCACTTGTCCCAGCCGACGCCGGCCGGCAGCTGGACGAACTCGTCCACCGAGTCCATCCACAGGGAGAAGAACAGGCAGGCCAGGCCGAAGAACAGCAGGTTGGTCACGCTGCCGGCCGGGCGGCTCTTCAGCAGCAGGCCGATCCACAGCAGCACCAGCAGCGCCGAGCCACCCTCGCCGAGGATGTCGGTCCAGTTCCACAGACTGGTGGGCTTGATGCTGCCGGCGATCAGGTGGGCGAGCAGGCCGAGGTTGGCCAGCAGCAACAGGCCGGCGAGTTTCCAGGCATGCAGTTTCAACAGGGGCGGCATTGGCGGGGCTCCGCGGGCTTCGATGGCGGCAGCAGAACAGATGCCCGTGACACTTTGGTTGCAGCGGGGAGGTCGATTCGGCTCAGGGCAATTGCAGAATTTTTTGCTGCGCACGACCGTTGGGCGCGCCGCGCGCACCCACCACGCTGGTCGGCAGCCTTCACTCCCTGCTGCCAGAGCGTGCCGCATCGGGTCTTTTCGGCTCATAGCGCCGGGAAAACGCGGCGAAAAGTCCGTATCTGGTGGTCTTCGCCGCTGTGCTGTCACAGAAGCGTCATTCGCCGCACCTAGCTTGCGCCTCCATCGAGCCGGCCCCGTGCCGGTGGATTTCACTCTTGGGGAGAGCAGGCCATGCGCCTAGGTCACAGCAGGACCCGCCACGCGGGCTTTCGTATCAGCACTCTGGCACTGGCCATCGCCGCCAGCGCCGTCGCCCTGGCCGAAGAGCCGGTGCTACTCGAACACGTCGAGGTGGTCGGCCAGGCCGCCAGCATCGACAAGGCGCTGCAGGATCAGCGGCGCTCCGACAGCGTCACCAGCGTGGTGCACGCCGACGGCATCGGCCAGCTACCGGACGACAATGCCGCCGAGGCGCTGCAGCGCATTCCCGGCCTGTCGGTGGAGCGCGACCAGGGCGAGGGGCGCTTCGTCAGCGTGCGCGGCATCGGCCCGGATCTCAACGCCGTGACCATCAACGGCACCCTGGTGCCGGCGCCGGAGAGTGACCGCCGCGCGGTGGCCCTCGACGTGCTGCCGGCCGAGCTGGTGCAGTCGCTGTCGGTGGTCAAGACCCTGACCCCGGACATGGACGCCAACTCCCTCGGCGGCACCGTACAGGTGGAGAGCCTGTCGGCCTTCGACCACGACGGCCTGTTCTACAGCCTCAGCAGCGAGGCCAGCTACAACGACAAGAGCGACCAGACCAGCCCGAAATTCTCCGGCGCCATCAGCGAGCGCTTCAGCCTCGGCGACGGCATCGACAACTTCGGCGTGGCCGCGGCGCTGAGCTGGCAGCAGCGCGATTTCGTCTCCGACAACCTGGAAACCGGTGGCGCCTGGGACTTCAGCGACGGCGCCCGGCTCGAGGAGCTGGAGCAGCGCGCCTACGACATCCGCCGCGAGCGCACCGGCCTGGGCCTGAACTTCGACTACAAGCCGGACGACGAGTCCAGCTACTACCTGCGCACGCTCTACAGCCGCTACAAGGACACCGAAACGCGCCAGTCCACCAAGATCGCCTTCGCCGACCCGCTGCTACCGGGCGAACTGGGCGACGCCAAGGCCGAGCGGCGCCTGAAGGCGCGCGAGGAAACCCAGGAGATCCAGTCCTACGTACTCGGCGGCGAGCGCGTGCTGGGCTTGTGGACCGTCGCCGGTCAGGTCGGCTACAGCCAGGCCAGCGAGGACACCCCGGTGGGCATCTCCTCGGCCAACTTCAAGGCGCTCAGCGGCTTCACCGACACCGGCTTCGATGACAGCAAGAAGCCGCGGCCGATCATCGGTGCCGGCTTCTACGACCCGGCCAACTTCCGCCTGGACAAGGTCAAGCTTGCCAAGGAGTACACCGAGGACAGCGAGAAGAACGTCAAGCTCGACCTGGCCCGCGACTACCAACTCGACGGCTACGCCGCGCAGGTCAAGTTCGGCGGCAAGCTCAGCCGCCGCGACAAGGACAACGACAGCGAGGTGTGGAATTTCTCCAAGCTCACCAGCGGCACCGGGCTGACCACGGCCGACCTGGCCATGGGCAACTTCCAGCGCGGCGAGGTCGACTACGGCCTCGGCCGTTTCGGCCCCGGGCTCAACGCCAAGGCCATCGAGCGCCTGCTGGCGCGTCTGGATCGCAGCGCCTATTACGACCAGCAGGAGTCGCGCGTCAACGACTTCAAGATGAGCGAGGACATCAACGCCGCCTACCTGATGAACAGCGTCGACGTCGACGACTGGCGCTTTATCGCCGGGGTGCGCTACGAGGGCACCGAGTTCGAGGCCAAGGGCACCGGCCTGCGTGACGACGCCTATGAGTCGATCGACAGCCGCAAGCGCTACGACCACTGGCTGCCGGGCCTGCATGCGCGCTACCAGCTCGACGAGCACACGCAGATCCGCGCCGCCTGGACCCACTCGGTGGTGCGCCCGACCTTCGGCCAGCTGGCGCCGGGCTTCGTCATCGACGGCGACGAGGCCAGTTTCGGCAACCCGGACCTCAAACCGCTGGAGTCGAGCAACTTCGACCTCGGCATCGAGCGCTACCTGGGCCGCGCCGGGGTGGTCTCGGCCTTCGCCTTCTACAAGGACATCGACAACTTCGTCTATGCCACGGACCTGGCCGGCAGCGGCGCCTGGGTCGACTTCAGCGAGGCCAACACCTTCGCCAACGGCAGCAGCGCCAAGCTGTACGGCATCGAGCTGGCCTACTCGCAGAAGTTCGACTGGCTGCCGGCACCCTGGAACGGTCTGCTGCTGGGCGCCAACGCCACCTTCAGCCGCTCCGACGCACGCATCGAAGGCCAGGGCAGCAGGCGCAGCATCGACCTGCCCAATCAGTCCGACCAGGTCGGCAACCTGACCCTGGGCTGGGAGAACGACAAGCTCAGCCTGCGCCTGGCGGCCAACTACAAATCCAGGTACCTGGCCGAAGTGGCGGCAGTGGACGACAAGGCCCACGACCTCTACGCCGATTCGCAGCTGTTCGTTGACTTCAGCGCCGGCTACTTCCTCAGCGACAACCTGCAGCTGAAGTTCGAGGCGCAGAACCTCACCGACGAGTCCTACTACGTCTACACCGGCAATCGTCGTTACAACGCCCAGTACGAGGAATACGGCCCGACCTACAGCCTCGGCCTGACCTTCACCCACTTCTAATGCACTGCCCTGCGCGCCCGCCGGGCAGCGCAGGGCGACCCGAACAAGGATCGCCCCTTTGATGAACGCTGTATTTTCTCCCGCTCCCCTGGCCGTCGCCCTGCTTGCCGGCCTGCTCGCCCTTGGCGGCTGCGAGGTGCAGACCTCTGCCGTGCAGGCGGCTGCCGCGACCCCGACGGCGCTGACGGCGCAGCCCTGGCAGCCGGCCGAGCGGATCGCCGTGGAAGACCTGCACCAGCTGGACCAGGCCGCCTTCTGGCCAGGCGCGCGCTACCTGCTCAGCAGCGAGAAGCAGGGCCTCTACCTGCTCGACGAGCAGGGCGCCAGCCTGGCCCATCTGCCCGGGCGTTTCGGCGCCCTGGACCAGCGCAGCGATGCCGAGGGCCTGCTGCTGGCCAGCGTCGACATCGACCGCCAGCAGCCCATGCTGATAGCGCTGCGCGGCGCCGACCGGCGCTGGGGCGAGCCTGTGTACCTGCCGCGTGCCAGCTTCAAGGTCGACGGCCTGTGCCTGTCGCGTGACGCGGCCGACAACCAGTTCCTGTTCCTGGTCGGCGAGGAAGGCATCGGCGAGCAGTGGCTGGTGGCCCAGGCCCTGCAGCCGCTGGCCGAGCCGCGCCTGGTGCGGCGCCTGAGCCTGCCGCCGGCCAGCGAGCATTGCCGCGTGGATGATGACGCCGAGCTGCTCTACGTCAACGAGGAGAACGTCGGCCTGTGGGCCTATGCCGCTGGCGCCGAGGATGACCTGATCCGCCATCCGGTGGGCCTGCGCCAGCCGTTCGGTGATATCGCCGAGGCCATGGGCGGAATGGCGGTGGTGCCGGGCGGGGTGCTCGCCCTCGATCCGGAGGCCGGTGTGCTGCACCGCTACACCCGCCAGGGCAAGGGCTGGCGCGCCGAGGCGCCGCTGTCGCTGCCCGGGCTTCAGGAGCCGGAGCGCCTCAGCGCGCGGCCGCTCGAGGGTGGCCTGGAACTGCTGATCGCTGGCGATAGCAGCCTGTACCGCGCCCAGCTCGACTGGGCGCCGGACGCGCCGGCGCTGGCCGAGCCGTTGCCGGTGCTGACGCCGCTGGTACAGACCGACGAGGTGCCGAGCCTGGGCGATGCCGCCGACGACCCGGCGATCTGGCTGCACCCGGATGAGCCGAGCCGCAGCCGCGTGCTGGGCACCGACAAGCAGGGCGGCCTGCTGGTCTACGACCTGCAGGGCAGGCAGCTGCAGGACCTGCGCGTCGGTCGCCTGAACAACGTCGATCTGCGCGCCGGCTTCGACCTCGGTGGGCAGCGCGTCGACCTGGCCGTGGCCAGCCACCGCGACGGCAACGCCCTGCAGTTCTTCGCCATCGACCGCGCCAGTGGGGAACTCAGCGACCTCGGCCTGGCGCCGACGGCGCTGAGCGACATCTATGGCCTGTGCCTGTTCCAGCAGCCCGATGGGGTCATCCATGCGATCGCCAACGACAAGGACGGCACCTTCGTGCAGTACCGCCTCGACGGCAGCAGCGGCCGCGTGCAGGCCACCCTGGCGCGCCAGTTCAAGGTCGCCAGCCAGCCGGAAGGCTGCGTCGCCGATGACCGCAACCAGCGCCTGTTCGTCGGCGAGGAGGACGTCGCGGTGTGGACCCTGGATGCCCGCGCCGAGGCGCCGGCCGAGCTGCAGCAGGTGATCGCCGCCGGCGACAGGGTACGGGCCGATATCGAGGGCCTGGCTTTCTACCAGGGCGAGCAGCGCGACTACCTGGTGATCTCCAGCCAGGGCAACGATAGCTACGTGGTGCTCGACGGCCAGGCTCCCTACGCCGTGCGCGGCGCCTTCCGCATCGGCCTGGACGCCGCGCGTGGCATCGACGGCGTGTCGGAAACCGACGGCCTGGAAGTGACCTCGGCCAACCTTGGCGGCCCCTGGAGCCAGGGGATGCTGGTGGTGCAGGACGGCCGCAAGCGCATGCCCGAAGGCCGGCAGAACTACAAGTACCTGCCCTGGAGCGCGGTGGCCGAGGCCCTGGGCCTGGAATAGCGACGCATGAGGGGCGCCAGCCGAGGGGCGCAAAGCTCGCGGCTGAAGCCCCTCCCACGGCGGCGGGGCAATTTCGCCGGTAACCGCAATAGAACGGGCGCCTGCCACCCATCGCGGGCGCAGCAAACAAGGAGTCGAAGATGCACAGTTCACTCGAACAGATGACCGTCTGGGGTCTGGTCAGCGAGGCCAGCGTCCTGGTGCAGGCGGTGATGCTCAGCCTGGTGCTGGCGTCGCTGGTCAGCTGGTATTTGATCGTCCGGCGCAGCGCCGTGCTGCGCCGCAGCGAGTGCGAGGCGAAAGCCTTTCTGCAGCGCTTTCGCGGCAGCGCCGAGCTGGCCCAGCTGCAGCGCGAATGCGCCGTCGACGCGGATCAGGACGCCGGCGTGCAGCAGCTGTTTCAGGCCGGTTACGGCGAGTATCTGCAGCTGCAGCGCGAGCCCGGCATCGCCGCCGACGCGGTGATCGAAGGGGTCGAGCGCAGCCTGCTGGTGGCCATCGCCGAACAGGAGGAACGCCTGGAAAAGGGCCTGCCGCTGCTCGCCACGGTCGGCTCGGTGAGCCCCTACGTCGGCCTGTTCGGCACCGTCTGGGGCATCATGAACTCCTTCATCGGCCTGTCGCAGGTGCAGCAGGCGACCCTCTCCACCGTCGCCCCGGGCATCGCCGAGGCGCTGATCGCCACCGCCATCGGCCTGTTCGCCGCGATTCCCGCGGTGATCGCCTACAACCGCTTCTCCGCACGGGTGGCAGGCCTCGGCGCGCGCTACTACAGCTTCGCCAATGAACTGCAGGGACGCCTGCAGCGAAGGCTGCACAGCAGCGCCAGCCGCGTCGCCGCAGCGGCCTGAGGGGAACGTCATGCGCAGGCCGCAGAGCAAGCATGGCCCCAAGGCCGAGATGAACGTGGTGCCCTACATCGACGTGATGCTGGTGCTGCTGGTGATCTTCATGGTCACCGCGCCCATGCTCACCCAGGGGGTGCAGATCGAGCTGCCCAAGGTCGCCGCCGAGGCGCTGCCCAGCGATAACCAGCAGCGCATCCTCACCCTCTCGGTGCAGGCCGACGGCAGCTACTACTGGAACCTCGGCAGCGAGCTGGACACCGAACTGGGCGCGGCCAGCGAGCAGGCCGTGGACCTGTCGGTGATGAGCGCGCGGGTGGCTCAGTTGGTCGCCGAGCAGGGCGACACCCAGGTGTACATCCGCGCCGACCAGGCCGCCGACTACGCCAGCGTGGTGGCCGGCATCGCCGCCCTGCAGCAGGTCGGGGTGCGGAGTCTGGGGCTGGTCACCGAGGCGCCGCAATGAGCAGCCTGACCCTGCCCGCCGAGTACGCCATGCGACGCCCGCTCGTGGCCCCGGTGCATTGGCGCCGTCGTTGTGGCGCGCTGGCGGCCACCGTCGCGCTGCACCTGGGGCTGGGCGCACTGCTGCTCGCTCACTGGCAGGTCGGCGAGCCTCCCGCGCCGCAGATCAGCACGGTGCAGCTGCAACTGCTGACCCTGGCCCCGCCGGCGCCGCCACCGCCGCCCGTGGCGCTTGCCGAACCGCCAGCGCCGGCGCAGCCGGTACAGCCCGATCCGGCCATCGAACGCCAGCGTCTGGAACAGGCCGCCCTGGCGCGCAAACGCGCCGAGCAGCAGCGCCTTGAACAGGAGCAGCAACGCCAGCGCGAAGCGCAGCGGCGTGAGCAGGAGCGTCAGCGCCGCGAGACCGAGGCCCGCGAACAGCTCGAGCAGCAGCGCCAGGCCGAGGCCCGCGAACAGGCCGAGCGTCAGCAGGCGGCCGCGGCAGCCGAACGCGCACGCCAGGCCGAGGCAGCAGCCGCCGCCAGCCGCGAGTTCCTGCCGATTGCCAAGCAGGCCCCGGCCTACCCACAGCGCGCCCTGGACAAGGGCCTCGAAGGCCAGTGCACGGTGCGCTACCGGGTCAACGAGCAGGGCCGGGTGGAAAACCCCGAGGCCGAACCCGACTGCCACCCACTGTTCGTCCGCCCCTCGCTGAACGCGGCGAAGAGCTTTCGCTACCAGCCACGGGTGATCGACGGCCGCGCCGTGGCGGTGGAGAGCGTCAGGAACACCTTTACCTACCGCATCGAATGACCACGCAGCGCAACGGAGCCTGGCCCATACGCAGTCAGCCGCCGCGCGCACCATCAGTCCCCTCGCCCCTCTGGGGAGAGGGTTAGGGAGAGGGGGCGTGCAACCGCCTAACCCCGATCCGGATGCAATCCGGGAATACCAGCCAGCACAGAGAAGCTCGATGAAGCACGATCCGCAGGACTTTCACCAACGTCTCGAAGCCCACGACGACCAGTCGATCAACCCCAGCGCCAACCCACCGCTGGCGACGCTGATCGACCCCACCCGGCGCAACCTGCTCAAGGGCGGCCTCGGCCTGGCCGCCCTGGGCCTGTTCGGCGGCAGCCTGGCCGCCTGCAGCAAGGCCTCGGCCAGCCCGCTGCTGAACTTCACCAGCGTGCCGCTGCAGTTCGATCCCCAGTTCGACCAGGTGCTGGTGCCGCCGGGCTACCGCGCCGTGCCGTTCTTCTCCTGGGGCGATGCGGTGGAGCCCGGCGCGCCGGACTGGCACCCGGACGCCAGCGACGACTGGCAGGCCCAGCTCAAGCAGGCCGGCGACAACCATGACGGCATGAACTTCTTCCCCTTCGAGGGCGAAGAGGATCGCGGCCTGCTGGTGATGAACCATGAATACGTCAACCCGCCGCTGCATCCGTCCGGGGTGATCGACCAGAGCCGACCGCGACCGCTGGACGAGGTGCGCAAGGAGCAGGCCGCCCATGGCGTCTCGGTGATCGAGGTGAGGAAAGGTTCGGACGGCCAGTGGCACAGAGTCATGGATTCGCCCTACAACCGGCGCATCAGCATGTTCACGCCGATGCGTCTGGCTGGGCCGCTGGCCGGACTGGAGATGATGAAGACCGCCAGCGATCCCGAAGGGCTGACGGTGCTCGGCACCCTGAACAACTGCGCCACCGGTGTAACCCCCTGGGGCACCTTCCTCACCTGCGAGGAGAACTGGCACAACTACTTCATCAACCGCGATCCCGCCGACTATCAGCAGCGCGTGTCGCACGAGCGCTATGGCCTGGCCAGCACCGGCACCAGCAAGAACTACGCCTGGGAAACCGCCGACCCGCGCTTCGACGCCACGCCCTATGCCGACCAGCCCCACGGCGGCCACGTCAACGAACCGCACCGCTTCGGCTGGGTGGTGGAGATCGACCCCTTCGATCCCGGCGCGCAGCCGATCAAGCGCACCGCCTTCGGCCGCTTCAGCCGCGAATGCGCGGCCCTGGCCCTTGGCGAGGACGGGCGCATGGCCTTCTATTCGGGCGACGACGCCCGCGGCGAGTACGTCTACAAATTCGTCCCCAGCGGGCGCTTCGACGCTGCCAATCCTCGCGCCAACCGCGATCTGCTGGACGCAGGCACGCTGTACGCCGCGCGTTTCGATGCCGACGGCAGCGGCCAGTGGCTGGCCCTGGTACACGGACAGAACGGCCTGAGCGCCGAGCACGGCTTCGCCAGCCAGGCCGAGGTGCTGCTCAACGCCCGCGCCGCCGCCGACCGTGCTGGCGCCACGCCCATGGATCGCCCCGAGTGGGCGGCGGTGCACCCCAGAACGCGCGAGGTCTACGTCGCCCTGACCAACAACGACGGGCGTGGCGACAAGCAGCCCACGGACGCCGCCAACCCACGCCCGCACAACCTGCACGGGCAGATCCTGCGTTTCAACGAGCAGGGCGGCGACCCGACCGCCACCACCTTCACCTGGGAGCTGTTCCTCCTCGCCGGCGAGGCCAGGGGCGCGCGGACTGCCGAGGGTGGGCCGGTGCCGGCCAACCTCACCGGCACCATAGATGGCGACATCTTCTCCTCGCCGGACGGCCTGGCCTTCGACGCCGCCGGGCGGCTGTGGATCCAGACCGACTACGACGACGAGGAGGCGCCGATGCAGGGCATGGGCTGCAACATGATGCTCTGCGCCGACCCCGCCACCCGCGAGGTGCGCCGCTTCATGGTCGGCCCGCGTGGCTGCGAGATCACCGGCCTGGCCTGGAGCCCGGATGGCAAGGCGATGTGGGCCAATATCCAGCACCCGACCCTCAGCTACCCGGCCAGCGACGGCCACAGCCGCCCGCGCTCGACCACCGTGCTGGTGACCCGCATCGATGGCGGAGTGATCGGCAGCTGATCGCCGTCCATAGGCGCCCGGGCGGATGGCGACTCTAGGTCCGGGTGCGCCGCGCGCACCAATGCTCCGCTCGCCACGGCCGGTGCGCACCCTACGCGATTGACGACTCCAGGTCCGGGTGCGCCGCGCGCACCAATGCTCCGCTCGCCATGGCCGGTGCGCACAGCGCACCCTACGCGATGGCGACTCTGGTCCGTAGGGTGCGCCGCGCGCACCAATGCTCCGCGCCATTGCCGGTGCGCACAGCGCACCCTACGCGGTTGGCGACTCCAGGTCCGGGTGCGCCGCGCGCACCAATGCTTCCGCCGCCACGGCCGGTGCGCACAGCGCACCCTACGCGGTCAGGCCGCCTGGCGGCCGGCCTGCAGTTGCTCGAACCAGTCCAGGGTCTCGTCCCACAGACGCCGGGCGGCGGGGCGGAAGTAGCCCATATGGCCGATATTGCCCAGGCCCTCGGCCTGCGAGTCGAGCGTGCGCGCCTGGTAGGGCGCATTCACATAGGCGGCCATGAAGGCATCGCGCGAGGCGGGCGGCGCCCACAGGTCGTCCAGGGCGTTGAGCGCCACCATGGGGGTGCTCACCTGGGCGAAGCGCTCGGCCAGGCCGGGCATCTGCGGGTCGTCGAAGAAGTAGCGCGGGTAGCGGCACCAGCGCTTCCACTGGCGGTACACGCCCATGGGCAGGTCCTCGCCCATGCCCAGCCCGCTCCAGGCCAGGTAGCCCTTGTAGCGTGTCATCAGCGGGCCGATCACGCGCCACATGGCCAGCACGCGAACCTGCTCGGCCCTGGGCATCCAGCCATGCCAGCCGGCGCCGGTGCCGAAGGTGTAGAAGCCGGCGACCTGATCATGATTGGGCAGCAGACCGAAGGCATGGCCGCCGAAGGAGTGGCCGACCATGAACAGCGGGCGTTCGGCATGCCGATGCTGATCCACCGCGGCGGCCAGGTCGAGGTGAGCCCAGTCCAGGTAGTCCATCTCGAAACCGCGCAGGCTGGCCGGTCTGGATTGGCCGACGCCGCGGTAGTCCAGGGTCAGGGTGTTGAAACCGCGACTGGTCGCATGCTCGGCGAAGCGCCGATAGAACCCCTGTGGCACCCCGGTGGCGCCGGCGATCAGCAACTGCGCGCGGGGTCGCTCGGCGAAGTAGCGCGTGGCAGCCAGGGGATAATCGTCGAGGGCGAGCAGAGGCTGGGTTTCGCTGCGGATGGGCGCATTCATGGCATGGACTCCGTGCGGTGCTGGCGGGTCAGGTGGAGCAGGGTGGCGGCGGCCTGTTTCAGCGGCTCGCTGCTGCCGGCGACGCGCGCCTGCAGCAGGCCTCCTTCGTAGAGGGCGACGAACAGGGCAGCCAGGCCCTGCGGCTGCGGGTAGGCATGGCGTTGCAACTGCTGCTGCAGCGCCTGGCGGATGGCGACGAAGGCGTTGGCCAGGGCCGCGCGGATTTCGTGATCCTCCGGGCCGCTTTCCAGGGCGACGGTGGCCAGCGGGCAGCCGCGTTCGAAGGCGCTTTCCTGCAGCTGGCCGAGTGCGCCGTGCAGCCAGGTGGCCAGCGCTTCGAGCGGCTCGGACTGGCGCTCGAACAGCGTGGCGAAGGCCTGCTCGGCGCGCTGGCCGATGCGTTCGATGGCGGCCACTGCCAGCTCGGTCTTGCCGCCGGGAAAGTGGTGGTAAAGGCTGCCCTTGGGCGCAGCCGCTCCCGCCAGCAGTTCGCTCAGGCCGACCCCATGCAGGCCTTTGCGCTGCAGGGCATCGATCATGGCGTCGATCAGTTTGTCGCGAGTGGTCTTGGTCATGCCTGGGAGTATGTAGACCGGTCGGTCTAGTGACCAGTGTCATTCAGGCCGTGGATCAGGGCATATCGGCAGAACGAGGCGCCGCCCGGCGGGCGGCGCAGCGCATCAGGCGTGCTGGGCCACCCAGGCGGCGTAGGCGTCGATGAATTTCTGCAGGAACGGCTTGATGCCATCGCTGAGCACGCCGTTCTCGTCGAAGAAGCTGCCGGCGCCGCCGAGATAGGCCTCGGGCTGCTGCAGCACATGCACGTCAAGGAACACCAGGCACTGCCGTAGGTGGTGGTTGGCACCGAAGCCGCCGATGGCGCCTGGCGAGGCGCTGAGCACGGCGCCGGGCTTGCCGCTGAAGCCGCTCTGGCCGTAGGGGCGCGAGCCGACGTCGATGGCGTTCTTCATCGCCCCGGGGATCGAGCGGTTGTATTCGGGCGTGATGAACAGCACCGCATCGGCCGCCTTGAGCTTGCTGCGAAAGGGGGCGTACGAGGCCGGCGCGGAATCGCCGTCGGCGTCTTCGTTGTACAGCGGCAGGTCGCCGATCTCGAGGATCTCCAGATTCAGCGAGGCCGGCGCCAGGTCGGCCAGCGCCAGGGCCAGCTTGCGGTTGATGGAGGCCTTGCGCAGGCTGCCGACCAGCACGGCGACATTGTAGGTCTTGCTCATGTGTACTCCGGAGGCTGTGGTGAGGAATGAACCACTATAGACCCCGGATGTTTCAGCCGGTGCGGGGCGCCTGCATCATCATGCGCCGAACGCCCGCAGCAGATCTTCGGCGAAGGCCTTCTGCGCCTCGCTGGGCGCATGGCCGCGGTGGCTGGCCAGGCGAAACTGCACGGTGAAGTCCCAGTCGCCGGGCAGGGCGCGCAAGCTGCCGCGGGCCACCCAGGGCTGGGCGATGTGCTCGGGCAGATAGCCCAGGTGAGCGCCGGAGAGGATCAGCGCCAGGCTGCCCTCGACCTGCTCGCAGCGCGCGCTGCTGGTGCCGCCCTGCCAGGGCTCGTCGGCGCTGATGAAGCGGTAGGGGTGCACGACGCGGTCGCAGCCCTGAAGGTCATCGACGCTCAGCGCCTCACGTGCGAACAGCGGGTGCTGGCGGCCGCAGTACAGGCGCTGGCGCTCGTCGAACAGCGGGTGATAGTCCAGCGCCGTCTGGCTGCCGGAAAAATACCCGATGGCCAGTTGCAGCTGGTCCTGCAGCAGACGCCGTTCCAGCTCGGCGGGCATGGCGCTGAGCAGCTCGATCTGTACCGCCTGGTTGCGCCGGCGGAAACGCCCGATGGCCACGCCGAGGCGCTCCAGTACCTGATCGGGCAGCGCTTCGGAAAGGCCGATGCGCAGCTCGCCGAGCAGCTTGTCGGCCATGCCCTGGGCCTCGCCCTTGAAGGTCTCGATGGCGGCGAACAGCTTGCGCGTGGCGGCCAGCACCTGCTCGCCCTTGGCCGTCAGGCGAAAGCCGGCCTTGCCGCGTTCGCACAGGCGAAAACCCAGGCGCGTTTCCAGCTTGGCCATCTGCGTGCTGATGGTCGACTGGCCGATGCCCAGCTCGCCCTGCGCGGCGCTGAAGCCACCGCTTTCCACCACGGTGACGAACAGCCGCAGCAGTTGCAGGTCGAGGTCGCGCAGTTGGCTGAGCATGGCGGCTCCATACATTGATAAGGATCGATGTTGGAGTAGATCACTTCGTATTTATCCGAAGCAACGCCGGGCGCAGCATGCCGCCATGCCCAGCCTCCGCAGAGAGGCGCGGCCAACCGCATCTGCCCGAGGATCGAACCATGCGTCTCGCTGCAAGCCTGCTGCTTCTGGCCATCGCCACGCCGCTGATGGCCGAGCCGAAACAGCTCAATCTGTACAACTGGGCCGACTACGTGGCGCCGCAGGCGCTTGCGCGTTTTCAGGCCGAGACCGGCATCCGGGTCAAGTACGACACCTTCGACAGCACCGAGGTGCTGGAAAGCAAGCTGCTGACCGGCGGCAGCGGCTACGACCTGGTCTTTCCCGCTTCCAGCGGCCTGGCCCGTGCCATCCAGGCCGGGGCGCTGCAGCCGGTCGGCGAGCTGAAGCATGCCGGCAATCTGGACGCCGAGCTGCTGGCCAAGCTGGCCAGCGTCGACCCCGGCAATCGCTTCGGCGTGCCCTATACCTGGGGCACCGTGGGCCTGGGCCTCAACCGCCAGGCGCTGGAGCAGCGTCTGCCCGGCGTGGCCCTGGACAGCCTCGATCTGCTGTTCCGGCCCGAATACGCCAGCAAGCTCAAGGATTGCGGCATCGCCGTGCTCGACTCGCCGCAGGAGGTGATCGCCATCGCCCTCAACTACCTGGGCAAGGATCCCTACAGCAATGCGGCCGAGGATCTCGAGGCCGCTCGGGCACTGCTCGCCGGCCTGCAGCCGAACCTGCGCTATGTCGGCAGCGCCCGGCATATCGACGATCTGGCCAACGGCAGCCTGTGCCTGGCGCTGACCTACACCGGCGATGCCGGCATGGCCGCCGCGCGCGCCGTCGAGGCCGGGCAGCCGTTCGAGGTGGTCTACCGCATCCCGCGCGAGGGCACGCTGATCTGGTTCGACACCATGGCGATTCCCGCCGATGCGCCGAACCCCGAGGCGGCGCGGGCCTTCATCGACTTCATGCTGCAGCCCGAGGCCATCGCCGAGCTGAGCAACGCGCTGTTCTTCGCCAATGCCAATGCCGCCGCCACGCCGCTGCTGGACCAGGCGGTGAGCGGCGACCCGGATATCTACCCGCCGGCCGCGGTGCGCGAGCGCCTGTTCCCCGAACAGGTGCAGGGCCCGCGCGAGCAGCGCCAGCGCACCCGCCTGTGGACCACCTTCCGCAGCCAGTACTGAGCCCGTAGGAGCGAGCTCTGCTCGCCAGCATCACCGAAACGAGTAGCCGACCCATGGACCAAGCCTTCGACAACGACCAGGCCATCACCCGCGCCAGCCTTTACGGCACCGCCGCCGAGCCCACCTACGCCGGCATCACCAGCTTCATGCGCAGGCGCTACACGCGCGACCTCAGTGGCGTGGACCTGGTCATCAGCGGCGTGCCCTTCGACACCGCCACCACCAACCGCCCCGGCAGCCGCTTCGGGCCGCGGGCGATCCGCGCCGCCTCGATCCAGTCGGCCTGGGCGCGGCATTACCCTTGGGAGTTCGATCCCTTCGATGTGCTCGCCTGCATCGACTACGGCGACTGCCATTTCGACCACGGCACGCCGCAGCACACCCCGGCGGCGATCGAGGCGCATGCCACGCGGATCCTCGAGGCCGGCGCCGCCATGCTGACCCTCGGCGGCGACCACTTCATCAGCTACCCGCTGCTCAAGGCCCATGCGAAAAAGCACGGCAGGCTGGCGCTGATCCACTTCGACGCGCACAGCGACACCTGGCCGGACGAGGAGGTCCAGCGCATCGACCACGGCACCATGTTCTACCACGCCGCGCGCGAGGGCCTGGTGGACCCGGCGCGCTCGGTGCAGGTCGGTTTGCGCACCACCAACGACGACGTGATGGGCTTTCAGGTGCTCGATGCCCGCGAGGTGCAGCGCAGCACGCCGGAGCAGATCGCCGAGCGCATCCGCGCGCGGGTGGGCGACCACCCGGTGTACCTGACCTTCGATATCGACTGCCTCGACCCGGCCTTCGCCCCCGGTACCGGCACGCCCGTATGTGGCGGGCTATCCAGCCACCAGGCGCTGGAGATCCTGCGAGGCCTGCGCGGCATCAACCTGGTGGGCATGGACGTGGTGGAGGTGGCACCACCCTACGACCATGCCGAAGTCACCGCGCTGGCCGGCGCCACCCTGGCGATGGAAATGATCTGCCTGTATGCCGCGCGGCATAAGGTCGACATGCGCTAGCGCGCCTGGGCCATGGCGATCAGGCGGCGCAGGGTCACCGGGATCGACTTGGCCGCCGGCACCTTGGCCTTCTCCTCGTGGTGCCAGAGCGGCAGCAGCGCGTTGCACTCGGGGTAGTAGGCGGCGCAGCAGCCTTCGGGAATGTCGTGCGGGGTGACGCGCAGCGGCCCGACCGAGCGCGGCACGCCATCGTCCACGGCGGTGCTGGCCTGCACCTGATCACCCTCGTTCAGCGCCAGCCGGGTCATGTCGTTGCGGTGCATGAGAATCACCGAGCGGGTGCCATGAATGCCGCGGAAGCGGTCGTTGTAGCCATACACTGTGGTGTTGAACTGGTCGTTGCTGCGCACCGTCATCAGGTTCAGCACGTCGCGGCGCTCCGGGTCCGGCTCGACGTCGTCGTTCACCGCCAGGGTGCTGGGCACCATGAAGTTGGCCCGGCCGCTGTCGGTGGCCCACTGCCGCTGGCTGGCCCCCAGCGGCCGGTGAAAGCCGCCGGGTTCGAGCATGCGCGTATTGAAGTCGTGGAAGATCTCCGGATAGCTGCCGGCGATGGCCTCGCGGATCAGCCCGTAGTCGGCCACCCAGGCGTCCCAGTTCATCAGCGGGTTGTCAGGCAGGGTGGCCTTGGCCAGCGCGGCGATGATCGCCGGCTCCGAACGCAGCAGTTCGCCGGCCGGCTTGACCACCCCCTGCCAGGCGCGGATGCAGGCGGTGCTGTCTTCGGTGGTGTGGTACTGCAGGCCGCTGGCCTGCCTGTCCATTTCGGTACGGCCGAGGCAGGGCAGGATGTAGGCCTTCTCGCCATGCACCAGGGCGCTGCGGTTGAGCTTGGTGACGATCTGCACGGTCAGGCGCAGCTTGCTCCAGGCCGGTTCCAGGCGATGGCTGTCCGGCGCGGCGCGAACGAAGTTGCCGCCCAGCGAGAGGAAGGCGCGGATGCGGCCGGCGATGATGCCCTCGCAGGCATCGACGGTGCTGACGCCATCCTCTGCCGGCACCTCGAAGGCGAACTGCTCGCGCAGCCGCTCCACCGGCACCTGCGCCACCTGTTCGGTGATGCCCACGGTGCGCTGGCCCTGCACGTTGGAATGGCCGCGCACCGGGCAGATGCCGGCGCCTTCCTTGCCCAGGTTGCCGCGCATCAGCAGCAGGTTGACCAGCATCTGGATGTTGGTCACGCCGTGGCGATGCTGGGTCAGGCCCATGCCGTAGATGGCGATGACCCGCTGGCAGCCGGCATAGACCTTGGCCGCGCCCTCCATGGCGCCGCGGGTCAGACCGCTGCGGCGCTCCAGGTCCGCCCAGGCATAAGCGCGGACGGCCTGCTCGAAGGCCTCGAAGCCCTGGGTGTGCTGCTCGATGAAGACGCGGTCCAGCACGCTGGGCTGGCCGCTGGCGAGCGCCTCGTCGTCCAGCGCCAGCAGGGCCTTGCAGATGCCGGCGATGGCCGCCACGTCGCCGCCGATGGCGACCTGGTGATAGTGGGTGCTGACGACGATGGAGTGGCCGCTGAGCATCTGCGTCGGCGACTGCGGGTCGGTGAAGCGCTCCAGGCCGCGCTCACGCAGCGGGTTGAAGGTGAGGATGGGCGCGTCGCGGCCGCGTGCGGCCTCCAGGTCGTGCAGCAAGCGCGGGCTGTTGCTGCTGGTGTTGTGGCCGAAGATGAGGATGCCGTCGGTCTTGGCGAAGTCGTTGAGGGTGACGGTGCCGACCGGTACGCCGATGCTCTCCGGCAGCGCCACCGAGGTGCTCTCGTGGCACATGTTGGAACTGTCCGGCAGGTTGTTGGTGCCGAAGCGACGGGCCAGCAACTGCCACAGGTAGGAGGCCTCCAGCGAGGCCCGGCCGGAGGCGTAGAACACAGCCTGATCGGGATCGTCGAGCGCCTTGAGCTCGGCGCCGATCTCGGCGATGGCCTGATCCCAGCTGACGGGCAGGTAACGGTCGCTGCCGGCATCCCAGCGCATCGGGTGGGTCAGTCGGCCCTGCTGCTCCAGGTCGTAATCGCTCCAGTTGCGCAGCTCGCTCAGGCGGTGCTGGGCGAAGAACTCCGGGGTGCAGCGCAGGCTGGTGGTTTCCCAGGCCGTGGCCTTGGCGCCGTTCTCGCAGAAGGCCAGCGGTTTGGAGGGGTGCGGCTTGGCCCAGGCGCAACTGACGCAGGCAAAGCCGCTGATCGGCCGATTCTGCTTGAGCAAGGCCATGGCGCCGGTCAGCGGGGCACGCTCGCGCAGCAGGATGTTGCCCACCGAATAGGCCGAGCCCCAGCCGCCCGAGGGGCCACGATAGGGTTTGAATCGGGGTTTCATGCTCCGTCTCCCTGGCTCGTCGTCTTGCAGTTACGACGGAGGGGGCGGGGGATGGTTCAGGTTGTTTGCCCGCGCATGGCGCGAGCGGAGCGTCGCGTGCCGGCCAAAAAAACGGGCCCGTTCAGGCCCGCGAGTTCACGCTCAAAGGTTTTCCAGGCACTGCGCCAGGCCGATGGGCTCGGGGCGGAACAGCCGTGCGTCCATCAGCTTCGGCTGGCGCACGATGGGGGCGAAGTCCATGCGCGCGAGGATGTCGCGCTGGATATCTACACCCGGCGCCACTTCGATCAGCTCCAGCCCTTCGCGGCTCAGGCGCAGCACGCAGCGCTCGGTGACGTAGAGCACCGGCTGGCCGCGTTCGGCAGCCAGGCGGCCGGCGAAGGTGCGGTGCTCCACCTCGGCGACGAACTTGCGCAGCTCGCCGTCCTGGACGATGCGCAGCTGGCCGCCTTCGATGCGGATGTCCTGCGCGCCGGCGCTGAAGGTGCCGACGAACACCACCTGCTTGGCGTTCTGGCTGATATTGATGAAACCGCCGGCGCCGGCCAGGCGCGAGCCGAACTTGGACACATTGAGGTTGCCCGCCGCATCGGCCTGGGCCAGGCCGAGAAAGGCGATGTCCAGGCCGCCGCCGTCGTAGAAGTCGAACTGGTAGGGCTGATCGAGCAGCGCGCTGTGGTTGCTCGCCGCGCCGAAGTCCAGCCCCGAGGCCGGCACGCCGCCGATCACGCCGGGCTCGGCGGTCAGGGTCAGGCGCTCGATCACGCCTTCCTCGGCCGCCACGGCGGCCACGCCCTCGGGCATGCCGATACCGAGGTTGACCACCGCACCTCCCTTGAGCTCCAGCGCGGCGCGGCGGGCGATCAGCTTGCGCACGTCCAGTGGCATCGGCGCCAGGCTGTCCACCGGCACCCGCGTCTCGGCAGCGAAGGCCGGGTTGTAGGCGGTGGCGAAGGTCTGCTGGTGGTTGGCCGGTTCGGCCTGCACCACGCAGTCCACGAGGATGCCGGGGATCTTCACCTCGCGCGCATTCAGCGAGCCGCGCTCGACGATGCGTTCGACCTGGGCGATCACCAGCCCGCCGGAGTTACGCGCGGCCATGGCGATGGCCAGGCTCTCGATGGTCAGCGCCTCGCGCTCGAAACTGAGGTTGCCGTCGGGATCGCTGCTGGTGGCGCGCACCACCGCCACGTCGATGGGGAAGGTCGGGTAGAACAGGTAATCCTCGCCGTCGATGGGCATCAGCCGCACCAGGTCGGCAGTGGTGCGCGCATTGAGCTTGCCGCCGCCGTGACGCGGGTCGACGTAGGTGCCCAGGCCGACCCGCGACAGCTGCCCCGGCTTGCCGGCCGCGATATCGCGAAACAGCTGGGAGATCACCCCCTGCGGCAGGTTGTAGGCCTCGATGCGGTTGTCCACCGCCAGCTTCTGCAGCCCCGGCACCAGCCCCCAGTGACCGCCGATCACCCGCCGCACCAGGCCCTCGTGGGCCAGGTGGTTGAGGCCGCGACCCTTGCCGTCGCCTTGCCCGGCGGCATACACCAGGGTCAAATCGCGGGGCGCCTGCTCAGCGAGGAAACGCTGCTCCAGGGCGATGGCGATCTGCTCGGCGAAGCCGATGCCGACGAAGCCGCCGGTGGCCAGGTTGGCGTTGTCCTGGATACGCGCCACGGCTTCGGCGGCGGTCATGATCTTGCTCATTGCGGGTACTCGAAAGCGGTTGAACCACACGGTTTACGGACAGCATGGCGCCCGAAGGCACCATGTTCGTCAGAAGCTTCCAAACAGGGTGCCCAGGGTGATGACGACAGCGAGCGCCACCAGCGGGAAGGCCACGGTGTTGACGAAGATGAACTTGTACGACTCGCGGTGGGTGAGCTTGCAGATCGCCAGCAGCGAGATCACCGCGCCGTTGTGCGGCAGGGTGTCCATGCAGCCCGAGGCCATAGCGGC
>Ga0114984_1000279_pt1 | contig 20027 bp, 20 predicted proteins | sample Shrwel1BS1Day1_FD_96987 | JGI IMG/M metagenome (GOLD analysis project Ga0114984, IMG submission 96987) | Subsurface microbial communities from deep shales in Ohio, USA - Utica-3 well 1 S-1-Day1 | ecosystem: Environmental > Aquatic > Deep subsurface > Shale gas/oil reservoir > Produced water/Flow...
AGGAACAGGGGAACGCATAACCATGGCTACACAGGATTTTCTGGTTGAACTGGGCACCGAAGAACTGCCCCCCAAGGCCCTCAGGCCACTGTCTGATGCGTTCACACAAGGCATCGCCAGGGGCCTGGAAGACGCCGGCATTGAATTCGGCAAGGTGGAAGCCTTCGCCGCACCGCGCCGACTGGCGGTCCGGGTCCGCGATCTGGCCGACGCCCAGCCCGACAAGCCGGTGGAGAAACGTGGCCCGGCGGTCAAGGCCGCCTTCGACGACTCCGGCAACCCGACCCGGGCCCTGACCGGCTTCGCCACCTCCCTGGGCATCACTCCGGACCAGTTGGACACCATGGAAACCGACAAGGGTGCCTGGGTGGTCTATCGCACCGTGGAGCAGGGCCGCCCGACCGTGGAACTGCTGCCGGAACTGGTGGAGCAGTCCCTGGCCGCTTTGCCGATTCCCAAGCGCATGCGCTGGGGCGCCCACCGGACCGAGTTTGTCCGCCCGGTCCACTGGCTGATCCTGCTGTTCGGCAACAAGGTGATCGACGCCTCCCTCATGGGCCTGAAAGCCGGCAACACCACCCGTGGTCACCGGTTCCATTGTCCGAAGCCGCTGATCGTGCCGACACCGAATGACTACGAGGTGGTGCTCAAGCAGGAAGGCTATGTGTTGGCGGACTTCGGCGAACGCCGGGAGCATAGCCGGGCCGGTGTCGCGGCCCTGGCCGAGAACGAAGCCGGCGGCCGCGCGGTCATCGACGAAGACCTGCTGGACGAGGTCACTGCCCTGAACGAGTGGCCGGTGCCGCTGATGGGCCGGTTCGAGGAGCGCTTCCTCGAGGTGCCTGCGGAAGCCCTGATTTCCTCCATGAAGGAACACCAGAAGTACTTCCACGTGGTGGACAAGGACGGCAAGATGCTGCCTCTGTTCATTACCGTGGCCAACCTGGAAAGCAAGGATCCGAGCCAGGTCATCTCCGGTAACGAGAAGGTGATCCGCCCGCGCCTGGCGGACGCCGCCTTCTTCTACGACACCGACCGCAAGACCCGGCTGGAAGACCGCATCGAGTCCCTCAAGCCGATCGTGTTCCAGGAGAAGCTGGGCAGCGTCTACGACAAGTCCGTGCGGGTCGCCGCCCTGGCGAAGAAGATCGCCGGGGCGATCAACAGCGATCCGGCCCTGGCCGAGCGAGCCGCCATGCTGGCCAAGACCGACCTGGTCACCGAGATGGTCCTGGAGTTCACCGATCTGCAGGGCATCATGGGCCAGTACTACGCCGCCAACGATGGCGAGCACGAGGATGTCGCCAGGGCGCTGAACGAGCAGTACATGCCGCGTTTTGCCGGTGATGACCTGCCCGGCACCCTGACCGGCTGCGCCGTCGCCATTGCCGACCGCATTGATTCCCTGGTGGGCCTGTTCGGTATCGACCAGCCGCCCTCCGGCACCCGCGATCCGTTCGGTCTGCGCCGGGCCTCCCTGGGTGTGCTGCGCATCATCATCGAACGTGAACTGCCGCTGGACCTGCAGACCGTTTGCGAATGGGCAGAAGAGAACTTCACTGTGCTGACCGAGCAGAACACCGCCACCACTGTGGTGGACTACATGCTCGAGCGCTTCCGCGCTCACTATGAAGAGCAGGGCATCAGCGCCGGGGTTTACCTCGCGGTGCACGCCCGCCGGCCCACCAGGCCGCTGGACTTCGATCGCCGGGTCAAGGCCGTGGAAGCCTTCCGCCAGCTGCCCGAAGCCCAGGCCCTGGCCGCCGCCAACAAGCGGGTATCCAACATCCTGACCAAGCAGGGTGGTGACAGCATCGGGGAAACCGTGGACGACAGCCTGCTGCAGGACGCCGAGGAAAAAACCCTGGCGGCGCAGGTGGAAGAGCAGGCCCGGAAGGTCCTGCCGCTGTTCGAAAAAGGTGACTACGCCAGTGCCCTGAGCTCGCTGGCGAGCCTGCGGGAGCCGGTGGATACCTTCTTTGACGAGGTCATGGTCATGGCCGAGGATGAAGCGATCCGCAACAACCGCCTGGCGCTGCTCAACCGCCTGCGCAACCTGTTCCTGCGGGTGGCGGACATATCCCTGTTGCCCACCGCCGGGTAACAGGGAGGGCGATACGGCCGGTCTCCGCAGTTATACAGACGAAAATTCCCCGCCGAGGGGTAGCCAAACCTCGTTTAATCCGTATAATACCGGCCGTTGTTCGGCGTGTGGCGCAGCTTGGTAGCGCACTTCGTTCGGGACGAAGGGGTCGCAGGTTCGAATCCTGCCACGCCGACCACTTTCCCGCCTTGTTTTCTGAATGCTTCCCCGCTTTATCAATTCGTTGCGCCCAGAAGAGGCACCTGTTTCTGTATCCTTGATAAAGTCTGTTAATGTTCTCGAACTACACCAAAGCTGGGGCGTGGAACCCAAATCTCTGCACCAGCACCTGCATAAGCTCGGCCCCCGGCAGGCTTCAGCATTTACCAAACAGCACAACTGGACCCCGAACCAGCGCAAATAGCCGGAGCGCCATCCCAGGCAACTGGTGCACGAAGTGATCATCGACCGGGATTTTGTGAATCACCGTTTTGCCGATGATGGCGGGGGCGGCAGATGGACAAAGTACTGGGTGAGCAACTGGATACGGTGCTGGAGGAGTTGAATGAGGCGATGTGGCCGGAGCGGAGTGCATAGAGCGTGCATAAATTTTGCGTTTTTCTATATTCGTGACATGTCACATGTATAGAAAACTGCAGTTTCCTTTGCATATCCGCCCCGACATGTATAGATTTTTGATTTTTCTATACACGAATTGAGAAAGGGATACTCTGTGCTGCCAACCTTACCCCTGGAACAGGTCGAACAGTGGGAATCCAGAACCGTGCTGAAAAAGGCGGCGGAAGCTCATCGTTACCTGGCGGAGCTGAAGGGCGTCGCCGCAGCTATTCCCAATGAAGAAATACTCATCAATACGCTGACGTTGCAGGAAGCGCGGCATAGTTCTGAAATCGAAAACATCATTACCACCCAGGATGACCTCTACCGGGCTGTGGTGGCTGACGAAGCCAGCGTTTCACCCGAAACAAAAGAAGTTCAGGACTACGCAGCAGCACTGCGAGCCGGCTTCCGAAGCGTTCGGAAGTCAAGGTTGATTCGACTCAACGACATTCTGGTTATTCAGGAAACCCTGGAACGAAACCGGGCTGGCTTGCGCAAGCTGCCGGGCACGGCCCTGAAGAATCAGGCCACCGGGGAAGTCGTCTATGAACCGCCCCAATCTGCCCGTGAGATTGAAGACCTGATGGGCAATCTGGTGGCTTACATTAACGACGATGAGCTGTGCGACGCTGATCCGCTGGTCAAAATGGCGATCATTCACCATCAGTTTGAAAGCATTCATCCATTCTACGATGGCAATGGCCGAACCGGGCGCATCATCAACATGCTCTATCTGGTGGCGAAAGATCTGCTGGACCTTCCGGTTCTTTACCTCAGCCGCTATCTGATTCAGACCAAGGCCAGTTACTACCGGGAGCTGCAGGCCGTGCGCGACACCGGCAACTGGGAGCCCTGGCTGCTGTACATGTTGGAGGGTGTCAGCCAGACGGCTCAACAGACGATTGCACTGATTGGCCAGATTCGCGAGCTGATGCAACACACGAAACACCGAATGCGTAACGAGTGCCCGAAGATCTACCGGCAGGAGTTGCTGAATAACCTGTTCAACCACCCGTACACCAAGATCGAGTTCGTGATGGAAGACCTCTCTGTCACCCGAATCACCGCGACCAAGTACCTGGATGAACTGGTCAACATTGGCCTGCTGGACAAAACCAAGGTAGGCCGGAGCAATTTCTACATCAATTCACCGCTCATGGCGCTGTTCCTTGAGCGGGCTTAAAACACTGGAAAACCCACGACCAACAACGACACCGTCCAAAAACTCTGGAACCTCTGCGACGTTCTTCGAGACGACGGCATCAACTACTCGGACTACGTCACCGAACTGGTACTGCTGCTTTTCATCAAGATGGTGCATGAAAACACCGAAGCCGTCACTCCGAAAAAACATCCGCTGCCCGAAGGCTGTCGCTGGACCGACCTGAACGGCAAATCCGGCGCCGGCCAGTTTCACCCCTCGCGCTCTGATCAACACCATGGTGCGCTGCCTGAAACCGCAGCCCGGCGCGCACCCAGGGCCCCGCCGCGGGTGCGGCGGGCTTTCTGATTGCCGCCAATGAATACATAAAAAGCCAGACCGAAGACCTGTTCTTCACCAAAGGCAGCGCGGCAGACAAGTATCAGGAAGAACACTGCACCGAACACGTCTGGGTCTACGACCTGCGCACCAACATGCCCAGGTTTGGCAAACGCACACCGTTTGGTGACCCGCACCTGAAGTCATTGAAACGGTGTATGTGAAAGCCCCAACGGCGACAGCGAACGCCAAGAGGGCGAATACAGCTTCCATTCCGAAGATATCGAACTGCCCGAACACAGCGACGAAAACGAAGGCATCGGCCCCCGTCTCGCTCACAGCCGATGGCGCAGCTTCAGCCACCAGTGGATTGCCGGGCACAAGGGCGATTCGCTTGATATTGCCCGGCTGAAAAACAGTGACAGTGTGGATGCGGCGAATTTGCCGGAGCCGAGTGTGTTGGCGGGTGAAGCGATGGGTGAGCTGGTGCAGGCGCCAGGGGAGTTGAATGCGTTGATGCGGGAGTCGGGGGCTGATGAGGAGGCTGATGGGGCCAGGGTGCTTTTGCGTGAAATGCGCCTGACCTGCCAGAAAACACGCGGCCAGGGTTTCGTGCTCCGTCAGCAGCTTCACGAGTACGGAAATGCCGACATCATCACTGGCACTCACCAGGAAGCGGGTGACCAGCTGAGTTCAATCAAAAAGAACAACTGGTTCAGGGCAGCCTGAACGGCTTATCTGGCAGGGGCGCCGGACTTAACAAAGCGAGGTGATGTAAATGGAAATTCAGAAGCAGGCAGAAATGCTCCGGACCATTCTTACCGGAGATCCGGATATTGGTGAGATCCATCTCTTTTTTCACACTCGCCGGAATGACTGCGTGGCGGCAATGGAGCTGTTCTGGGGTGCCGATGAGCCAGACCGGCGTTACCTGGCCATTGATTTTGATATGAGGCGCAACCGGACTCTCTCAATTTAAACATGGAGGGAGAACGCTGGATACTCCCCGTTCTTTAACCGGGGAGTATCCCGCTGCCGGGCTTCAGATTTTTCTCATATCGATCCGATGGCCATTTTTAGAATTCATTGCCGATTGAACATCGGATGGAAACTGCTGTAGATCCCGCAGCAGTTTCGTTCCATTAACGTTCTGAATTCCTCTCTGATCCGGGTCCAGTTGCGTCAGCAAATTGTGTGGCATATAGATCGCAAGAAACCCCCGGTAAAGATAGGAATTGCATCTTTCGAAACCCCACTCATCCGGATCATTGAACAGCCCCCGGCCAAGTGTCGGGGTCAAAAGGCTACCGGTGCCACTGGCGATCAGGCGCTCTTTGGCTTTGAAGCTTTTGATCGAAACGGCGATATCGTAAGGGTGCCCCGGCAGAAGAACATCACCCACCCATTGCCATGCCTTCCCAAATGGTCTGATCTGAATATCAGGGATGCCGGTCAGGCCGAGCCTGCAGAGGCGCTCCGATATGGTTCCTGTCGTTCCGGGCGGAATAGTTGCTTTCGAATTCAGCCCGTCGAGGTAAGTAACGATGTCTTCAATTCTTTTGTATTTGTCGTTGTCACTGAGGCCTGAGATTTTGAGGTGGTCGTAGGCTTGACCCAAAAGTTTGTCGGCTTTCGTCATTGCTGCTCCGGATTGATTTGCATAGGAAAAGGTACCCCATCGATACCGAGCAATACCAGTATTTCCGATCGGTCGTGCCGGACCGTACATCCCGGATAGTCTCCCCCACTGGCCGGGTTGTTGGCCTGTATAGCTCCAGATTTCCAGAAGAAATTCACCAAAAATTTGCCTCTGCACTGGACACTGTATGTTTAAACAGTACCATCATGTAAAGGCCAGTCGGTATTTGAGAAATTGCGTAAATAAATTCCGGGGAACACCTGGCCAGGCAGTGGGAAACTTACTAAAATGGAACCGTTCGGTGACGAAACGTCACAGACTTGACCCAGAAAGGAGTGGGTAATGAAAGATAAAGAAGGACTTGCCCTTATAAATCAATTACTTGAAATCTATGACCAAGGATTTATTGCCGAAACGCTGAATGAACTCGGCTTTGACTCGTGGTGTCGCGAAACTATCAATCGCTGGGTCAGGGGTAAGGTGGACAGGAAGCTCAGCCACGGCGAGTTTGAACATCTTCAGGCGCTGCTCCCCAAGCCTTTTCAGAATTCCGGGCACGAGTTCAGGTTTATAGACCTGTTTGCCGGCATCGGAGGAATCAGAAGGGGCTTTGAAGAAGCTGGCGGAAAGTGTGTATTCACCAGCGAGTGGAATAAATACGCAGTTCGCACCTATAAGGCAAACCATTACAACGACGGTGAGCATGTCTTCAATGAAGATATCCGTGAAGTAACCCTCTCTGATCGCCCTGAGGTTTCAGAGGAAGAAGCGTATGCCCATATAGACAAGCTCATTCCTGACCACGACGTTTTGCTGGCTGGCTTTCCCTGTCAGCCCTTCTCTATCGCAGGTGTCTCCAAAAAGAACTCTTTAGGCAGAGTCCATGGCTTCGAGTGCAACACCCAGGGTACGCTTTTCTTCGACGTAGCCCGTATTATCGAGGCAAAACGCCCATCTGCCTTTCTTCTGGAGAACGTGAAAAACCTGAAGAGCCACGATAAGGGTAAAACCTTCAAGGTTATTCTGCAGACACTTGACGAACTGGGCTACGAGGTCGCCGACGTAAATTACGATGGTTCCCAGGACCCGAAGATCATTGATGCGAGACACTTCGTTCCGCAGCACAGGGAGCGTATTGTACTGGTGGGCTTCCGTCGTGATCTCGATGTCCACCAAGGTTTTACCCTGAAGGATATCAGTAGGCATTTCCCGGAGCAGGTACCGTCATTTGGCGACATTCTAGACCCCGAAGACCAGGTCGACGATAAGTACATCCTTACTCCTAAACTGTGGAAGTACCTGTACGACTACGCAGCTAAGCACAAAGCAAAAGGGAATGGGTTCGGGTTCGGTCTTACCGGGGCTCACGACGTGGCGAGAACACTCTCCGCAAGGTACTACAAGGACGGATCAGAGATTCTTGTTGATCGTGGCTGGGATATGGATGCCGGCTTTGACGATATGATCAACCAGAGTAACCGCCCGCGGCGACTCACGCCTGCCGAATGTGCAAGGCTGATGGGATTTGACCGGCCCGGGGAATCCAATTTCAAGGTTCCGGTGTCTGACACGCAGGCTTATAAGCAGTTCGGCAATTCCGTCGCCGTTCCTGTTTTCCGGGCTGTAGCTAAAATGATGAAACCCCGCGTACTGGAGGCCCGGATCAGAAATGAAGGACGCAGAACAGAAGCAGCCTGACGATGGCTGACGTTCACGATCCCGCTACCCGCAGCCGCAACATGGCGGCTGTCAAGGGGAAGAATACGAAGCCGGAGGTGCTGCTGAGAAAGAGTCTGTTCAGCAGAGGCTTCCGGTTTCGTATCCACCGCAAAGACCTTCCGGGCAAACCTGATATCGTCCTTCCCAGGTATCGTGCCGCCATATTTGTTCAGGGGTGTTTCTGGCACGGTCATACAGGGTGTCCGATGTTTCGCCTGCCCGCTACCCGCCGGGAGTTCTGGGAAAACAAGATAACGGCTAATAAGGACCGTGATCAGCGGAATATAGCTGCCCTCAGAGAGATGGGCTGGCGTGTGCTTGAAGTCTGGGAATGTGCGTTTAAAGGGCCGGGCCGGCTGAACCACGTGGCAATGTCGGATATGGTAGCAGAATGGATTCTTAGCGGTGCTGACTTCGAACAGATAGAGGGGCGCTCGTTCACTACTCCCGCCTGACCTGTGCTGGTCTGTTCATCCTTTCCCCTTCAGTTGCCCCGCCCCTTACATCAGGAACTCCCCTTCGCCTGGACTGGCGGTAATATAAATGCGACATTAAATCCCTGAAAGATCCAACGCCGGGCACAAAGGGAGGCCATCGCATTATGGCATTGCTGTGGAAGTTTTTGCGGAATGAGGCGGGAGAAGATGAGGGACTTGCAGATGCAGGTATTGAGACTTTCAGAGATGCACCCTTCGCCGGCCTTGCACGCGAATGTGGCCAGAACAGTATCGATGCTGCCCGGCGCTCCGGGCCGGATGGAAATGTCGAACGGGTAATCATCCGTTTCCGGAAGGAAACTGTACCGACAGAAACTGTACCTGATATCGCCGGATTCAGAGCGACTGTCGACGCCTGCCTGAGCCGTGCAAGAAGCAGGCGAGACGATAAAGAAATTCAGTTCTTTGAGCGGGCCAGACGAATTGTCAGCGCCACGGAGATAGACCTGCTGCACGTAATCGATGAGGGAACCACAGGGCTCATTGGCCCATGCGAACCAGGCACACCCTATCACGCCCTTATCAAAGCCAAAGGTGTAAGCAAAAAAGGCGATGATACCTCAGGAGGCTCCTTCGGTATCGGGAAGAACGCTGCGTACGCGGTCTCAGCCCTGAGAAGCGTCTTTTATTCAACGGTCTACGAAGATTCATCTGGTACCAATCAGTTTCTGGCGCAGGCAAAAGCTATTCTCGTTTCCCACAGCAAAGGGCCCGGGCAGGAGCACAGCGCAACGGGATACTGGGGCGAAGCCGAAAATTATATGCCCGCCACAAACGTATCAGGGTTGCCTGAATGGCTGCAGAGAACCGAGCCAGGGACTACAGTGACAGCGCTTGGTTTTTTGTCAGAGGACCGATGGGACTGGCGTATCGCTGAATCTCTGGTCCGTAATTTTTTCACCGCTGTCCACAACGGGAAAGTGATTTTTGAGGTTGGGGATGAGCTTGTTATTAACCGGGATACCTTGCCCGGACTGTTTACAAACGAAACACTCCGTGAAGTCGCCTCCAGCCGCGGTTCTGATGAAGATCTGAAGTTCAGTCATGACCTCTATCGCTGCCTGACGAGTCCTGAGAGCGCTCGTTACGAGGAGACCATTCACGGACTAGGCAGAGTAAAGCTGTCTATCCTGATTAAGGACCGGCTTGAAAAGCAGGTTGGTCTGATCCGGAATGGTATGTTCATCACATCCCGTTTCAGGCATTTCAAGGAGAAACTTGCCCGGTTCCCGCTACAGAAAGACTTCATTGCAGTTATTGAACCCATCGATGACAGCGCCTCTTCCAACATCAGAGCCCTGGAAAATCCGAGGCACGATGAGCTTTCTCCCGAACGCATTGAAGACCCCCAGCTGAGTCGCTCTCTGAGGGCAGCCGTGAACAAAATGAATTCCTGGATCCGGGCAAAGATAAAAAGCCACACCACACTCCCGCCGGATGACGAAATTCAGCTGGATGATCTCAATGACTTTTTCACAGCGCCGGAAGATAAAACCGACAGAATGCAGAACACAGGCAACAGCGAAAAAGACCTCACATCGATTAAAGTGAAAATGCGGAAGAAGCCGGAGAGTTCAGGAGCATCTGCGTCTGGTGGATCGGAGGGAGGAAGCGGCGGCGAGAAACCCGGGGGAAGCGGAGGAGCAACCAGCGGCCCCGGAGCCGGTGGAGGAAAAGGCGGAGCACCTGGCCCTCGGGGAGGGCCGGTCCCTATTAAGGGATTGCGCAATACCGTCCAGGGAGGTGACACCCGGTCCAGAATGATCTTCTTTACACCAGAGAAATCGGGCCCGGCACGACTGGAGGTCATTGCCGCTGGTATTGCCGATGAAGAAAACCTGCCTATTGTCGCGGCAACGGGACATAAGGTAACCAGGGGTGCATGTGAGATTGAACTGAAGGAAGGGGAGCGGATAGCGATTTCGGTTGAACTGGCTGAACCCTATGAAGGGCCAATCGAAGTCTCGCTCAGACTGAAAGAGGAAAATGGTCATGAAGCTCAAGGGTGATACCCGTTTTCCCTACCCGGTACTGGCCAGCTTTACGGATGACTATCCGGCAGCAAAATTCAGCCTGGAAGTTGAGCCCGTCCGGGAAGTAACTGAAACCGGTGAAGTCGAGATTCGCGGAGAGCTCCGGCCCGGTGAACAATTTCTCGATCGTGCGCTTGCTGAGGGAAAACTTGAGTGCGGATTGTACGTCACCTGCGAACATACCTACTTTTCAGAGTTTCTTGCCATCTCCTCCGGCAACTGGAAGGTATCCGTTGCCGGCGGGAATCTCAGGGGTGTGGTTAAGCTGAGAGCCATTATCTATGTTGCTGCAGAAACCTTGTCGGTGCCCGCAGGCTCGATACATGAAGAGTTCGGAAAACAGGATTTTCCGTTAAGGGAATACTCTCTCGCCGGCGTAAGTGACGAGTTCGAATTTGAGGCCGGGCTGGATAAGCTGGTCCCGATGGAATCTGTATTCCGTCTTGAATCGACGAGCAGTGTTGAGAACGGCTTGTTCAGGGTAGGTACAGATACCCAGGCGATCGTTATTCAGGTTCATCCAACGCTATACAACTCACTTAATCAGGTCCGGAACAGCGGCCATGGACGTCAGATACTGCTGTCATCGTTGTACCTCCCGTGCCTTATTGAGGTGCTTGATGTCGCTTCCAGGGATAAGTGTGATCATCTCAGGTGGTACCGGGCAGTCGAATCTCGTTGCCATCAGGTCGGGGTTGAGCTCGACGGAAAAGATCTCCTGAGAAAGGCGCAGTTATTGCTCGACTGCCCGGTTGGCAAGATACATGAAGCGGTGGAGGCGTTGAGTTAATGAGCCTGAACAAAGTACTTTATGTTGGTCAGGCGGTTGCCGATCACCTGATCGATTCAATAGATGAAAACGTGGATCGATATTGCTCTGAAGGATTTCAGGACCTGGCAGAGCAGGGTAACTGGGAAATTGCTACCAATCTCACCTACGATCCCGGCCCTCTGAAGGAGCTGGACCCGGCAAGGAGCGCTGAGGCGGAGATTAATAACTCAATACTTGTATGGCGGTCACTCAGTAGCCTCACGCCCTCTCTGGCAACGGAAAACAGAATCTGGATCCGGTTTACTCACCTTGAATGCCTCGGATTCTGTCAAAAGCGCTGGCTTGAGGGGAAAACAGGGGAGGCTCTGATTAAGGCGGTCCGTGCTCACTTTTTTGCTGATACCCGGACGAGATGGAGGGATGACAATGCTGTTTCGCGGCTCTGGTGGAACTACTGGATTGCGCAGAGACTGATGCCCGGGGATCCTGAGAAGGCACTGTGTATTATCTTCCGCTCGACTGACATGCGGCTCAACACCGTTGAGCGCCCCGGGTTGTTTATCCGTCCGGCAATTTCCGCCGGTATACTCAGGACTTTCGCCTCGGATGAGTGGGTCCTCGCGCGTGAGGAACGCTGGCGCAAATTCATGACCGAGCTCAATAAAGCCGGAGCTGGCAAGGTCTTTGAGGCAATGAAAGAAACGGAGATAGATCAGTTGATGAATAGATGTCTGGACCGTACCAAATCAGCCTTAGCATCCTGATTCAGCTCCCGGAATCACGATTGTAACTTCTAACGATTTCAGAATTTTCCGAGTGGAGATGTGGCATTGCTCGATTCAGTAAACGAGATTTTTGAAGGTGCGGCAGCCAAGTACCTGAGCGCTGTAGATGCAGATCCGGCCAGATCTAATCAACATGAAATCGGCGGGCTGCCCAGTGTGGGCTTTAAAAACTTTCTTGGAACACCCGGAAAATCCGATAGCTATCCCTTCCCGGCGCTGATGGCCTACCTCACGGACGAGGAAGATGCTGAGCTCTGCCAGGATAAAGTAACCTGGTACGACGCACGCTGGAAAAACCCGAAACGTTCTCCGGAATACCGGCTTTATTACAAATCTAACTCTGTCACGGAACTGATCCAGCCGACGGACTTTTTTCTCGTAGCCAAGAAGCGCGACGGAAGTCTTCTCCTTCTTTTTACCCCGGCCGGCTCATCCGTAGAATTTCAGCTGAGACACCTTTTCGGGCTGTCGGATGTCGACCAGGACTTCACCTCCGCATCCATGCCGTCGCAGACTCTCATCCTTCCGATAAAAATGCTGCTGGAAGAGCTCGGTGTCAGAGCATTCGATGAGAGAGAGGTTCAGAACGACCTGGATATGCTTTTGGAAAGATTCCCCGACAAGTTTCCAAAAACAGCAGAGTTCTCCGCTGTAGCCAGAGAAGTAACTGACTTTGATTGTATTGCGGATCCGGACGGCGCTCTGATCGGCTGGATGGAGCGGGAGGAGGCGCTCTTCAGAGCGTATGAACGGCATATCGTATCTGAAAGGCTTCGCTCAGGTTTCGGCGCTGCAGGAGACGATGTGGATGAGTTTATCGCATTCTCTCTGAGCGTTCAGAATCGCCGGAAATCCCGGGTTGGCCACGCTTTTGAAAACCACTTGGGGTTTGTATTCAAAGAACACAAACTTCCCTTTGAAAAAGGGGGAGGTTCGCGGGTAACCGAAAATAAGGCCAAGCCTGATTTCCTGTTCCCCGATTTTGCCGCATACCATGATTTCTCATACCCAACTGAGAAGATATTCCTTCTTGGTGCTAAAACAACTTGCAAGGATCGCTGGCGGCAGGTTCTGTCAGAAGGCGACCGACTGGACCGGAAGTTTCTGGCTACACTGGAGGCAGGTATTAGCTCCTCTCAAACCGATGAGATGAAGGCGAAGAATCTGCACCTAGTCATACCAGCAGTTGTACATGGGAGTTTCACTGAAGCACAGAAAGCCTGGCTGTACTCCATGGCCGATTTCATTGATGAGGTAAGGGCAGCTCACTGATACTGGTGTTCAACAATAATATTTTCTCTTGATACCCTTGGTTTCGGTGATGACCGGCGTTGGAAGCACCACTATCCTGCACTTGGAACCGGTTAACCAGAATCGGCTTGAGGGTACTCCTTTTCGTCGTGCTTCAACTGCAGCTAATTCAGTGGGTAGTGTTGTGCTTAACCGCGCAGAACCAAATTAACAATGCGCGTCTCGCAGATCACTCTTCTCTGCTTCATTCCTGAAAGGAAACCGGGGCCACTGCGGGCGTGGAACCCAAATCTCTGCACCAGCACCTGCATAAGCTCGGCCCCCGGCAGACTTCAGCATTTACCAAACAGCACAACCGGACCCCGAACCATCGCAAATAGCTGGAGCGCCAGCCCAGGCAACTGGTGCACGAAGTGATCATCGACCGGGATTTTGTGAATCACCGTTTTGCCGATGCCAACGATGCGAATGCCTTGCGCCGTGACTTGGTGTTCAAGCTCGGCGCCAGGAATCAGAACCCAACATAATGATCAGCAATAGGGCGATGAAGCCAGCTCAACGGGCAAGAACGTAGAAACATACCGACTGCTGTTTCAGGCGTCTTCGTCAGATGGAAACATCTGTCCCTGAACCGCTGGCGGCTCGATATCCGCCAGCGACTTTACCGCCAACCCCCTGGGGCTTGCGATCTTACGGAGCGAGTCATCGTGCGACCAGACTTCATCCGCCATGGCAGCGAGCGCAATACCGACAATCTGGCGGTCGTATTTGAGCTTGCTGGCAACCTGCCCGGGTGAGATCTGAGCGAGCTCTTTCCTGTCCGGAAGCTGGGCACACTCAATGGCAGCTGCTGTGTCGAAATCCACAATTGCAAAGCAGGCACTGCCATTCAGAACATCCAGATATTCCTGATATTTTGATGCCTCCACACCAATCAGGAATTCCGACAGGACCGGTGCCGGAATGATCAAAACCGCTTCCGTTCTCTCAGCTTCTGCTACGAATGCCGCCGCTCGTTCCTCTAACCGACCCAGAGCCTCCTTCGTTTCCGGATCGGTCAACCCTCTGGTGTTGGGTGCAAGAATCTGAATCAGTACGTTGTTATCGAGTAATAATCGCAATTCAGCCTCTTAAATCCCTAGCTACTCCGTGCGGGTCATCCATTTCCGCCCATTTTAAACCGCCTAGTGACTGCATTCGGGCAATGACACTACTTGCCTTGCCCGCATCCAGTTCATGGAAGGACTCAATTTTCAGCTTCTTCAGCTTCCAAGTTCCTTCTGGCGAGCGCTCCCAGGTACCACGGCCACTCACCCGCACTTGTTTGAAAAGCAGGGCAGAGAGCTGCTGGGCAATCTCGGTGGTAGCCTCGCAATGAAGCGTTTCGCCATTGGCTCCTTCAAGCCGAACCGGAATCGTGTCGTCTTTGCCGCCAACAAGGTACAGGCGGCCCTGAACAGACCCAGACTTATTCACCACTAACGGCTTTTCATCGTCTGGCCGTTTTCTGAACGACAAAATCTGAGCATCCGTGTCATTCAAAATCGCACCTCCTGTGCCGTCTTCTTCCATTAATTGCCTCAGATTCCGATAGGCAGCCAGCTGTTTCCTGGCACCCATGCCATTCGGAACCTCCCGAACGTGAGTGAGTACCTTCTGATAATGCAGGTCTTCAACATCCACATTCAGCATGGCGCTTCCTTTGCTCACCGAAGAAAAATGGACATGCTCCACTTCTCCAAGCATGTCGGAGAGGTGAGCAATATATTGCCCCAGCCGCTTCATAGGGAGCGCCTCCGGGCTGCAATCATTTAACTTCAAGGTGAGCTTTTTCATACGAGTGATTATAGGGGGCTGACAACTGACTTGCTACCAGGGCGATTAGTCGTGGATCGATGTCGAGCCGTAGATGCCAACGTTCCGTTCAAACTGGTGGACCGCTCCCGCTTCAATGAAGAAAAAGTCAGGTTCGCCATGGATACCAATCCGGACAAGATCTATCGCCCCTGATAACAACACCAGATCCCGGATAGGGCGTCGAGGGCCAGAGCCTGTTTTCTGGCCTGCCCTATTCGGAAAATGGACTATGCTGTACGGGGTAAACCCCGACTGTGGAGGGAGTCATGGCATCAACAGGATGAGTCGGTTTCAGGCCGGGCATGACCAGAGTTTTTCTGGCAGTGCTGGCTTTGGCAGTTGTTTCCGTAGCCCAGGGAGCGGAGCGCTCACCTCCCACCGCCGACCACAGCAAGTTCGAGGCGCTCAAAGGCCCCTTTGAGGACGCCACGGAAGTCACCGAAGCCTGCCTGGGTTGCCACACCGAAGCAGCTGACCAGGTCAAGGGCACCAGCCACTGGACCTGGCTCTACGATCACCCGGAAACCGGCCAGCAGCTGGGCAAGAGCAAGGTGATCAACAGCTTCTGCGGCATGGCGGTTACCAACGAGGCCCGCTGCACTTCCTGCCACGTTGGCTATGGCTGGGAAGACATGAACCAGCCGCCACCCCAGGCGGACTCCGCAGTGGATTGTCTGGTCTGCCACGACACCACCGGCGACTACTGGAAATTCCCCACCCTGGCCGGATACCCCACCTACGTTCCCCGGGAATGGCCAAAAGGCAGCGGCAACCCGTATGTACTGGCCCATCGCCCACATGGTGCCACCGGCGGAGAATGCGCTGCGCTGCGGATCCTGTCATGCCGCCGAGAGCCGGCTGGCTGGCATTGGCGGCATCTATATGCCGGGCCATAACAGTAATATCTGGTTGAACTGGATTGGCTGGCTGGCCGTGGCACTGACCCTGCTGGGCGTGATTCTCCACGCCATCGCACGGATGATCTTCAAGGGGAGGAAGCACTCATGAGCCGGGTAATGATCTATAAACGCTTCGAGCGCTTCTGGCACTGGTGCCAGGCACTGCTGATCTTCACCCTGTTGATCACCGGGTTCGAGATCCACGGCAGCTATTCCTGGCTGGGGTTCGGCGATGCGGCCCGGGTCCACACCCTGGCCGCCTGGGCCCTGATCGTGCTCTGGCTGTTTGCCATCTTCTGGCACTTCACCACCGGTGAATGGCGCCAGTACATACCCACAAAAAATGGCCTGTTCGCCGTCATCCACTATTACATGATCGGCACCTTCACCGGTGCTGAACACCCGTACCGGAAGACCACCAAGGCCAAGCATAACCCCTTGCAGCGGCTGGCCTACCTGTTCTTCAAGGTGGTGATCTCACCGGTAATCTGGGTGACCGGGCTGCTGTACCTGTTCTATAACGACTGGCCGGTGCCCTGGAACTGGAGTGGGTGGCGCTGGTACATACCGGAGCAGCCTTCGCCATGCTGGTCTTCATTATTGCCCACGTATACATGACCACCATGGGCCATACCCTGACCAGCCATATCAAACCAATGGTGACCGGCTACGAGGATCTCAACGGGTAATCCCCGTAAGCCGGAAGTGCTTCAATCCTCGATACAGACCGCCCGGCGCCTGACGGCCTGGGCGGTCTTACCCGCCAGCATCGCGATCAGCAAGGTCAACAGACCCAGTAACACCGCACCCAGTCCCTTGAAGAACGCCAGCTGAAGCTGGTGATACATCACAAAGGTAGCAATGGTGATAGCCGCCATCGGGAAAGAATACGCCCACCATGAGAGAAAAAATTCCAGCTGCAGGAAACGCCGGACCTGCGTCATCAGCATCAGGGTGAAAATTGTGCAAGCGGGAAGGCTGGATCTCGGTCATTGTGTCTCTGATCTCTCTGTTCTGTGAAGGGTACGCCGGCAAACTACGCCGACGCACCGTTTCATGGCTCAGAAAGTGAAAGTGCGCATCGCGGGGTTGAGCATCTGGCCAGCCATCTCCGGCGGCATGGCAACCCCGACACCCTCGATCAGGTCATCCTTGGTGTTCTCGCTGTTCGGCAGATACAGGGCGCACACCTTGGCACTTCCGCCGTTCTTCAGCAGACCGCGCAACATCTGGCCCGGCGTTACGTCCTTGGGTTTCAATGATTCCGACTCATAGGATTTGAGGGCAAGATCACCGGCCTTGTCACAGAGCAGAACGTTCACCTTCGCACCCTGTTGCGCCATGGTATTGGACAACACCATGGCCATGCCCTGGGTCTGCAGCGAGTCGCTGGAGAGAATCACCAGGACCTCGTCAACGGTTTTCTTGTGATTGTCAGCGTGTGCTAAAAACGGCGCACAGACGAGCAGAGCGGTCAGGCCCAGTACCTTCAGTTTATTGATCATGGCTATTGCCTCCTCGACGGGTTTGACGATGGTTTCTCACTTTAACGATAGGTGGTTCAAGCTGATTTCTCAGTGACAAAGTCACTTTCGGCCAAAAGCCATGCAGAACAAAGCCGGGCCCAATAGCCCGGCAGAGGTTGTGAAAGTGTCTGGGGGTCCGTTCCGGGCTGCGTCTTCCGGCGTATCCAGGGGGATTTTGCCCTGCATGTAGCTCACGCTAACTATACTCTATCGTTATAACATTATACCCATAAGTTTGCTATTATTTGATCAATATCAACTGCGGCCTGGCAGTTGCTCTAACAATGACAAACAGAGAGGTTCAAGGCATGAGTTTGAATGCAATCCCACGGGAGTCCGATAAAAACCACACTGTCGTGATTGTCGGTGGCGGTGCCGCTGGTATATCTGTCGCGTCCAGCCTTCACAAGCGGGACCGTTCTCTCGATATCGCGGTGGTGGAGCCTTCCTCCAACCATCACTACCAGCCAGGGTGGACCATGGTTGGCGGAGGCGTCTTTCGTCCCGAAGTGACCTCCAAACCCATGAAAGAGGTCATGCCCTCGTTCGTCAACTGGTACCAGCAAAAGGTCCTCTCCGTGGACCCGGACCAGAATCGCATCCAGCTCGCGGACGGATCCCGGGTGACCTACGAGACGCTGGTACTTGCTCCTGGCCTCGAACTGAACTGGGGCGCCATCGATGGCCTGGAGGAAGCCCTCGGCCAGAACGGTGTGACCTCAAACTACCTTGAAGGCATGGCGAGCTATACCTGGGAAACCGTCCAGCGGCTGAAAAATGGTCGAGCCCTGTTCAGTCAGCCCCCCATGCCGATCAAGTGTGCCGGCGCCCCCCAAAAAGCCATGTATCTGTCGTCCGACTACTGGCTCCGGCATGGCGTGCTGAACAACCTTGATATCCAGTTCCACAATGCCGGGGCGGTATTATTCGGCGTCCCTGATTACGTGCCGGCACTGGAGTCCTACATCCGGAAATACGGCATTGATGTCAACTTCCAGAGCAACCTGGTGACTGTGAATGGTCCGGCCAGAAAAGCCACATTCCGCATGACCGATGCCGAAGGCAATACCCGGGATGAAGAAATAGGTTTCGACATGCTGCACGCGGTACCTCCGCAGCGAGCACCGGAATTTGTCCGGGAATCCACCCTGGCCAATGGGGGGGGGTGAGGGCTAACGCTCCTCAGTAAGCCCCGCGAATAAGGTCAATCCCGGGATTCAGCACTTCACGCCAGGCCTTGCCCAGCTCTGGCGTGTAGTCAGGGTCGTGCTGGCGAACCGTTTTCAGCAAGGCCTCCAGCCACAGCGTGTACCACTCCGGCTTGATGTCGTAGTGGTTGCGGTTGTGGCTCTCTCCCAGAGCCCGCAACTTGCGGTCCGACATGCCACGGGCGTGCAGGATCAGCTGCATGATGCCATTGCGGAGCAGGTGCCGCTGGGCTTCCATGTCGGTTTTCAGGAAGCGGTTGCGGATGGTGTCCGAACCGGACATGAAGAAATCGTAGAAATCGACGAAAAATTCATCCTTGCGGCAACATCGTCCATAACTCTGGAAAACGAGATCCGTGTTGTTCATTTGCGCTCAGTGTCCTTGTCGAAGTTGGAACCAGTCTGATAGGACCACGCATTTTAGTTCCGCGGGTGCACTTTTCCATAACAAAATGTAACTACCACCTCAGGCAAACCACCAATGCGGCAGCAGGTTCCGCACCGGGGGACGTGTGAACCGGTCATCAATCAACCAGATCACGCCCCGGTCCTCGGGGGTCCGGATCACCCGGCCGGCGGCCTGGGCCACTTTCCGGAGCCCCGGGATCAGGTAGGTGTAGTCGTAGCCCGCGCCGAAGCGTTCCTGCAATCGCTCCTTGAGTATCTCGTGCCAGGGGTCGAACGGCGGCAGCCCGAGGGTCGCCACGAAAGCACCAATGAGTTGTTCGCCCGGCAAATCAATACCCTCGCTGAACACCCCGCCGAGTACGGCAAACGCAACACTGGGCTCAGGCTGCCGGAACTCCGCCAGGAAGGCCTCCCGCTCCGCCTGGCTCATGCCCGGCGCCTGACAGCGCTGGGGGATATCCGGGGCCCGTTCGGCGAGGGTCTCGCTGACGTTCCTGAGATACCGGAAACTGCTGAAGAAGGCCAGGTAATGGCCTGGACGTTCCCGGAACTGACCGGCGATGATGTCCGCAATCGACGCCCGCGATGCCTCCCGATGTGCCTGGCGGGTACTGATCCCGGGCGTGAAGTGGACCTGCAACTGATCGGCGCTGAACGGGCTGGGCAGGGAAGTGAAGGCGGTGGTTTCCGGCAGGCCCAGCAGATCCCGGTAGTAGATGCCCGGGCTCAGGGTGGCCGAAAACAATAAGACCGAGCCGGCGGCTGCAAACCGCTCGCGCAGGAAGTCCGCCGGAATCAGGTTCTGGATGGTGAGTGAGGCCCGGCCACGACCCGGGCGCCGGAATTCACACAGGGAGTGGTCGCCGAAGCTGTCCGCCAGCTTCATGAAGCCGACACTTTCGAACAGCAGTTCCTGCAGTGCCAGATCCGGCGGGTTGTCCGCCAGATAATCGGTCAGGGTGGAGACCAGCCCCTGCAGGCTGCCGATCAGGCTCGGCGGTAACGCGTCGAGGAATACGGGGTCATCGGCGTCCTGATCCCGGATCAGGGTTTGCCAGGCGCGCGCCGTGCGGTCCAGGGCCTTCTTCAACACCTTCGGGGCAGTTTTCTTTACCCGCAGCAGTCGCTGCTGTTCAAGGGTTACCGAGTACATGCCCCGCGCCCGATCGACCAGGTTATGGGCCTCATCCACCAGGATCGAGACCTGCCACTGGTTCTGGCGAACCAGGCCGTGGAGCAGGGCGGACTG
>Ga0114984_1000281_pt1 | contig 20022 bp, 14 predicted proteins | sample Shrwel1BS1Day1_FD_96987 | JGI IMG/M metagenome (GOLD analysis project Ga0114984, IMG submission 96987) | Subsurface microbial communities from deep shales in Ohio, USA - Utica-3 well 1 S-1-Day1 | ecosystem: Environmental > Aquatic > Deep subsurface > Shale gas/oil reservoir > Produced water/Flow...
CGCAAGTTCGGCACCGTATCGGCCGAGCTGCGTCAACGGATCGCTCAGGCGGATGAGGAGCGGCTGCTGGAGTGGTCAGAACGGATCCTCACGGCCAGCAACCCGGAAGAGGTGTTGCATTGAGTGGGCGCCGATCGATACGGCATGAGGCATAAGCCGTTTCGCGGAACGTGGCTTGGAAAAGGGTTGTCAATCCATTGACATTCTCCCTCTATCCGGTAGATTGTCAGAATCCTGACAAGCCCGGACCGCCCGATGAATGCAACCCTCGACAGCCGCGCCGCTGACCCGCTCGCATTTCAGGCCCTGATTATCGATGACGATGCGCAGCGACGTGAGAAGTTGCGCACCTGCCTGCAATTTATCGAGCTTGAGTGTCATGTTTTTGACTTTGTCAGCTGGCTGCAGCAGAGCAAGCACTTTGCGCTGGATGCGGTCGGGGTGGTGCTGATCGGTGAAAGCAGCCTGCCGATCGCGCTGAACAAGCTGGTGGCCGAGCTCGATCGTGGCCCGGTGATCCCCAAGCTGCTGACCTGTGACTGGCCGGAGCTGGATCAGGCCGCGTTTGCACAGGCAGGGGTGTTGGGGGTGCTCGAACAGCCCTACCGTTATCCCCAGTTGCTCGACTGGCTGCACCAGTGTGCCCTGCTGCGCGAGCGGGGGGTGATCGAGCCGCGGGTGCTGCCGGATATGCCCGGTTTCGTCGGGCAAAGTGCCCCCATCCGCGAGATTCGCCACCTGATCGCGCAGGTGGCGCCGCGGGATATCAGCGTGCTGATCACTGGTGAGTCCGGCACCGGCAAGGAGGTGGTGGCGCGCTGTCTGCACCAGTTTTCCCCCCGCCGCGACGGCCCCTTCGTGCCGGTCAACTGTGGCGCGATCCCCTCGGAGCTGCTCGAAAGCGAGCTGTTCGGCCATGAGAAGGGGGCCTTTACCGGCGCCATCTCCAGCCGGCCCGGTCGCTTCGAGCTGGCCAATGGAGGCACCCTGTTTCTGGATGAGATCGGCGATATGCCCCTGCCGATGCAGGTCAAGCTGCTGCGGGTGTTGCAGGAGCGCCAGTTTGAGCGGGTGGGCGGCAGCAAGACCCTGGAGGTGGATGTGCGCATCGTTACCGCGACCCACAAGAATCTGGAGCTGATGATTCAAGATGGACAGTTCCGGGAGGATCTCTATTACCGCCTCAACGTGTTTCCCATCGAGATGCCTGCGCTGCGGGACCGGCTGGAGGATCTGCCGCTGTTGCTCAATAACCTGAGCCGGCAGCTGGATGAGACCGGCTCCGGCCGGTTGCAGTTCCACCCGGCGGCGCTGGAGTCGCTGCGCCTGCACCCCTGGCCCGGCAACGTGCGGGAGCTGGCCAATCTGGTGGAACGGCTCAGTATCATTCATCCCGGTGGCGTGATCGGGGTCTCGGAGCTGCCGGCCAAGTTTCGGCATATCGAAGAGCCCGATCCGGGCCGCTATCAGGCGCCGCAGCCACCCCCTCAAGGCACCGCCAACGGCGCCCCCGCCCGGTCGGAGGTGGGGGATTCCCTGCCGGCGGATGGCATTGACCTGAAGTCCTTTCTGGAGTCCCATGAACGGCGTCTGATCCATCAGGCGCTGGAGGCCAGCGGACAGGTGGTATCGAAAGCGGCGCGTCTGCTGCATGTGCGGCGCACCACCCTGGTGGAAAAGATGCGCAAGTACGGGATTGAACGTCAGTGAGCGCAACGCAAAAACTGCAACAACGGGTGGCTGAGCTGGAAGCCCGGGTGGCGGCGCTACAGGCCGATCGCCGGGCACTGGAGCGGTTGCGCCGTTTGATCGATCGTATGCCCGGCGGGGTGCTGGTGATCGATCAAACCGGGCGGATCACCGAATTCAACCCGGCGGCGGTGTCGCTGCTGGGGACGACGCTGGCCAACAGGACCTGGCTGGAGGTGATCGAGCACTGTTTTGCGCCGCGCCCGGATGATGGCCATGAGGTGTCGCTGAAAAATGGCCGCCGGGTCAGCCTTTCGACCCAGGCGTTGGAGGGGGAACCGGGCCAACTGGTGTTCATCACCGACCAGACCTACACCCGCACACTGCAGGAGCGGCTGCACCACTACCAGCGGCTGTCCGAGATGGGGCGGATGATGGCCTCGCTGGCCCATCAGGTGCGCACACCGCTGTCGGCGGCGCTGCTCTACGCCAGCCATCTGATGGCGCCCCGGCTGGATGATGACACCCGTATCCGCTTTGCCGGCAAGGTAAAAGCGCGGCTGAGCCATCTCGAACAGCAGGTGCGTGACATGCTGATCTTCGCCCGCGGTGAAACCAGACTGGAGGACCGGGTCGATGGCCGCACCCTGATGGCGCGGCTGGAAGACCTGCTCGATCAGCCCCTGAGTCAGTACGATGCCGATTGTGACTGCCTCGATGAGGCGCCAGACGCCGTGATCCAGTGTAACCTCGAGGCGCTGCTCGGGGCGGTGCTGAACCTGGTCAACAATGCGCTCCAGGCCAGCGGCGCGGGGTGTGAGCTGCAGCTGCGGCTGGCCCGGGAGGGAAACTGGCTGCTGCTCGAGGTGATCGACCACGGCCCGGGCATGGATGCCGCCACCCTGAAACGGGCCCGGGAGCCGTTTTACACCACCAAATCCCATGGCACCGGGCTTGGCCTCGCCATCGCCCAGGTGATGGCGCGGGCGCACCATGGCGAGTTTCTGTTGGCCTCGGTGCCGGGTGAAGGTACCCGGGCGAGTTTCCGCTTGCCTCTGATCAACCCCTCTGCACAGGAGTCGGCATGAGCGTAACCGTTTTGATTGTCGAGGATGATGCCGATCTGCGTGAAGCCCTCAGTGACACCCTGGCGCTGGCGAAAATCGCCCACCTGGAGGCGGGCAGCGGCGAGGAGGCGCTGGCGCTGCTCGAGCGCCACCCCGTGGATCTGGTGATCTCCGATGTGAACATGCCGGGGATGGATGGCCATCAGCTGCTGGCCCACCTGAAACGGCTCAACCCCGCGCTGCCGGTGGCGCTGATCACCGCCTACGGTCAGGTGGAGCGGGCGGTGGATGCGATCCGCAACGGGGCCGTCGATTACCTGATGAAACCCTTCGAGCCGGACCAGCTGATCGACCTGATCCGCACCCACGCCCAGGGGCTGCTGGCTGCAGGGGATGGGGAGCCGGTGGCGGAGGCGCCGGGCAGTCGCCAACTGCTGCAGTTGGCGCGGCGGGTGGCCGCCACCGATGCGACAGTCCTGATCACCGGCGAGTCCGGCACCGGCAAGGAGGTGCTGGCCCGCTACATCCACAACCATTCTGCGCGCGCCGAGCAGCCGTTCATCGCCATCAACTGCGCCGCCATCCCGGAAAGTATGCTGGAGGCGACACTGTTCGGCCATGAGAAGGGGGCCTTCACCGGCGCCATCAGCAGCCAGCCGGGCAAGTTTGAACAGGCCAACGGCGGTACCCTGCTGCTGGATGAGATCAGCGAGATGGATCTGGGGTTGCAGGCCAAACTGCTGCGGGTGCTGCAGGAGCAGGAGGTGGAGCGTATCGGCGGGCGCAAGGTGATTGCGCTGGATGTGCGTCTGCTGGCCACCAGCAACCGCCAGCTGGAGCGGTGCGTGGCCCAAGGCAGCTTCCGGGAGGATCTCTACTACCGCCTGAACGTGTTCCCGCTGCAGTGGCAGCCGCTGCGTGAACGGGCGCAGGATATCCGCCCGCTGGCCGAACGCCTGCTTGAGCACCACTGCCGCAAAATGGGCCGCCCCTTGGCGGCGCTGGATGCGAGCGCGGTTGCTCGCCTGTGTGAACACGCCTGGCCCGGTAATGTGCGTGAGCTGGATAATGTGATCCAGCGGGCGCTGATCCTCCAGGCCGGTAACCGCATCACGGCGGCCGATCTGCATCTGGGTGATGCCGCCATAGCGCTTCGCAGCGGGTCGCTGCCGCCACCGGAGCCGGATCGCAAGGCGCAGGAGGGCGCCCCCCCGGATTCGGCGCCAACCGAGGGGCTGCTGGGCGATGATCTGAAACAGCATGAGTATCAGTTGATCGTGGACGCCCTGCGCGCCACCTCCGGTAGCCGCAAGGCGGCCGCGGAAAAACTGGGCATCAGTCCGCGCACGCTCCGATACAAGCTGGCGCGGATGCGGGAGGAGGGAGTCGATCTGGAGTCACTGCTGTCGAGTAAGTAATGGCTTACTTACTCCGCACTCACTGGCTTTTATCGACATTCGAGTAGACCAATGTCTAATTCAGGGGAGCCGAGCCGCTTCGGTATAACCTGTTACCAATCAACTCGATCACGCCGACAACAGGAACTATAACTAAGAGCGGCGTTCCACGGTATAACAACAAAACGCAATTCAAGGGCATCACGATGAGTGAACAGAATATCTTCCCAGTCGATCCGGCTTTTGCCGCCAAGGCGCACGTTGACCATGAAAAATATGCGGCGATGTATGCGCAGTCGATCAACGATCCAGAAACCTTCTGGGGCGAGCAGGGCAAGCGTATCGACTGGTTCAAACCCTACACAAAGGTCAAAAACACCAGCTTCGATCCGCACAACGTCGCCATCAAATGGTATGAGGATGGTGAGCTGAACGCCTCTTTCAACTGCCTCGATCGCCATCTGGACAGCCGCGGCGATCAGGTGGCGATCATCTGGGAGGGCGACGACCCCGGTGAGGATGAGAAGATCACCTACCGCGACCTGCACGCCCGCGTGTGCCGTTTTGCCAACGCATTGAAGGCCAAGGGGGTACAAAAAGGGGATGTGGTCACGCTCTACATGCCGATGATCCCGGAGGCCGCCGTCGCCATGCTGGCCTGTGCTCGCGTGGGCGCGGTGCACTCCATCGTGTTCGGTGGCTTCTCACCGGAGGCGCTGGCCGCACGTATCGAGGGGGCGAAGTCGAAGGTGGTGGTCACCTCCAACTTCTCCCTGCGCGGCGGCAAGGTCGTGCCGCTGAAGGAGAATGTCGACAAGGCGCTGGACCACCATGAGGCCGGCAAGCTGGTCGAGACGGTGTTCGTGGTCAAACGGGTCGACAAAGATGTGGCCTGGAACGACAGCCGTGATGTGTGGTACGAAGCGGCGGTGGCGGAACAATCCGCGGACTGCCCGGCCGAGGCGATGAATGCCGAGGCGCCGCTGTTCATTCTTTACACATCGGGTTCAACCGGCGCGCCCAAGGGGCTCAAGCACACCACCGGTGGTTACATGGTGTATGCCTCCATGACCCACCAGTACGTGTTCGATTACCACGAGGGCGATGTGTTCTGGTGTACCGCCGACGTGGGTTGGGTGACCGGCCACAGCTATATCGTTTACGGCCCGCTGGCCAATGGCGCCACCACCCTGATGTTCGAGGGGGTGCCGAGCTACCCGGACAACAGCCGCTTTGGCCGCGTGATCGAAAAGCACAGGGTCAATCAGTTCTACACCGCCCCCACCGCCATCCGCGCCCTGATGCAGCAGGGGGAGGATGTGTTGGGCGATGCCGACCTCTCCAGCCTCAAGTTGCTGGGGTCGGTGGGTGAGCCGATCAACCCGGAAGTGTGGGTGTGGTACCACCGCGTTTTCGGCAAGGGTAACTGCCCGATCGTGGATACCTGGTGGCAGACCGAGACCGGCGGCATCATGATCGCCCCGCTGCCGGGGGCCACCGCGGCCAAACCCGGCTCCGCCACGCTGCCCTTCTTCGGCGTGCAGCCGGCACTGCTCGATGGCGAGGGCAAGGAGATCGAGGGCCCCGGCGAGGGTAACCTGGTGATCAAGGACTCATGGCCCGGTCAGAGTCGCTCCATCTGGGGGGATCACGAGCGCTTCATTCAGACTTACTTCACCACCTTCAAGGGGGTTTACACCACCGGAGACGGTGCGCGGCGGGATGAAGATGGCTATTACTGGATCACCGGTCGGGTGGATGACGTGATCAACGTGTCCGGCCACCGCATGGGTACCGCCGAGGTGGAGTCGGCCCTGGTGGCGCACCCGGCCGTTGCCGAGGCCGCGGTCGTGGGCTACCCCCATGAGCTGAAGGGGCAGGGGATCTACGTGTATGTTAGCCTGCAAGCCGGCTTCGAACCCAGCGAAGAGTTGATGAAAGAGCTACGCAACTGGGTTCGCACCGAGATCGGCCCGATCGCATCCCCTGATCTGATCCAGTTCGCGCCGGGCATGCCGAAGACCCGCTCGGGCAAGATCATGCGCCGTATTCTGCGCAAGATCGCCGAAGATGATTACAGTTCGCTGGGTGATACCTCCACGCTGGCCGACCCGACCGTGGTGGATGATCTGATCGAGCATCGCATGAACCGCAAGGGCTGATCGGCGCCTGTTCGCTCGATCACCAGGCCAACGCCCGCCGCTCATCCGGCGGGCGTTTTCGTTTGGGCACTGCCTGGCTGGTGGTGTGTGGCTGGTGGTGCGGCGTTGGCAACAAGGAGATGGTATCATTGCGCCAGGAATCGGCTCCCGCCTCGGCGGGTACAGTGTTCGATCATTTCGGCTATCCTTCCGGCACGCCGAAGAACGTGGGAGATGATGCATGCAACTGGCGCACAAGATCATTATCGCTGACGACCATCCTCTGTTTCGCGCGGCGCTGCGGCAGGCGGTGATCCAGGCGGTGCCCGGTGTCGAGATCGTCGAAGCCGACAGTCTGGCGGCGGTGCAGGAGAGGGTCGATCAGCATGGCGATGCCGACCTGGTGTTGCTGGATATTCACATGCCGGGCACGCATGGCTTCTCCGGGCTGGTATTTCTGCGCGGGCAGCACCCAGGTGTGCCGGTGGTGGTGGTGTCCGGCAGCGAGCAGCCGCATGTGATGAAACGTGCCATCGACTACGGTGCTTCCGGCTTCATTCCCAAGTCAGCGCCGCTGGAAACCATTTCCGAGGCGATTACCGCTGTACTCAAAGGTGAGGAGTGGCTGCCGCAGGAGCTGACCGACAACATGGGTGATGTCAGCGCGGAGGACCAGCAGTTCGCCGCCGCACTGGCGTCGCTGACACCGCAGCAGTTTCGTGTCCTGACCATGCTGACCGAGGGGCTGCTGAACAAGCAGATCGCCTATGAGCTGGGGGTCTCCGAGGCCACCATCAAGGCGCATGTGACCGCTATTCTGCGCAAGCTGGGCGTCCATAGCCGTACCCAGGCGGTGATCGAGGCGCAACGGTTGGGGGTCGAGCCCCCCAGAACCGAGCTCTGATCGCTCGCCCCCGCTTGGCCAAGGCGGCGGCACTTCACTCCTTTTCTGCCCGCAGGGAAGCAATGATCTTGTTGATCATCGCCCGCAGCGCCGCCGGTCGGATCGGTTTGGTCAGGAGCTGGGCCCCGGCCGCGGCGATCTCATCCCGGATCGCATCGGTCCGATCCGCCGTGATCACGATGGCGGGGGTGAAGTACTCGCCCCCGGCCGCCCGGCCCGCGAGCGGCGCCAGTTGGCGCAACGCCATGATGCCGGTTTCGGTTTCCCCCAGGTGGTAGTCGGCCAGCACGATATCCGGTACCCAGTCACGCTCCAGCGTGAGTGCAACGGCCTCCTCGGCCGAGAGGGCGGTGACCACCTCACAGGACCACCCCAGCAGCAGCGCGCTCATCCCCTCCAGAATTTTGGGTTCGTTGTCGATCACCAGTATCCTGATGCCGTTCAGCCCCTTGCTGCGAATCCAGCCGCGCTGCTCTGGTCGAGGCTTCTGCGCCTGGGCCGGATCGCCCAGTGGCAGGGTGATACTGAACACGGTACCCTGCCCCGGCCATGAACGCACCTGCAGCCGGTGGCCCAGAATGCGGGCCATGCGATCGGTGATCGCCAGCCCCAGCCCCAGCCCTTTCACTTGGCTATGTTTTGGGTTGTCGATCCGCTTGAACTCTTCAAACACCTCGTGCAGTTTGCTCTCGGGGATCCCCACGCCGGTATCCCACACCTCCAGCCGCAGCTCCCGACCGGCGCGCCGGGCGCCCATCAATATCCTGCCACTGGCGGTATAGCGCACGGCGTTGGAGAGAAAATTCTGCATGATGCGACGCAGCAGCGTTTGATCGGAATAGACCACCTGGCGGCAGTTGACGCTGTGGAAATCCAGCCCCTTCTCCTGTGCCAGTATGCTGAATTCGGTATTCAGCGTCTGGAACAGATTCTCCAGTGAGAAGTGGGTCAGGGTTGGCTCCAAGGCGCCGGCATCCAGGCGGGAGATATCCAGTATGGCAGTGATCAGCTCTTCCGCCGCCTTGAGTGAGCCATCGAGATTTTCCACCAGCTGGCGGGTCTCGCGGTTGTGACTCTGCTGCGCCAGTGCCGAGGTGAACAGGCGGGCCGCGTTGAGCGGTTGCAACAGGTCGTGGCTGGCCGCGGCAAGGAAGCGGGTTTTGCCCAGGTTGGCCGCTTCGGCGTCGGACTTGGCCTGACGCAGCTCATCCTCCATCAAGGCGCGAATGGTGTTCTCCTTGCGCAGCTCCTTGTTGACGACGGACAGCGCGTGGGTGCGCTCACGCACCCGCTGCTCCAGATTTTCGTTGGTCTCCTGCAGCGCCTGCTCCGCCTTGCGCCGTTCGGTGGTGTCCTGATACAGGGTGAAATAGCCCAGCACGTCGCCGTACTCGCCGATATGGGGGATATAGGTCACCTCGGCATAGCGGACGCTGCCATCAGAGGTCGGCAGCCGGGTTTCAAAGCGTTGCCGCTCACCGCGCAGCACAGCGTCAATATAATGGCGGCGGTCGCGGTATTCCGCCTCGGGTAATGCTTCGAGGCAGTGTAAGCCGGCCACATTGTGCCGGTCGAGGCCGAAGGTATCGGCGTAGGCCTTATTGACAAACAGAAAGCGGCACTCCGGGTCGAGGTAGGCGATCAGCACCGGGACATTATCGGTGTAGATTCGGATGTTCCGCTCGCTTTCGCGCAGCGCTTCCTCGATGCGTTTGTGCTCGGTTATATCCATGTAGGTATTGACGTAGCCGCCGTTGGGCATCGGGTTGCCTCGCACCTCGAGCACGGTGCCATCGGGGCGGTAGCGCTCGTAGCTGTGCGGCGCGCCGGAGCGGATCGAATCCACCCGCTTTTTCACCAGCGGCTCGATCTCCCCCGGGCCGTACTCCCCCTTGATGGCGTTGTAACGGAACACCTCCTCGATGGGGCGGCCCACACAGATCAGCCCCTCGGGGTAGTTGAACATCTCCACGTAGGGGCGGTTCCAGGCCACCAGCCGCAGCTGCTGATCCACCACACTGATGCCGAGGCTGATGTTTTCGATGGTCGACTGTAGCAATGAGCGGTTGAATCGCAGTGCCTGGGATGCCTCATCCACAATGGTGACCACATCGCCGATCTCCATCTCGCGGCCACGCAGGGTGGAGTCCATCACGATGCGGGCGGAGGAGGCACCGATGGCACCGGCGAGCAACCGCTCGACCTGTTGAATCAGCTCGGGGGTGGCCGTCTCCGCGGCCAGCGGCGTAGGCTCACCGCGCCCTTGGCCAAAGTTGATGAGCGCCTGGCGGGTTCGGTTCACACCCAAAAAGCGCTCGCTCAGCGTCTGCAGGTCACCCACCGTTACCTGACCAACATGGCGTGAGGGGTCGGCGATCTCCTTGACGGCGCTATTGACGAACGCGCTGGCCTGAATGCGGTCCACCAGACGGACACTGGCCAGGCGTGAAATCACGACAAACAGGAGCGTGTTGATGCCAAGGCTCCACAGTACGCCGTGGGTGAGCGGGTCGGGGCCGCCCAACCCGAACAGCGCCGTGGGGCAGAGCCAGCCGCTGTCGCCTGTGCTCTGGGGCAGCCAACCGGTTGGGATCAGATTGGAGGCGTTGAGCGTGGGCAGCACCAGGGTATAGAGCCAAAGCAGAAAGCCGGCGCTGAGGCCGGCCAGCACCCCGTGACGGTTACCGTTGCGCCAGTAGATGCCACCGATGATGGCCGGCAGGAACTGGATCGCCGCCGCGAAGGCCAGGAGGCCGAAAGAGGCCAACGGCCCCTGTTCGCCCAGAATGCGGTAATAAAAGTAGCCCATCAGCAGCAGGCAGACGATGATGGTGCGCCGCACCCGCATCAGCAGGGCGCCCAGATCCCGCGACCGGGAGAGCCGCAACCAGGAGATGCGAAACAGCAGCGGCATCACGATGTCGTTGCATACCATGGTCGCCAACGTGATGCTGGCGACGATCACCATGCTGGTGGCGGCCGAGAGCCCGCCAATGAAGGCGAACGTGGCCAGATAACCCGAGCCCTCTGCCAGCGGCAGCATCAGGACATAGGTGTCGGCGTCGACCGCCCGACCCTCGAAAAAGAGCATACCGCCGGTGGCGATCGGTAGGGCGAACAGGCCCAGTAGCAACAGGTAGAGCGGGAACAGCCAGCGGGCGGTGTGCAGGTTGCGGCGCCGGGTGTTTTCCACAATGCTGACATGAAATTGACGCGGCAGGCAGATGGCGGCCGCGCAGGCCAGCCCCACCTCGGTGAGGAAGCCGGCGCTCAGCGGGCGGCTGAAATTCTGATTGATCTGCAGTTGTGCGCGCACCTGTCCGACCAGATCCTGCAGCCCATCGAACAGGCCAAACATGACGAACAGCCCCACCGCAACGAACGCGGCGAGCTTGATCAGGGACTCGAACGCCACCGCCAGCACCAGCCCTTCATGGTGCTCGGTGGCATCGATGTGACGGGTACCAAACAGGATGGCAAACACCGCCATCAACAGCGCCACGAACAGGGCGGTATCGCTCCCCTTGCTCATCCCCTCGGTGGCCCCGGGTGCCAGCGCGTTGTAACTGATCGCCACCGCCTTGAGCTGCAGTGCGATATAGGGAATGGTGCCCATGACCGCGATCAGCGTGACCAGTACCGCCAGCCCCTGGCTCTTGCCATAGCGGGAGGAGATGAAATCGGCGATGGTGGTGATGTTCTGCTGCTTGCTGACGGTGAAGATTTTTTCGACCACCCGAATGGCCAGCAAAAAGACCAGAATCGGGCCCAGATAGGTGGCCATGAACTCCCAGCCGGTGGAAACGGCTCGGCCGACCGCCCCGTAGAAGGTCCAGCTGGAGCAATACACCGCCAGCGAAAGCGAGTAGATCACCGGATTGCTGGCCCACTGCTTGCCGGCACGGCTTTTGTCGCCAAAGTAGGCGATGGCGAACAGCAGGCCCAGATAGGTCAGTGAAATCAGAATGATGGTCCAGCCGGGTAACATGGGGGGTCTCGCTTGCAAGGTGGATCGGTTCCGTCTGGGCGCCAGTGTAGCGCCAACGCGGGGCAACGCCATCGTCACGCCCTAAAGAGAGCTATGACCATGGTATTACACCTATGGGTTCGTGCCGTCGTAGTTTTTATTTAACACTATAAATTTAAAGTACTATTCTTGCGGTGGATGAAAGATGCCAGCGTGTTCTACTAAAGTCGGGGCTGTTATTTCCTGCACGCTTTCTGCAAGATCAGTCTGGAATTAAACTTGGCTCCAATAACAAAAAAGGGAGAAACGATCATGCTAGATGATAAATCCAAGGCCGCACAATACTGGTCGACGAATCTTCGTCTGATCCTGGGAAGTTTGATCGTGTGGGCGTTCGTATCCTACGGCTGCGGCATTCTGTTCCGCGGCATGTTGTCCGACATCTCTGTCGGTGGCGCCGATCTCGGCTTCTGGTTCGCCCAGCAGGGCTCTATCCTCACTTTTATCGTCATCATTTTCTTCTACGCCTGGAGAATGAATAAGCTCGATAACGCGATGGGTCTGGAGGAGTAAGCCGGTATGAGTCAGTTTGCGATCAACCTGATTTTCGTGGGTGCGTCGTTCGCACTTTACTTCGCCATCGCCATCTGGGCGCGGGCCGGCTCCACCAAGGAGTTCTACGTGGCTGGCGGCGGGGTTCACCCGGTCGCCAACGGCATGGCGACCGCCGCGGACTGGATGTCCGCCGCCTCCTTTATCTCCATGGCGGGCCTGCTCTCTGTGGGCTACGTCAACTCCTCCTTCCTGATGGGCTGGACCGGCGGTTATGTCCTGCTGGCGATGCTGCTGGCACCCTACCTGCGCAAGTTCGGCAAGTTCACCGTACCGGACTTCATCGGCGACCGCTTCTACAGCAGTGGTGCCAGGCTGGTGGCGGTGATCTGCCTGATCGTGGCATCCGTAACCTATGTCATCGGTCAGATGACCGGGGCCGGCGTTGCCTTCTCTCGCTTCCTGGAGGTCAGCAGCACGGCGGGCATCTGGATCGCGGCCGCGGTGGTGTTCTTCTACGCCGTATTCGGTGGCATGAAGGGGATCACCTACACCCAGGTGGCGCAGTATGTGGTGCTGATTGTTGCTTACACTATTCCGGCCGTGTTCATCTCGCTGCAGCTGACCGGCAACCCGCTGCCGATGTTTGGCATGTTCGGTGAGCACGTTCAATCCGGCCTGCCGCTGCTGCAGAAGCTGGACATGGTGGTGCGTGATCTGGGCTTTCGTGATTACACCGCCGATGTGGACAACAAGCTCAACATGGTGCTGTTCACCCTCTCGCTGATGATCGGTACCGCGGGTCTGCCCCACGTTATCATCCGTTTCTTCACCGTACCTAAGGTGGCCGACGCGCGCTGGTCTGCTGGCTGGGCCCTGGTCTTCATCGCGCTGCTCTACCTGACCGCTCCGGCGGTGGCCTCCATGGCGCGTTTGAACCTGATCGATACCGTCTATCCGCAGGGAACCGAGCAGCCGGCGCTGGCCTATGCCGAGCGTCCGCAGTGGGTCAGAACCTGGGAAGAAACGGGCCTGGTCAGGTTTGAAGACAAAAACGGCGATGGCCGCATCCAGATGTATAACGACAAAAACGAAGCCTTTGCTCCCACGGCGGCCGAACGGGGCTGGAGCGGCAATGAGCTGGTGGTCAACAACGACATTCTGGTGCTGGCAAACCCTGAAATTGCCCAGCTTCCCGCCTGGGTGATCGGTTTGATCGCCGCCGGTGGTATCGCCGCGGCACTGTCGACGGCGGCGGGTCTGCTGCTGGCGATCTCCTCCGCCATATCGCACGACCTGATCAAGACCATGATCAACCCCAACATCACCGACAGGGGCGAGTTGATGGCGGCGCGTATCTCCATGGCGGTGGCGATCTTGGTGGCCACCTACCTGGGGCTGAACCCGCCCGGCTTCGCGGCGCAGACGGTGGCACTGGCGTTCGGTATCGCGGCGGCCTCCATCTTCCCGGCCCTGATGATGGGGATCTTCTCCAAACGGGTCAACAACCGGGGGGCGGTCGCCGGGATGCTGGCGGGTCTGCTGTGCACGCTGGTGTACATCTTCGTCTTCCTGGGCTGGTTCTTCATCCCGGGGACCAACAACCTGGCGAACGTCCCCGCCAACTGGATCATGGGTATCTCGCCACTCTCCTTCGGCGCGGTGGGTGCACTGATCAACTTTGCAGTCGCCTTCGCGGTCTCTTACATGACCGAAGAGCCGCCGCTCGAGATCCAGGAGCTGGTTGAAAGCGTGCGCTACCCGAAAGGTGCCGGCGCCGCCATCGACCACTGACACGCCGATCCGGCAGAGAGAACCGCGCTCTGACACGGTGTGATTCCAATCGGGCTTCCAACGGGAAGCCCGACTTTTTTCAGGAAGCGAAGAGATATGATCTGGAATCTGGTTGCAACAGCCTTTGCCGGCCTCGGCGCCGCCGGGGTGGCACTCATCCTGCGCCTGTTGAGCCGCAAGAAACTCCCCAAGTGGATCATTCCCGCCTTTGCCGGCCTCGCCATGTTGGCCTACCAGATCTATATCGAGTACAGCGCCCTGGATCTGATCAAGTCGAGGTTGCCAGCGGGGGTCGTCGTGCTGGAGACCGAAACCGACAGCATGGTGTGGCGCCCGTGGACCTACCTGTGGCCGCTGGAAACGGCCTTTACGGCGCTGGATCTGGCCAACGCGCAGCGCCGCACCCTGGAAACGGGGGAACAGGTTGTCCGCTTTGTGCTATATCGGTTTGAGCGGCGGTACGTCACCCAGGCCCGACCGCAGGGTTACCTGCTCAACTGCAGCAACCGCGAAGTGGTCAAGCTGGACGGGGAAGGGCGCCCCATGGCCGCGCCCGCCGAGGCGATCGCCAAGGGGGATGAGCTGTACCGGCGGCTGTGCCGGGGCTGAGACGTGCGACCAGCCCGGCTCGTTCCCAACTGTCTGTGCGGCGTCCGTTGTCCTGTTCATCCAAAGCGGTGCGGATGGCATGATCCACTCACGCCTCGAGCTCGAATTGCAGGAGTATAACCATGCCCGATGCGTTCAAAATCGATAACATCCCGTTCAGCCTGCTCAATGAGGAGGAGCAGGCACTGCTACGCGCCAATCTGGATATCGCCTACTTCCAGAAGGGTGAAACCATCATCGCGGCGGGGGAGGTGCCCGAGGGGTTGCATGTGGTGCTCAAAGGCCGGGTCAGCGAAAGCGAGGCTGCGGCCGAGAACGGGGAGAAAGCCTCCCAGCAGGTGTTCGTTCATTATGAGAATGAGGATTACTTTGGCGGCTGGTCGGCGCTGAAAGGCAAGGCGATCCACAACTTCGTGGCCGAGGAGGAAACCATCTGCCACATTTTGCCGACACGAATACTGCTCGACCTGATGGCCTCCAATCCCCAGTTTGCCGATTACTTCCAGCAGAATCTGGCCGCGAAGCGCGCCATCGTCGCACAGCATGGCGGCAACCAGGACATGACCGAGTTCATGCTCGCCAGGATCACCGACGCCACCGTGCGCGAGCCGTTGGTGGTGGAGCAGGGAACCAGCATCCACGCCACCACCGAGCTGATGCGGGCGCATAAGGCCGACTGTGTGCTGGCGCGCAAGGGGGGGCGCTACGGCATGGTGACCGGCACCGATCTGCTGGATGCGGTGGTGCTCAAACAGTTGCCATTGGATACGGATGTGTCCGCCATTGCCAGTTACCGTCTGATCACCATCGATCGTGAGGATTATCTCTTCAACGCTCTGGTGATCATGACCCAGCAGCAGATCGAGCGCGTGGTGGTGATGGATGGCCGGGAGGTGGTGGGTATCGTCGAGCTGACCGATGTGCTCAGTTACTTCTCCAGCCACTCCCATGTGATCGGTTTACGGATCGAGCGGGCCGCCAGTGTGGACGAGCTGCGTGAGGCGGCCCAGGGGTTGAACGATCTGATCAAGGGGCTGATCTCCACCGGGGTCAAAATCCGGTTCACCATGGATCTGTTGGCGGCCCTGAATGGGCGCATCATCGCCAAGCTGTTCGACCTGAGCGTGCCTGTGGATATGCAGCCCCACATCTGCCTGATCGTGATGGGATCGGAGGGGCGGGACGAGCAGATCATGAAAACGGATCAGGACAACGCCTTGATCTACCGCGACAATCTGGTCTGGCCCGAGATGCACTCGTGCATGCAGCAGTTCAGCGAACGGTTGATCTCGTTCGGCTTTCCACCTTGCCCGGGCAATATCATGGTGTCCAACCCGGAGTGGATCAACTCGGTGGGCGACTGGACACAGAAGCTCAGCGATTGGGCCGATACCTGCGAGGGTACGGCCTTGATGAAGCTGGCCATCGCGGTCGATGCCAAGCCGGTGGCGGGCAACGAGGCGCTGTTCAAGGTGGCGCGCAACTGGTTCCTGCGCCATCTGCGCAACAATGAGGTGTTTTTCTCCCATTTCGCCCGCGCCGCGATCGAGTTCAATACCCCGCTCACCTTTTTCGGCCACCTCAAGGAGCGGGGGCAGCTGGATATAAAAAAAGGGGGGATCTTCCCCATCGTGCACGGTATCCGCACCATCGCGCTGGAGCAGCGAATCCTCAAGACCAACACCTTCCAGCGCATCGATGCGCTGGTGGAGAGCGGACAGATGCAGGCGCAGCATGGCCGTGACCTGTCGGAAGCACTGGCGCTGTGCATTCAACTTCGCCTGCGCCAACAGATTCGCCGCGCCGAGGAAAGCCCAGACGGCACCGATCCAACCCCCAACATGATCGACCTGCAGCAGCTGAACAAACTCGAGCGCGAGCTGCTGCGTGACGCGTTGCATGTGGTGAAGGGATTCAAAAAGCACCTGACCACTCGATACCACCTGGAAGGCTGAGCCAGATGATCATTCCGCGTTTCATCCGCCGTTTGAAAGATAAGCGTGAGCACGGGGGCGGCCCCTGGGGGCATCTGTTCGAACCCTACCAGGGTGACGAGGTTGTGTCGCTGGACTGTGAAACCACCAGCCTGGATGTGAAACAGGCCGAACTGCTATCGATCGGGGCAGTGCGGATCAAGGGGCGCAAGGTGATCACCAGCGATCGACTGGATCTGAAACTAAAACCACCGGCCAGTCTCAGCGGCGATTCGATCAAGATCCACAAGATCAGGGCCAGGGATCTGGCCAACGGTATCGAGCTGGATGAGGCGCTGGAAAAGGTTCTGGAGTTCATCGGTAACCGCCCTATCCTCGGTTACTATGTCAACTTCGATATTCGTGTGCTGGACAAGTTTCTTCGCCCCAGGTACGGTTTTGGCCTGCCCAACAGGGCGATCGAGCTTTCCCACGTCTACCACGATATCATCAAGTGGAAGCATGTCGGGGGGAGCATCGATCTGCGTTTCGACACCATCGCGAGCAAGCTGGATATCCCCATCCTGGAGCGGCACACGGCGCTGGGAGATGCCATCACGGTGGCTCTCATGTATGTGCGCCTGCGCTATGGGGAATCCCCCGCTGATCGGTATTGAGCGCGGCGTCAAATTTCAGGACGGGCCATTTGGCCCGTTTTTTGCTTTATAGCATCGGGCCGCCACCGTTTGACCCTGATCTGGCCCGTTGGCGCCAGGATATTGGCAACTCTGCCGGGATTGCGGTGTTGAACGGGCGAGCCAGGTTCTATAATGTCAAAATATTGCCGCACGGGAGGGAACTCTGCATGATTGAACGTGCCGATATCAACAGCCTTCTGTCACAGATGCGCACGATCAGAACAGAGATACAGCAGGGGCCGCGGCCGCTCGAACGGCCGGACCTGAAGGCCGAAAGCGTCGGCGCGCCAGGAATCAGCAAAACCGAAAGCAACAGTTTTGCGACGCTGCTCAAGGGCGCTGTGGACAAGGTCAATGAACAGCAGTTGGAAGCCTCACGGCTCAGCAACGCCTACGAGCGGGGTGATCCCAACGTGGATCTGCCGCAGGTGATGATTCAAGCGCAAAAGGCATCCGTCTCCTTCCAGGCGATGACCCAGGTGCGCAATCGTCTGGTAACGGCGTATGAAGATATCATGAAGATGCCAATTTAGGCCTCTCGGTTTTTGACGCTCGGAGTTGTTAGGGCCAAATGGATAACACATCGGCACAAGTGAGCAGCAGGGGCAGTCTGATGGCCGGCTTCAACAGCCTGGGCATCCTGCGCCAGTTGGGTCTGATGGTGGGGCTGGCGGCCAGCATCGCCATCGGCTTTGCCGTTGTGCTCTGGTCACAGAAGCCGGATTATCGGGTGCTGTTTTCCAACCTCAGTTTTTCCGATGCCAACGAGGTGATCGAACAGTTGCGGCTATACAACATGCCGTACAAATTCGATGCGGACGGTCGTGCCATTTTGGTGCCACAGGAGTATGTGCATCAGGCGCGGCTCAAGTTGGCGGCGGAGGGTTTCACCGCCGATAAAACGGTGGGCTTCGAGCTCCTGGATCAGGAGCAGGGGCTGGGGACCAGCCAGTTCATGGAAAATGCCCGCTTCCGGCGCAGTCTGGAGGGGGAGCTGGCGCGCACCATCAGTAGCCTGTTGGCGGTGCGTTCGGCCCGAGTCCATCTGGCCTTGCCGAAAGAGTCGGTGTTCATCCGCGACCAGCGCAAGCCCCGGGCCTCGGTGTTCATCGAGATGTTTTCCGGGCGCACGCTCAAGCGGGATCAGGTGGCGGCGATCGCCAATCTGGTGGCATCCAGTATCCCCGAGTTGGCGGTGGATGACGTCACCATCGTCGACCAGAAAGGACGCCTGCTCAACACCCGCAATCAGGACAAGGATGTGGTGTTGGCGGCCAAGCAGCTCGAGTATACCCGCAGCATCGAAGAAACGTTGCTCAACCGGGTCAACAGTATTCTGCAGCCGGTGGTTGGGCTGGGCAATTTCCGCGCTGAGGTGTCGACCGATATCGACTTCACCGAGGTGGAGCAGGCCGACGAGATCTACAACCCCGACCTGCCGGCGCTGCGCAGTGAGCAGACACTGGATGAAAAACGCGCCATTGGTGATCCGGCCCAGGGGGTTCCGGGGGCGCTGTCCAATCAGCCCCCCGGACCCAACGCCGTGCCCGAAGTGATTCCGGGCGATGGCGCGGCGGGCACTGGCACGGCGCGTTCCGGCTCCAGCCGGGAGCAGGCGGTGCGCAACTATGAGCTGGATCGCACCCTGAGTTACACCCGCCACCAGACCGGTGTGGTGAAGCGGTTGAGTGTGGCGGTGGTGGTGGATGATCTGGAGGTCATCGATCCCGAAACCGGTGAAACCACCCGCAAGCCCTGGAGTAAAAGCGAGCTGGAGCGGCTGCAGGTGCTGGTGCGCAACGCTGTAGGTTACTCGGCCCTGCGGGGGGACAGCGTCACCGTGGTCAACTCCCCCTTCGTCCCCCCGGAGCAGGTGGAGGTTGAAGAGCCATCGTTCTGGCAGCAGGAGTGGTTCTGGAATCTGATGAAACAGCTGGCGGCCGGGCTTTTCGTGCTGTTGCTGATTCTGGGGGTGTTGCGTCCGATTTTGCGCAGTCTGGCGAACGCGGGCAAGGCGCGCGAAGTGGATACGCTGGGGCCCGCCGGGGAAATATCGGCCGATCTCGAAGGGCTCGAGGGGGCGGATGTGGCGGACGACAAGGTGACCCTCGGCGGGGCTGATCGCGGCGTCATGGCGACGCCCAACGAAAGTTTCGACTACCAGCTCAATGCGATCAGGAGCATGGTTGCGGAAGATCCGGAGAAGGTGGCGCAAGCGGTGCGGCAATGGGTGATCGACCATGAGCGATGACAGTGAGCTGACGGATATTCAAAAGGCGGCCATTTTGCTGATCAGTCTGGGCGAGTCCGATGCCGCCGAGATCCTCAAGCATCTCGGCCCCAAAGAGGTGCAGCGCATCGGCGAGGCGATGACCCAGCTGGATAACGTGCCGCAGTCGCGGGTCGAGGCGGTGGTCGCGGATTTCATGAATGTCGTCAGCGACCAGACCGGCATCGGCATCAACAACGACCGCTACATTCGTGCCATGCTCAACCAGGCTCTGGGTGAGGAGAAGGCCAAGACGCTGATCGACCGGATACTGTTCAGCACCAACACCTCGGGGCTCGATACCCTGCGCTGGATGGACCCGCGTCAGGTTGCCGAAGTGTTGCGCTATGAACACCCCCAGATTCAAGCAGTCGTGATCGCCTACCTCGACCCGGACCAGGCGGCGGCGGTGCTGGCCCATCTCGATGAAAAGATGCGGCTGGATATTCTCATGCGGATCGCGGCGCTGGATCGCATTCAACCCCAGGCGCTACAGGAGCTGAACGACATGTTCGAAACCCAGTTTGCCGGCAGCAAGGCCAGTCAGTCGCGTACCCTGGGTGGGGTGCGCTCGGCCGCCAGCATCATGAACTACATTGAAACCAGTCTCGAGGCGGAGTTGATGGAGGGGATCAAGGAGAATGACGAGGAGCTGGCCAACGAGATCTCCGATCTGATGTTCGTGTTCGAGAACCTGATCGACGTGGATGATCGCGGGATTCAAACGATTCTGCGGGAGATCGCCACCGATACGCTGGTGGTGGCGCTCAAGGGTGCCGATACTGGTTTGCAGGAAAAGATTTTCAAAAATATGTCCAAGCGCGCCGCCGAGTTGCTGCGTGACGATCTCGAAGCGAAGGGGCCGGTGCGGGTCTCCGAGGTGGAGGAGGCTCAGAAGGAGATCCTCAATGTGGCGCGGCGCCTGGCGGATGAGGGTGAAATCGTGCTGGGTGGTTCCGGTGAAGAGATGATTTGATGAAACCGATCGCTCCCGCTCGTATTCCTGCCGCCGATGTGGCCGA
>Ga0114984_1000282_pt1 | contig 19925 bp, 22 predicted proteins | sample Shrwel1BS1Day1_FD_96987 | JGI IMG/M metagenome (GOLD analysis project Ga0114984, IMG submission 96987) | Subsurface microbial communities from deep shales in Ohio, USA - Utica-3 well 1 S-1-Day1 | ecosystem: Environmental > Aquatic > Deep subsurface > Shale gas/oil reservoir > Produced water/Flow...
TCACTGGCCAGCAATATGGCCGCCGCCGAAAAGAGACTTCAGGCGAGTTTCACCACAGCCAAATGATCCGCCGCGGCGTATTACTCCTCGCCCTGCTTTGTGCCAGTCCGGCTTTCGCCCAAGCCAGCCATAGCCTCGAACTGCTCAATGACGCGAATCAGGAAATCAACCCGCGCTACCTGTTGCAGGATCCGAACGGCCGCTCCGTCACCAGCGAGGATTTCCGCGGCCGCTTCCAGCTCATCGCCTTCGGCTACACCTACTGCCCGGACATCTGCCCGACCACGCTTGTCGAGATGGCTGAAATCCTCAAACAACTGGGTGAGGACGCCAGCCGTGTCCAGCCCATCTTCATCTCGGTTGACCCGGAACGCGACACCGGCAAGATACTGAAAACCTACACCGAGTTCTTCGACCAGCGCATTCTTGGCCTGACCGCCTCACCGGCCCTGGTCCGCCGTGCCGCCGACAATTTCAAGATCCGCTACGCAAAAGTTCGCGAACCGGGCACCCCTCCCGATCGCTACGCGGTCGACCATTCCGCCGGCATGATCCTGCTCGGACCGGATGGCGCAGTCGTCAAGAAATTCGCTTTTGCCATGCCCGTGACAAATATCACGGAGGAGCTGCGAAATTTCATCAAAAATCACTGAATTGTGCAAAACCACAATTGCTTTGGCATAGTCGCTAAGGCAATATTCGGGCAATGCCAAGGTTTTTCCTGCTTGCCCTCATTTCCCTGTTTTCCCTTGCCCTGCCGGCTTGGGGCGGAACTGTTGCGCTCGTCCTGAGCGACCAGGGAGGCGCCTATTCCGATTTTTCCGGTACGCTGGAAGAAGCACTAGCCGGGACAAACTGGAGCATTTCGGCCAGACACCAGGCCAATCTTCTCCCGATACTGACCGGACAGGTGGATCTGGTCGTTACTGTCGGCAGCGAAGCCTTGCGCAAGACGCTCGGCCGCAGCGACAACCCGCCGATCATCGCCACCCTGCTGCCGCGGCAAAGTTATGAAAAGATTCTTGCCGAATTTCGCCGGCCCGGCCGCAGCACAGCAATCTATCTTGACCAGCCGCCAGCCCGCCAGGCAGCCTTTATCAATCATCTGCTCCCCGGCCAGAAACGTGTCGGAATGCTGTTCAGCAGCGAAACGAGAAATGTCGCCGGACAGTACCGCCAAGCGCTCAGCAGCGCCGGACTGATTCTGGATAGCGAAGACGCCGATACCGACAGCACGTTGCTGCCAGCATTGAACTCCCTGCTCAGCCGCACCAATGTCCTGATCGCGGTTCCCGACAGCAAGATTTACCATCGCAACAACATCAAACCGATTCTGATTACCGCCTTCCGTTACCAGCGACCGGTCATCGGCTACTCCCCGGCCTTCGTCAACGCTGGCGCCCTCGCCGCGCTGCACAGCACACCTGCCCAGATTGCCCGCCAGACGGCAGAGATGATCGTGGCGCACGGCACCAGTCTGCCCACCCCCAGTGGACCGAGTCAGTTCGCCATTGCCATCAACAGCAATGTCGCTCAGTCACTTGGTCTCAACATTACCGATGAGGCCGCCATCCGGCGCGCCATGGTCGCCGACAGGGAGGGCCGATGAGTCACCTTACCCTCCGCCATCGCCTGCTGCTGCTGACGCTACTGCCCAGCATGCTGATCGCCATCGTGCTGGTCGGTTATTTCACCTACAGCGGCATCCGCACGCTGGAAGGCGAATTGCGTGCCAAAGGCATGGCCACGGTCCGCTATCTGGCACCAGTCAGCGAATACGGGATTATCGCCGGGCAGCTCGAAAGCCTGCACGGGCTCGCCCAGGCTACCGTCCAGGAGTCGGGGGTCAAGGCCGCCGTCATCGTCAACCAGAAAGGCCGCACCATTGCCGTCAGCGGACGCGTTTCGCTGGCCGCCGAGGAACTGCGGCGAACCATGAGCGAACCCATGCAGGTCGGTGAAAACGACCTCTGGATTGCCTTTGGCGCCCCAGTCAAACGCTCGATCAGCGAATCCGACGTACTGTTCGAGTCAAGTGCCGACAGCAAGGTCATTTCTCCGGAAATCATCGGCCACGTTTTTGTCGAATTCGACAAGACCGAACTGGCCAACCGGCAACGCCAACTGCTGCTGCGCGGGTTGATGATCGTACTATCCGGACTGCTCATACTGGCCGCACTTGCCATCGCCATGGCCGACAATCTCGCCCGGCCAGTGATGCGTCTGGTCCAGGCCATTCACGGAATGTCCTCAGGCCGACTGGATATCCGCGTGCCCGCAACATCGAGCGGCGAAATCGGCATTCTCGAAAACGGTTTCAACGAGATGGCTACGCATATCGAGGAAGTTCATTTTTCGATGCAATCCCGCATCGAGGAAGCGACGGCCCAGCTTGCCTTCCAGGCGCGGCACGATGCGCTTACCGGCTTGCTCAACCGTCGTGAATTCGAACATCGGTTGGAGAAGGCACTGGCCAGTGTTCAGGCCGGCGGCGATGAATTCGCCGTACTTTTCATCGACCTCGACCGCTTCAAGCAGGTCAACGACAATTGCGGCTATCTGGCCGGTGACGAATTGCTACGTCAGATGGCCCTGCTCTTCCAGGGTCGTTTGCGCGAAGAAGATACCCTGGCCCGCCTCGGCGGCGACGAATTCAGCATCATGCTGGCCAACTGCAGCGGCCCACGCGCCAACCAGGTGGCAGAGGATATCTGTGGCCTCGCCGCTGCCTATCGCTTTATATGGCAAGACAAGGTCTTCGCGATCGGCGCCAGTATCGGGCTGACCACAGTCAACCGCAAGGTTCGCAACATCAATGAAGTGCTCGCTGCCGGCGACGCCGCCTGCCATCGAGCCAAGGAAAGCGGTCGTAACCGCGTTTGCGAGCAGGAGGCACAACTCACCCCGGATCGCCGCCAGGAAACTGCCAACTGGGCCAGCCGCATTGCCAGCGCCCTGGCCGATGACAGACTCCTTGTCGAAGCCATGCCCTTGCGCGCCCTGCAACATCCATCAGTCAACCATCTCGTCGAATTGACAGCACGGCTCAACGAGCCCGGTCAACCGCCGGTGACACTCTCTGCACTAAGCGATGCGGCAGAGCGCTACGATTTAGCACCAGCCATTGACCAACGCCTGATCGAAACTGCCATCGCAGCACTGTCGCGCGCCAAGAATCAGCATAAATTGCTGCACTGCCTTGTCCCTCTTTCCCGCGCCTCAGTTGGTAACCGCGAAACGGTCGAGTTCATCACGCGCAGCCTGAGCAGCCGCAACCTGCCGGGAAACCGGCTGTGCTTCATATTTTCCGAGGACACGCTGACGCTCCAGACCAGCCACGCCATGGAGTTTTCCCGCCAGATGCGTGCCCTCGGCTGCCAGATTGGCCTGGACGATTTCGGTGGTGGCTTGTCATCATTCACCCACTTGCGCAGCATCACGCCGAGCTACGTCAAACTCAGCCGGAGCCTGACCCGCGAACTGGGTGGAAATCGAGCCTCCACGGCACTTTTAAGGGCCGTTCAAGAAATCACCACAGATCAGAACATCCACACGATCGCCGACGGTGTTGACGATCTGGAGACGCTGGAACAACTTCGCAGTCTGGGAGTGGATTTTGCCGAAGGCAAGGCCATCGCCCCCAGCGAACCCTTTGACGTCTGGCTCGAGGGCGCAGTCATGCGCTCTGCCTAGCCGGGAAATTCAATCAAAAATCGAGGCGCAGGCTGACCCACTGACGACGCTCGACGATGCGTCCATCAAGCTGGCTATCGGTGGGTTTTGGCGATTTGTACTCGTTGTGCGCACCGTTCAGATTCTGAATGGTCAGAGCGAGTTCTCCGCCGATTACCCCAACGCGAAACTGGTAACCCAGGCGTGCATCCAGCCGACGGTACTTGAGCGATACGGTATTGCTCGACCACTGCATGGCCTGCTGCGCGTAGCCCATCAGGGAAAATTCGAGGCCCAGCGGCAATTTCTGCATCCACATCAACGACGTTGCACGGCTGGGCATAGAGTTTTCAGTGAACTCAGCCACATCAAGCCGCTTCGCGGAAGACGACAAGTCGGAATTCGGGTACGCCAGCGCCGACGCCAGAAAATCACTGGTGATTCGCGCAAATGTCTGATTCAACACCAGCCGAGTCGACTCAAAAGGTTGCCATTTGAACTGGTACTCCAGACCTGCAATCCTGACATCCTGAATCGGCACCGTCGATTTTGGGACATCCTGATCGCTGGCGCCCAAATCCATCCTGTACAGACGATTTGAAACCCTCTCACTGAATAGCCGGACGTCCAGACTGGACCGCCAGTCGCGCCAGTCACCGAGATAGCCGACCTCCAAGGTATCGAGCCGTTCCGCCGCCATATCCGGAGTTCCTCGATAGATGAACTCATAGTAGGGGCGGTACGGGCCCGCATTCGGGATCGGCGTTTCCTCGTGCCCGCGATAGTTCTGGATACTTCCGGTCCGATAGGCACGCGAAACGCCGAGGCGCACCGTATTCTGGCTATTGAAGTGGAAATTGGAACTGATCCGGGGAGAAACATGCGCCCCAGCCAACGAGTCACTCTCACCGGCAAGGCCAACGTTACCGGTAAACCACTTCACCGGTTTCCATTCGACATTGCCGAAAATTCGTCCAACATCACGCCGCACCGTTCCCTGATCACGCAGCGTCCACTCCGAGCGCAGCGCGTCAGCTCTCCAACTACCCCCCCAGACCAATCGCGCAGTCTCGAAAGCATGCAAGCTATGCTGCAACTCGATTTCATGCCGCGTTCCCTGATCGCCAGACTGATTGACGTTTACGGGCGCCAAAAACGGCAAAGCAACAATAAATGCGTCAGTAGACTCGTCATTCACATACGAATAGCGTAACTGAATGTCCGAATCGCTCGACAGGACCCTACGCCACAATAGTTGCGCGTAACTGTCGGTTTGCTTTACGTCACGAAAGGGATTCGTCGGGTCCGGCAACAATGTCGCCTTGTCCAGTCGGCCACTCTGCGTAACACCTTCGATTTGCCCCGCGCTGAATTGCAGACTATCTCTTTCACTCAGGACAAAATCCGCACGAAAATCGAACAATCGAGTCCTATAAGAGTCAATCCAGTTATGCCGGTCGGTTAGCCCATCATCATTCTGATGCCGATAGGTAAAACGAAAATCCCCAATCTCGCCTATCTTGCCGCCTGTCCTGAATGTGTAGTCGCGGACATTCTGGTTGCCGTAACCGGTGGACACAGAAGTTCCCCGAACCAGCGCAGGATCAACCGTAATGATATTGATAACACCAAGAAAGGCATTGCTGCCATAGGAAACAGCATTAGTGCCGCGCACGACCTCAATCCGCTCAATATCCTCCAGCGCGACCGGCAACGTGACCCAATTGACACCGCTCCCGAATAGAGGCGACAGCATTGAACGCCCATCAATGAGTACCTGTACCCGTGGCGCGTAATCGCCATCACCCAAACCGTGGTAGGTAGCCCGCGCGGCCTCGGTGTTGTTTGGATAAGTCTGGAAACCTGGCACTAAACGGAAAATATCGTTCAGATCCCGCGCCCCGGAGGCCTTGATCATGTCGCGGTCGACAACCGTTACCGCAGCAGGTACGTCGGCCAATTTCTGCGGCAAGCGACTGACCGAAGCCACGATCGGCAACTCGCTGAAATAAGCATCCTCATCCGCCGACCAGGCATTGCCGGTCATCCACACCCCTGCCAGCACGATAGCCAACGAGGCGCTTGGTAAATTGTCTGTTTTACGGGTCACAAGCCCGGTGTCTCCATTTTTTCGATCTCACCGGGCACCGCCAAGGCCAGCTTCCAGGCCTCAGAAAAACACTCTGACTGCGCGCCGAGCTTCACTCCATGCCTGTTACAAGCCACCAGACACAGGGCCAACCCTGCCTGATCGACCACGGTAACGCCCTCGAGATCAATTTCGTCGACCCCCACCCTCGTCAAGGCATGCATGAAATCATTGCGCAAGGAGTTGCCAAGGCCGCCAGTAATGCGCATGATTTTTTTCCCCCCTAACTCGCGAACGCCGAGAATCGAGGCATTCCCGGATGCCAGGGCGGCGTTGATGGCATCATCTATAAGAATCTGATTGATCGGCCCGGTTTGGAAGCGAACGCCGAACATATTGCCGACCCGGCTGACAACCGCTGCCGGAACGTCAATCAACGGCGAGCCAAAAACCCGAAATTCACAACCGATGTTGTGCGAAATTTCGAGCGGCATCTCCGTCCGCACCATCAGCCCGGACAAGGATAGATTCTCGATTAGCCCTTCGCCAATCGCCCCCCCGAAGCCAATTCTGACTTTAGGCAAGTTGCCGAAACGAATCCGTTGATGCCGCCGTTGATCCAGCATTGTGGCCGAAGCTTTCTAGAAATTTGTTTTGTCGGGATTTTATCAAATGTTGAGCACGCTACCACCTATTGCATAAGTAGATCACCACATTGACTTTTTGCGCCCTGCTCGGTATCGTCTCCCGACGCTGGAAACACTCCAGCCGCGCCGATTTGAGCTCTGATTGCGGGCGCCAAATAAATTCAGCTAAAACGGGAACCACCCAGTTCGCCCGACGAGTTCACGTTTAAGGCCAACTGGGTTTTTGTATTCAGGAACAGCATGCCAGGACAATCCGTCGGCGCCGTCGAATCACAGCGCGCTCACTTCGATCAGCCGTTGCATTTGCGTAGCGGTGGAGTTTTGCCGGCCTACGACTTGGTATATGAGACGTATGGCACGCTAAATGTGGCAAAGTCGAATGCCATTCTGGTCTGCCACGCGCTCTCCGGCCATCATCATGTCGCTGGCCATTACGCGGACCAGCCGCAAAATATCGGCTGGTGGGACAACATCGTCGGCCCCGGGCGACCACTGGATACCGACAGATTCTTTATTGTTGGCCTGAACAATCTGGGCGGTTGCCACGGCTCGACCGGACCATCGTCGACCAACCCGGCCACCGGCAAGCCGTGGGGTGCCGAATTTCCGATTGTTGCTGTGAACGACTGGGTGCACGCCCAGGCCAGGCTGGCCGACATACTCGGTATCGATAGCTGGGCGGCCGTCATGGGTGGCAGCCTGGGCGGCATGCAGGCGCTGCGCTGGAGCATCACCTACCCGGAGCGGGTGCGCAACGCCATCGTCATCGCCGCAGCCCCCAGGCTGTCAGCGCAAAACATCGCCTTCAACGACGTTGCCCGCCAGGCCATACTCACCGACCCGGACTTCCACGGTGGCAACTACTACGAACACAACACCCGTCCGCTACGCGGCCTGCGCCTGGCGCGCATGCTCGGCCACATAACCTACCTGTCGGACGACCAAATGGGTGCGAAATTCGGCCGCGAACTTCGCAACAGCGCCTTCTCCTTCGGTTTCGATGTCGAATTCGAGGTCGAGTCCTACCTGCGCTATCAAGGTGACAAGTTCGCTGGCTATTTCGATGCCAACACCTACCTGCTGATGACCAAAGCACTCGACTATTTCGACCCGTCGCGCGAGGACGACGGCAACCTGAATGCCACCATGGCACGCAGTAAAGCCAACTTCCTGATTGCCTCGTTTACCACTGACTGGCGCTTCACCCCGGCGCGTTCGAAAGAGATTGTCGCTGCCCTGCTGGCCAACGGACGCAATGTGTCCTACGCGGAAATCGACCTCAATTTCGGGCACGACTCATTCCTGATGGAAGATGCTCACTATCACGCCGTGGTCGATGCCTATCTGCGGAACATCAAGCTATGACGCACACTCTGGGCCGCCCTGATTTTGAATTGATCGCCGGCTGGATTGAGCCAGGCCATCGCGTGCTCGACCTCGGCTGTGGCGACGGCACGCTACTGAAACACCTGATCGACCTTCGTGGCGTACAGGGGGTCGGGGTCGAAATCGATGATGCCAACGTGCTCGCGGCCATCAAGAACGGCATCAATGTTATTCAGGGCAATCTGGAGCGTGGCCTCGACGAATTTGCCGACCAGGCTTTCGACCACGTTGTGCTGTCCCGCACACTGCAAACCGTTCGTCACACCGAGGGCATCCTGCGTGAAATGCTACGCGTCGGGCGGGAGGCAGTGGTCTCCTTCCCCAACTTCGCCTACTGGAAGAACCTGCGTTCAGTAATTGATGGCCGCATGCCGGTTTCCGAGGATCTTCCCTACCAGTGGTATGACTCGCCCAATGTGCGCTTCTTCACCCTGCTCGATTTCGAGGACTTGTGCAACAAAATGGGACTGATCATCCGTGAGCGCAGCGTTCTTGATGAAGAAGGCAACCCCGTCACCAGCGAGGTCAACTTTCTCGGCAGCCTGGCGGTCTATCGCCTGACGCAAACCCGTTGATGCCGGTCTGGCTTGCCGCCCTGCTCAGCCGGAAGATGCTGATCTGCATCTTTACCGGTTTCAGTTCGGGCCTGCCCCTCTACCTCTTGCTCAACCTTCTGCCCGCCTGGCTACGTAGCGAGGGGGTAGATCTCAAGACCATCGGTTTTTTTGCCCTGATCCAGTTTCCATATACTTGGAAATTTCTTTGGTCGCCACTCCTTGATCGCTTCAGCGTTCCCGGATTTGGCCGGCGCCGGGGATGGATGTTGCTGACTCAACTCGGCTTGCTGTTGGTCATTGGTTCGCTCGGCGGCCTCGATCCCAAAGAAAGTATCTGGCCCATCTTGTGGCTCGCCGCCCTGCTCGCCTTTCTGTCGGGAACGCAGGATATTGCGGTCGACGCCTTCAGGCGCGAGATTTTGAATGACAACGAACTGGGCCTTGGCAATGCTGTCCACGTCAATGCCTATCGTATCGCCGGCCTGATCCCTGGTTCGCTATCGTTGATCCTGGCAGATCGCCTTCCGTGGAATGAAGTGTTCTGGATAACCGGCGCCTTCATGATCCCCGGCATGGTGATGGCTTGGTTGGTCAGTGAACCACTCATCAAGGGTGTGCCAAAAACGCTCCGCCAGGCAGTAACAGAGCCGTTTCACGAATTCATCGGCCGACAAGGCTGGCGCGGAGCCCTGATGGTTCTCGGCTTCATCTTCCTCTACAAACTCGGGGACAGCCTATGCACGGCACTGGCTACTCCATTTTATCTCGACATGGGGTTTACCAAGACTGACATCGGTCTCATCGCCAAACATGCCGGCCTCTGGCCAGCGGTAATCGGCGCCCTGCTCGGCGGTTTGTGGATGATACGGCTGGGGATCAACCGGGCACTATGGCTGTTCGGCGTTGTCCAGCTGGTATCCATTTTCGGCTTTGCCTGGCTGGCGTCGCAGGGCCACTATGCCAGCATCGGCGCAGAAGAGCGCATCGCGCTGGCCTTCGTCATCAGCCTCGAAGCACTGGGCGTCGGCTTGGGAACGGCAGCCTTCGTCGCCTACATCGCGCGCTCGACTCATCCGGCCTACACGGCCACCCAGATGGCGCTCTTCACCAGTCTGGCGGCCGTGCCACGCACTTTCATCAACGCCTCTGCCGGATGGCTTGTTGAAACGCTGGGCTGGAGCAGCTTTTACTGGCTATGCGCGGGGCTGGCCGTTCCGGGAATGGTTCTATTGCTGAAAGTGGCGCCATGGAACGAAAGCGCAGCGAATACTAGTCGCCCCGTTTGATCCTGCGCCTGTCCAGCCACCAGGCATACACGGGCAAAAGCAGTATGGAGCCAGGCAATAGCAAGGCTATCAGATAGGGCGACAGGCGGACCAAACGGCGCAAATGCCGGATAAGCTCCAGCTTTTCATCCGGCGTCCAGTGGCCACCATTACGCACCTTCATCAACAGCGGCATCATGCCGCGCGTCGCGATCAGTTCGGCCAGCACCCTGCGCACCTGCCGTCGCTGAGAAGAAACCATCTGCCGCCACCAGGTGGGCAGTACGGCTTCATCACCGACCGACTCACCCATGGTTAACGCGCACCGATCAGGGAAATCCGGATGGCGCGCCAGCCTCGCCACAGAAAGAAGCCGCGCCGAACCCAGCGCATAGCCCGCCGCGGGCGGGCGACGACGGCAACCAAAACAGCTATGCCAACAGCGGCTGGATGGTGTTTGAGCCAGTCGACGCCCTTGAGAACCGTATCGCCACGCGCAAGCGCCGCTTCAAGTGGCACCGAATGACGCGCCAGAACACGGCGCTGTTCATCGATGCGCGCCTTGAGGGCACCATGCCGGGTAGCCAGCTCCAGTAATTTCGGGTTCATTCAGACTTGTTGCGATAACGACGCAATAGCGCCATGTCCGCTTCGAGTTCAGACAGGCTCGCCCGAAACATTTTGCTTGGTTGAGAGGTTTGCCGCTTCAGTGAAGCAATCAGATACAAGGCACCACCTATGAATAGCACGGCAAAGATGCCCAACACCAAAACCCGGTGCTCCCAGAAAGCCAGCGACAGACAAAAAATCGCCAAGACAACGCCAACCGCGAGCAAAAACGCGGCGCCAATCGCCTTCGACCAGAGCGACATGAGACGAAGCTTTTCTTCCTCAAGCTCTGTAACGAGAAGTTCGGCCCGCGTTTTGACAATCGCGATCAGCGTCGCAACGCTACCTTTCAGCGCGGCGAAGAGGCCTTCGCGGCCCGCTTCACCGCCTGCTTGTTCGGTCATTCGCTTAGCGACGGCCGATCAGCACACCAAGGGCAAGTCCCAGTGCCGCGGCAACACCGACGGCTTTCCAAGGCTCTTCGTGTACGAAATCGTCGGTGGCACGCGCAGCGGCCTTGGTTTTGTCGACCAACGCAGCTTCCAGATCGAGAACACGCTCCTTGGTATCGCGCAGACGAACACTCAGACGTTCACGCAGTTCGCTCACTTTTTCACCAGCAGCACCGGCAGTGGCACGCAGCAACTCTTCGGTGTCGGAGATCACTACCTTCAAATCGGTAACCAACTTTTCCTTGTTGGCAGCAGTCATTTCTTCGGACATTTTTAACCTCGTTAGTGAGTTAGGCAGAGATACAGATTATCCCTACGGCGCAGCGAAATCAATTCGCATGAATGCTTATTTGAAGTCGTAATCGATTACCAGCGGGGCATGGTCGGAAAAACGCTCGGCCTTGTAGACTTCAGCCTGCCGGGCAGAAGCGGAAATACCCGGCGTGGCAATCTGGTAATCGATCCGCCACCCCACATTTTTGGCCCAAGCCTGGCCGCGATTGCTCCACCAGGTATAACAAGCCTCGCCGGCGTCGGGGTAAAGAGATCGATAGACATCGACCCAGCCTTGTTCATCAAACACCCGGCTGAGCCAGGCACGCTCCTCTGGCAGGAAACCGGAGTTTTTTTGGTTCGATTTCCAGTTTTTCAGATCAATGGCCTGATGCGCAATATTCCAGTCGCCACACAGGACTATTTCCCGCCCTTCCGCCCGTAAGGCAACCATGTGCGGCAGAAACACATCGAGAAAGCGGAATTTGGCTTCTTGCCGCTCAGGCGAAGAAGAGCCCGAAGGCAGGTAAAGCGAAATCACCGACAGATTCCCGAAATCGGCCCGGATATAGCGCCCCTCGGTGTCGAACTCACCTCCGTCGAAACCCTCGACTACACGGTCAGGCTTCTGTCTGCTCCAGATCCCGACGCCGCTGTAACCTTTTTTCTCGGCGCAGTGATAGAACGCGTGCATGCCATCCGGAGCCATCATCTCGGACGTCAAGTCGGGTAATTGTGCCTTCAGTTCCTGTAAGCAAAAAATGTCAGCGTGTTGAGAGGCCGCCCAGGGCAAGACATTTTTGCTCCAGGCAGAGCGGATACCATTGAGATTCAGGGAGATGATGCGTAACATTGTGCAATGATCGGCCCGGTTTTCCCGGTCGGATAGAATGGAAAAATATGGATTTTCGTCAGGAATTTATTGAATTTGCGCTGAGCTGCCAAGTACTGCGCTTTGGCGAATTCAAAACCAAGGCGGGAAGGCTCTCGCCCTACTTCTTCAATGCTGGTTTGTTCAATGACGGCAACTCACTCGGCCGTCTCGCCGAATTCTACGCGAAAGCTGCTGAAGCCGGCGGTGTCCAGTTCGACATGCTGTTTGGCCCGGCCTACAAGGGCATTCCGCTGGTCGCCACGATCACCATGGCCATGGCCCAGCGCGGCCAAAATTATCCCTTCGCCTACAATCGCAAGGAAGCCAAGGATCACGGCGAAGGTGGCAACATTGTTGGCGCACCACTGACCGGCCGGGTGCTGATTGTCGATGACGTGATTTCAGCCGGCACCTCGGTCCGAGAGTCAGTCGAACTGATCCGCGCTGCCGGCGCCACCCCGGCTGGCGTATTGATTGCGCTCGACCGCCAGGAACGCGGCCAGGGTGAACTGTCGGCGGTACAGGAAGTCCAGCGCGACTATGGCATCCCGGTCATCGCCGTTGCCGGGCTGAGCGACCTGATGTCCTTCCTGGCCCACCATCCGGAATTTGCTGCCCACCGCGACGCCGTTACCCGCTACCGGGAGCAGTACGGCATCCATGCGTAAAACGCTGCTCATTGCCCCTCTGTTGTTGATTTCGCTTGGCTCGGCGCAAGCGGCGGGGGAGTTTTACTGCTGCCATGATCCAAGCACGGGTCGCCGGGTCTGCGGCGACATGTTGCCGGAGCAGTGCCGGGGACGCGCCTATCGGGTTCTGGACAGCGGTGGCAACATCGTCAAGGAAGTGGGCGCGGCGCTGACGCCGGAGCAAAAAGCCGAACAGGCTCAAGAAAACCTTCGGCGCAAGCAGCTTGAAAACGCCAGCCGCGAGCAGCGGCGACGTGATCAGGCATTGCTCGATACCTACGCGATGCCAGAAGACATCGATTTGGCTCAGCGCAAAGCCGAGGCAGACGTGAACCTGGCCATTCTGGCGACCATTACACGCATAGACCAAGCACAAACCAAGCGCAAAAAGTTTGAAAACGAGGCCGAGTTCTACAAGAAGAAAGCCTTGCCCCCAGACCTGGAGCGGGATTTGCGCGCCATTGACCACGAGATCAAGCTCCAGCAGGAGTTGCTCGACATCAAGAAGCGGGACTTCGCCGTTATCAAGGCCAAGTACGACGCCGACCGCAAGCGCTACTACGAACTGACCCGCCGCTCGCCGCCAGCGCCGAGCGGCACAGCTCAACCTGCCCGCTGATCAGCTGGCCAGTTTTTGCTTGAGCAGGTCATTGACCTGCTGCGGATTGGCCTTGCCCTTGGCCGCCTTCATGACCTGACCGACCAAGGCGTTGAACGCCTTCTCCTTGCCGGCCTTGAACTCGGCGACATTGGCGGGATTGGCTGCCAGAACTTCGTCAACCAATGATTCGATAGCGCCGCTGTCGGTAATCTGCTTGAGACCCTGCTTGTCGATGACTTCGTCAGCTGTCATCCCCTCGCCATTCCACAAAGCCTCGAAAACCTTCTTGGCAATGTTGTTGGAGATGGTGTTGTCAGCGATGCGCAGGATCAAGCCGGCCAGTTGGGCCGCCGATACCGGTGATTCGGCGATTTCCTTGCCATCCTTGTTGAGGCGGGCGGCGAGATCAACCATGACCCAGTTGGCGCAGGGCTTGGCATTCTGCTTGCCGGCGATTGCCACGGTCGACTGGAAAAAAGAGGCAATTTCGGAATTTGCCGTCAGCGCCGTTGCGTCGTAGTTCGAAAGCCCGAACTCGCTGATGAAGCGCTCGCGCATCTGCACCGGCAGTTCCGGCAGTTCGCTCTGGACGCGGGCAATCCACTCGCTCGAAATGACCAGCGGCAGCAGATCAGGATCGGGGAAATAGCGGTAGTCGTGCGCGTCTTCCTTGCTGCGCATCATGCGGGTTTCGCCGCTATCCGGGTCGAACAGCACGGTGGCCTGCTGAATCCGGCGGCCTTCTTCGATTTCGTTGATCTGCCACTGGACTTCGAAGTCGATGGCTTCCTTGAGGAAACGGAAGGAGTTGAGGTTTTTGATCTCGCGCCGGGTACCGAATTCGGCCTGACCTTTCGGCCGCACCGAAACGTTGGCGTCGCAACGGAAGGAGCCTTCCTGCATGTTGCCGTCGCAGATGCCGATCCAGCGCACCAGTGCATGCAGCGCCTTGGCGTAGGCGACCGCTTCGTCGGACGAGCGCATGTCCGGCTCGGAAACGATTTCGAGCAGCGGCGTGCCGGCGCGGTTGAGGTCAATGCCCGACTTGCCCTGAAAATCTTCATGCAGCGACTTGCCGGCATCTTCTTCCAGATGCGCACGGGTCAGGCGAACAACCTTCTCGTAAGCCTTGTCACCCTGACCGACCTGCACCGTGATGTTGCCGCCAACGACGACGGGCAGGTCCATCTGACTGATCTGGTAACCCTTGGGCAGGTCCGGATAAAAGTAGTTCTTGCGGGCAAAGACCGACTTCTGGGCGACTTCGGCGCCGATGGCCAGGCCGAAGCGAATGGCGCACTCGACCGCCTTCTTGTTGAGCACCGGCAAAACGCCCGGCAAGGCGAGATCAACCGCACACGCCTGGGTATTCGGTGCAGCGCCGAAGGCCGTCGAGGCGCCCGAGAAAATCTTCGAAACCGTCGCCAGTTGTGCGTGCGTTTCGATACCGATCACTACTTCCCACTGATTCATGGCTTCATCCGTTTCAGAAACAATGTCCGCTCTTCGCCTCGACCATGATCGGCCAGAGATACTCGAAGGCCTGCCCGTCGCAGGACTTGGGACAACTGTTGAATGCAATCGTTACTTTTGGACCCTGCTCCCACATGCGAACCAGGCAATCCGACTGTTTCTTGTGGCGGAGCAGGGCTTGCGGCATTTTTTCGATCTGCTCGAACTCATTGAGGTCAAAGCGGCAGGTGCCGTGACCCTTCATGCTGACCTGGGCGACAAAGGTCTTGACCTGGGCTTCCTTGACCAGCAGGTCGAGCCGCGTCTGCGTCCCGATGGCATCACGATGCGTACAGCGCGAGCGGACATTGAGCGGGCGCGTCGGCTGCGGCTTGAGGTTGCGATTGGCCAGATACTTGAGTGTCGAGTTCTTGAACTTCGGTTCCTTGCTTTCTGCCGCCGGCTTGTCGACCACCGGCTCTTCGGCAGCAACGATTTCCGGCTGCTTCTCGACCTCGGCACAACCGGCCGCTGCCAGAACGACAACAAGCAGCAGACGCCGCCACATGCCTATTCGACGGCCGCCCGGCGCTGATGCCAGTCGGTCGCCTGCTGATAACGGTGCGCCACGTTGAGCAATTGCCCTTCGGCAAAATAGTCACCGATCAACTGCAGGCCAACCGGCAAGCCACCGACAAAGCCGCAGGGAATCGACATGCCGGGCAGACCAGCCAGATTGACGGCAATCGTGTAAATGTCGGAAAGATACATCTGCACCGGATCGGCGGCTTTTTCTCCGAGCTTGAAGGCGGTCGACGGTGAGGTCGGCCCCATGATCACGTCGCAGGATTTGAAGGCTTCGACGAAATCGTTGGCAATCAATCGACGGATACGCTGCGCCTGCAGGTAATAAGCATCGTAATAGCCGTGTGACAACACATAAGCGCCGATCATGATGCGTCGTTTGACCTCGGCACCGAAGCCCTGAGCACGGGTCTTTTCGTACATCTGCTCGAGGTTGTCGTACTCGGGCGCGCGATAACCGTAACGGGCGCCGTCGAAGCGCGACAGATTGGAACTCGCTTCGGCCGGCGCGATGACGTAATAGGCCGGCACCGACAAATGCGAGTTGGGTAGCGAGACTTCAACCGTCGTTGCGCCGAGCTTTTCATATTCGGCAATCGCGGCACGAACGGCAGCCATCACCTCGGCATCGCAACCTTCGCCGAAGAATTCCTTGGGCAGGCCGATGCGCAGACCGTTCAGCGGCTTTTCCAGATCGCGGGTGTAGTCCTCAACCGGGCGATCCAGCGAAGTCGAATCGCGCTCGTCGAAGCCGACCATGGTATTGAGCAACAGCGCGCAATCTTCGGCGCTGGCCGCCATCGGGCCGCCCTGGTCGAGCGACGAGGCAAAGGCGATCATGCCGTAACGCGAAACCACACCGTAAGTCGGCTTGAGGCCGGTCAGATTGCACAGTGCGGCCGGCTGGCGGATCGAACCACCAGTATCGGTGCCGGTTGCGGCAGGCGCCAAACGAGCGGCAACCGCAGCGGCCGAACCGCCGGAAGAGCCGCCAGGCACTCGGCTGGTATCCCAAGGATTGCGCACCGGGCCGAAGAACGAGGTTTCGTTCGACGAACCCATGGCGAATTCGTCCATATTCGTCTTGCCCAGCGACACCATCCCGGCGTCGGCGTGCATTTTGTGAATGACCGTCGCGTCATAGGGCGAAACGAAATTGGCCAGCATTTTCGAGCCACAGGTCGTCGTCCAGCCCTCGGCGCAGAAGATATCCTTCTGGGCAATCGGGATACCGGTCAGCGGGCCGGCCGTGCCAGCGGCGATACGAGCATCGGCAGCCAACGCCATTTTCAGGCTTTTTTCCCGGTCGACCGTGACAAAGGCGTTGAGCGTCGGGTTCAGGCGCTCGATACGATCAAGGAAGAGCGTCGACAGTTCGACGCTCGAAATCTGCTTGGCGGCCAGGGCCTGCGACAGCTGCTTCAGGCTCTTGTTGATCATTCGATCACCTTCGGCACAAGATAGAGGCCAGCTTCGGTATCCGGGGCGACGGCCTGATAGGCAGCACGACGGTCGCCTTCGGTGACGGCATCTTCGCGCAGTCGCTGGCTGACATCCTGAGCATGCGCCATCGGTTCGACGCCGCGGGTATCGACAGCCTGCATCTCCTCGATCAACTGGAAGATGCCATTGAGGTGGCCTTGAGTGGTCAGCGCCTCGTCATCGCTGATCTCGATTCGGGCGAGATGGGCGATGCGTTTAACCTGTTCTAATGTGAGCGACATGGGGTCCGAAGACTTTATTGCAGCGCACAAAGTCTTAAAATGGAAAGCGTTATAAGGTATCATAAAAGTTTTCCCTACCGCACCCCCCAAGCGGAGCATACATGTTCGGTTTCCTCAGCAAATACTTCTCGAATGACCTCGCCATCGACCTTGGCACCGCCAATACGCTGATCTATGTGCGGGCGCGCGGCATCGTCCTCGACGAGCCGTCAGTCGTTGCCATCCGCCTCGAAGGCGGCCCCAACGCCAAAAAAACAATCCAGGCGGTCGGCCGTGAAGCCAAAGACATGCTTGGCAAGGCGCCGGGCACCATTACCGTCATCCGCCCGATGAAAGACGGCGTCATTGCCGACTTCACCGTCACCGAGCAGATGCTCAAACAATTCATCAAAAAGGTGCACGACTCGAAGCTGTTCAGCCCGAGCCCGCGCATCATCATCTGCGTCCCCTCCGGCTCGACCCAGGTCGAACGTCGCGCCATCCGCGAATCCGCCCTCGGCGCCGGCGCCAGCCAGGTTTACCTGATCGAGGAGCCGATGGCTGCGGCGATCGGTGCCGGCCTGCCGGTTTCCGAAGCAACCGGCTCGATGGTTGTCGATATCGGCGGCGGCACCACCGAAGTCGGCGTCATCTCGCTTGGCGGCATGGTTTACGCCGGTTCCGTGCGCGTTGGCGGCGACAAGCTGGACGAAGCGATCATCAATTACATCAGCCGCAACTACGGCATGATGATCGGTGAAAACACCGCAGAGAACATCAAGAAGACGATTGGCTCGGCGTTCCCGGGCGCTGAAGTGAAGGAAATGGAAGTCTCCGGCATCAACAAGGCCGAAGGAATTCCACGCAAGTTCACGATTTCCTCCAACGAAATCCTCGAAGCACTGACCGATCCGCTCAACCAGGTGGTTTCCGCCGTGAAATCGGCGCTCGAAAAGACGCCGCCGGAACTGGGTGCTGACATTGCCGAAAAGGGCATGGTCCTGACCGGTGGTGGCGCCCTGCTTCGCGACCTTGACCGTCTGTTGATGGAAGAGACCGGCCTGCCGGTGATCGTCGCCGACGAGCCACTGACCTGTGTGGCGCGCGGTTGTGGTCTGGCTCTGGAAAAAATGGACAAGCTGGGCAGCATTTTTGCCTCGGACTGACCGTTGACCGCAGCACGACAGGACTGAGCGATGGCCGGCATCGACCACGCGCCTCCACCGTTCTTCAAGCAAGGGCCAGCGCCGCTGGCCCTTCTGACTTTCTACATCGCCGTTTCGCTGGCGATCTTCGTTGTCGACCTGCGTTTCAAGAGCCTGGAACTGCTCCGCCAGAGCATTGCCCTGGTTGTAGACCCGGTGCAACGTGTCGCCCAGACGCCGGGTAGTCTGGTGGACTATGCCGCCAGCTATCTGCAAGGCATGCGCGGCCTGCAGCAGGAAAACAACGAGCTGAAACACGCCCAGCTCACCACCGCCCCCAACCTGCAGCGGCTGGCCCAACTGGAGGCCGAAAACGAACGGCTGCGCAAGCTGCTGTCGGTCAAGGAACGCGAAAAGGCCAACGGTCAGGTGACGCAGATTTTGTACACCGCGCGCGATCCTTTCTCGCGCAAGATTATCGTCGACAAGGGTCAGCAAGCCGGCGTCGTGGCCGGACAGCCTGCCATCGACGAGACCGGCGTCGTCGGCCAGGTCACTCGCGTCTTCCCGTTCTCGGCTGAAATCACGCTGATCACCGACAAGGATCAGGTGGTGCCGGTGCAGATCGTGCGCAGCGGCCAACGCTCGGTCGTTTTCGGGCTCGGCAACGGCCAGCTCGAACTGCGCTACATGCCGGCCAATGCCGACATCCAGATCGGTGACATACTGGTCACCTCCGGACTTGACGGCATCTATCTGCCCGGCTTTCCGGTCGCCAAGGTGGTCAATATCGAACGCGACAGCGCCTATTCATTCGCCCGCATTTTCTGCGTGCCGATTGCCGGTGTCGAAAACTTCGGCGAGGTGATGGTTCTCGACCCGCGCCAGCCCTTGCCGCCAGCGCCGCCGGAATCAACCGGGCGACCTGGAAGCAGCGACAAACCCGGCTTGGCTGGCAAGAAAAAGAAAACCGTGGGTAAGGGAAACTGATGCAACCGACTTTTTCCTCTTCGCGCATCCTGCAGCCGGTCCAGCCCTGGTTCATTTTCTTCAGCCTGATCGGCGCCGTCGCCCTTAATTTCCTGCCGACGGCTCACTGGCCGGGCGTTCCAGACTGGGTCGCGCTGGTGTTGTGCTTCTGGTGCATCCGCGAATTCCGCCGCGTCGGCATGGGCTGGGCCTTTGTCCTCGGCCTGCTCATGGATGTCGCCGATGGCGCTGTCCTCGGCCAGCACTGCTTCGCCTACGTGCTGCTCGCCTACACTGCCTCAGCCCTGTCCCGGCGCATCCTGTGGTTCCCGCTGGTCCAGCAGGCCTTGCAGGTGTTGCCTCTGCTGGTTGCCACGCAAATCGTTCAGGCCCTGATGCGCCTTGCTGTCGGCGCCGACTTTCCGGGCTGGGGCTATTTTATCGGCCCCGTTGTGGCCACCCTGCTCTGGATTCCGGCAACCTTCATCCTGCTCCTGCCCCAGTACCGGCCGGTTGAGCAGGACCCCAATCGCCCGATTTAAGACCGAGGCAGGCAGTACGTGTCCAACTTCACCAATCCGGAAGCCGATGTAGACCGTTTTCGCTTTCGCCTGGGCATTGCCGCCATCGGCGTCTTGCTGGCTTTCGGCCTGTTGCTTGGCCGCTTTGTCTGGCTGCAGGTCATCCAGCACGATTTTTACCAGACCCGGGCCGAAGACAACCGCATTGCGCTGATCCCCATCGTCCCCAACCGTGGCGTCATCACCGACCGCAACGGGGTGGTCATGGCCCACAATTACTCAGCCTTCACGCTGGAAATCACCCCTTCCCAGGCGGGCGACCTGGAAGCCACCATCGATGCACTGGCCGAAGTAATCGACATCCAGCCCAAGGATCGCAAGCGCTTCAAACGCCTGCTCGATGAGGCGAAGAATTTCGAATCGATCCCGATTCGCA
>Ga0114984_1000283_pt1 | contig 19904 bp, 23 predicted proteins | sample Shrwel1BS1Day1_FD_96987 | JGI IMG/M metagenome (GOLD analysis project Ga0114984, IMG submission 96987) | Subsurface microbial communities from deep shales in Ohio, USA - Utica-3 well 1 S-1-Day1 | ecosystem: Environmental > Aquatic > Deep subsurface > Shale gas/oil reservoir > Produced water/Flow...
GAGGCCGTCTGATGCAGAACACGACGCTCTACTCCCTCTTCATGCCGCCCGAAGATTGTTATGGCGACTTTGGCCTTATGTGCGGCTTTACCGCGACGCGGCAGGTCCTGGGGCAGATCCGCCGAACATTCACAGGCGAGATGGCGCGCCCGGTGCTGGCCGCCTTCATCCATCCAACCGTGAATGCGATCTCGGACGTTCCGGGACTTGCCTGGATGTGGATGCGCCTCGAGGGACGCGGCTACAACCTTCTCCATGCCAAGGTGGCGCTTCTGGGTTTTCGCAAGCGCGGCGGAGATGGCTATGTCATTCGCCTCGCTGTCAGCACGGGGAACTGGACACAGGATCCGCTTACTCGCAGCATCGACCTGTTCTGGTCGATCGATCTGGACTCTGCTGTGCCTGACGCACAGGACATTGCCGATATCCGCGCCGCGCATGAGATGTTTGGCTGGCTGCGCGAGCGGGCAGATTGCGCCCTGATCGAACGCAGTTTTGACGGGCACCGGCCAGACGCCTTGCTGGAGGCCGCGATCACCGCCTTGCCCACGTCATCCGCGCGTCCCCGCTTCATCGACAGCCGCAATCAGGCGCTGTTTCCTCAGGTGGTCGAGCGCCTGGGTACCAAGAAGAAGGCCGACCGTCTCATCCTCGGGTCTGGCTATTTCGAGAGCGACGGCGATGGTGCTGCTGGCCTGCCAGAGCGACTGCGCCGCGCATTGGTGCAGGAGAAATCCCTGACGAAAACAGCGGCTCTCGACCTGTTTCTCAACCCGTCCTCCTGTCAGGGGCTTGCTGCCCGGGCCGGTGCCTTGATTGACGCAGGCTGGAATTTGCGCCCTCCGCGCTCTGTCTTGCATGGAACTGATGGGTGCCTGCATGCAAAATTTGTGGTGCTGGCGTCAGGCGAGACCGAGGCCTCGGGACGGGCTTATCTTGGATCCGGCAATCTGAGCATGAACGGGTTTGAGCGTGCCGCAAGCGCCGGGGGAAACCTTGAGGCAGGTGTGATCGTCGATCTGCCGGGAGGACTGAAATGGCCGCGACGCAGAGACACGCGGAACGGTATCGCCGCTGTTTTGCCGATCCAGTTCACTGATGTGGTGACGCCCGAGGCCCTGCAGCAAGGGGAAGGCTTTGTGCGCCCCGATGAGCCAGAAACCCAGCCGCCAGTTGCGTGGCTTATATGGCAAGACGGGGTGCTCTCGGCCCCCGAAGACAAATCGGTGATGGTGATTGGTGTCGATGCGGCTCAGGCCCAGACACCTTGTCCATGGCCTGCACCGGCTCCAGCGATTGTGACACTCGCGGAGGGCGGCTGGCGGCTGCCTGTCATTTCTTCCGAAGCACTTGTTGTCGCTCGCCCCTCCGATATGTCGGTCGAAGATATCCTTGCCAGCCTTGGCTCATTTCCCGAGCCAGGTGATGCTGACAGCGAAGATGAGGGTGAGGAAGGCGAAGAGCCGCTCACCGACGCCTCAGATATCACCGAAGCTCCGCCAGCTGCCTATCCCATTCGCAGGATGATGGAACTTCTGGTGCGTCTTTGTGAGACACAGGCAAGGTTGGACCCGCGGGACTGGCAAAGGTGGTGTCGGGAGTTGCAACAGAACCTTTGCGCTATCGCGTCTCGCGAAAAAACGATGCTCGAGTTCTTCCGGAACGCCAGGGCAAATCCTCTGCCTGCTCTGGCAGATCCGCGTATGCGCCCGGAAGGGGTTTCGCCAGACCTATTGAGAGATGCGCTTTTGGCAGTGTCCGTCGCGTGGGAGCTCAGCGCTTACCCATCGCTCTGGGAACGGGAGGCCGCGTGATGGTGGACTGGAACGAGGTCGCGAGCATTCTGGATCGTATCGCAGGGACGCCTGATGATACCCTGCTAGATCATGGCCAGAAGGCGAGTGTCACAGAACTAGCGTGCCGTATCCGGGCGGGCCAACGCTCGGCCCTGCTGGCTGATGAGGTGGGTATGGGCAAGACCCGCATTGCGGCGGCGCTGATCGCAGCGGTGCGGGAGGCGGGCGGGCGCAGCGCCATTGTGCTGCCCGCGGGCCTTGGGGCACAATGGCAACAGGAACTGAAACGGTTCAACGCCGACGACAAGACATTGCTGCCGCTGCGCAGCTATGATGGTTTCATCTCCGGTTTCTTACACGATACCGATGCGGAGGGGAGCGCAAGACGGTTACACAGCCATAAGGAGTGGCTTTCGGATCGCCGCAAGCAGCGTGAGTTGCCGGAGAACGGCTGGGCCGCCGAAGAGATCATAATGATCTCTCATTCCTTCGCGAACATGCAGTTTCCCAATCGTGGAGAAGGCCCCGCTGGAGGCTGGCGCCGGGAACTCTTACCCAACGTCGCCCGCCTGATTGACGGCCGACGGCGCAACTTCATGCGCGAAAATTTCCATTCGGGTGAGGTGGGCTATGTATATGCCAGTCGCCGTGCGGCGCGGCACATTGCCCAAACGATTCTGGACCACGAACTGCCGCGCGATGCCATTAACGGCGATCAGAAATGGCTTTCGGCGGACGATTACAAGAACAGGATCCTGCCGCTGATCGGCTATGGCCTGGGTCAGTTTGATCTCATAGTCGTTGACGAAGCCCACAAGGCGCGCGGCGCAGATTCAAGCCTTTCGCGCATTCTCGGCCCGGTAAGCTGGGAAGCGGATGATCCTTTTCGTCTGGGCATGACCGCAACCCCGGTCGAGCTGGACTCCAGCCAGTGGATCGACACGCTGGAGCGACTCAATGGTCGCGATGACGATCAGGATATTACTGCGCTCGCAGAGCTGACGGAATGGATCACCGGCTATGTGGATGTTGTTCGTCGGATTCAAACCGAAGAACTGGACGAGACGCTGACCGGGGAATTCGAGACCTCCGCCCGGCAGTTCTACGCAGCATTGCGACCACACGTCCTGCGCCGGGACAAACGAAGTGACCCCGAATTCTGCGTCTTCAAAGACAGTCATGGTGATTATCGTGAGGTCACCGATATCCCGGTTTCACCGGAGGCAGAGGGTTTTACCCGTGACTGGTTGCGCCGCTTTTGTGCGGCTGAGGCGCTGTCGTTACTCCCTCAGGATGATCCGCGTGTGAAACGGGTCAGGCTCGCCGTTGCCCAGGGGTATGGGTTCGGCTTTGGAGAGGATGAGGAAGACAGCCCTTCAGGCATGACAGATGCAAACCTCGTTGGTCCGGCGGGGTTTTGGACGGAAGCTTTCACCGCTGAGAGCAACGACATCTATAGCCACCCTGCGATCCTGGCGGCTGTGAGACAAATCGAGGCCTATACACGGGCCGGCGAGAAAGTGCTCGTCTTCGGCAGGTTCCTGACGCCGATGAATGTGCTGACCAGACTGCTGGACGCACGTGAGATGCTGCGTCGTTTGCGAGACGGACAGCACTGGCCTGCCAGTGGGATCGGGGAAAGCAATATAGCAGCCGTCATTGCGGCGATGAGGGATCCTGATCTTGCGGTGTCGGGTGGGGTCGACGAAATCGATGTGATGTTGAAAACCCGCTATCAGGAGTGGGCGAGCGAGCGCCGGGCTGAACTCGCACGACTTCATCGGGAGTTGGAAGACCTTGCGCTGGAGGGAGGAGCTGCTGCATTTCTGTCAGAGATTCTGCGCCATGAGGACGGCAAACAAGACCTTCAATTCGGGGCATTGCTCGAGGCACTTGATGGCAGGCGGGAAGTTGCGGGCGCTTCTTGGACGGGGCGGGAAATGCTCGGGCTGTTCGAAAAACTGCTCATGGAGCTTGCCGGGGATGATGAAGCAGAGAACAACGATACGCAGAAAGCCCGGCTGGATGCCTGGCTGAACGATTATTCCGGGCGCGAGGGCAACTTCGCCAGGATGATGTCAGGCGCAACCGCACCGCAAACGCGGCGTATGCTGCAATCTGCATTCAACCGGTCGTCCAGTTGGCCGATGGTGCTCCTCGCGCAATCCCGCGTCGGGCGTGAGGGCCTGAATCTGCATGAGGCCTGTCGCACAGTGATTCTACTGCACGCGGAGTGGAATCCCGGCATTGTCGAGCAGCAGATTGGGCGTGTGGATCGCAAGAACAGTCTTTGGCTTCGCGAATGGCGGAAATGGAGGGATCATGGTGATGGTCTCCCGCCCCGCATTCGGGTTCACCCTGTTGTCGTCAGTGGCACATACGACGATCACAACTGGCAGGTTCTCAAGGCGCGTTGGCTGGAACTGAGGGCGCAGTTGCATGGCGATGTCCTGCGTCCCGTTCCAGGTCGGTCAGAGGTGACAGATGACAAACGAACCTGCGCTGACCGCGTTCGGCGCGCAGTGCCGGATTTTTCGCCGGGAAAACGTGGCGGTTGAGTTGTAGTGTAACCGATACTCACGCTGCTGTTCGGAATAGGATGGAATGAAAGCTGCTATTTTTAGCAACCATTCTCCTCGCGTTGGATTTGGCGTTCATAGGAAAATGGCTGTTAGTAGGTCGCAAGTAATGGTGGTTGCAGCCTCCCGCACCCAATATCGTAGTATCATCGCCGTCCTGGCCTACCAGGGCGGCGATTTTGCCTTGGACCGTCAGCGAGAATTTCCCGCGTTCCGGCAGAGGCGTGACGATGACCGTCTCGATCAGCCGACGCACCAAATCCCGCGCCTCCATCACCGCTTCGCTGTCGCTGCGGTCCAGCACACGCTCCAGAGAGGCGACGACCGCGCGATAGTGATCGGCCATGCGGGGGTGCAGGGCGACTACAGGCGGCGAAGGCGCAGCGGAAGCCGGCCTTCCAACTCCGCGCGGCGGGTTTCTAGCAGATCCAAACGATCCTTCACGGCGACGCCGGTCAGAACGCCGTCGGCGACCTGATCGACCAGACGCTCGGCCCGCCGCTTGACCTCGGTCAGTTCTTTTTCGAGCTTGGAGCGACTTAAGGTCAGCTCTCGCGCTTCGCGCTCGGCTGATCGCCGGGCCTCGTCCACCGCAACGGCAACAAGTTCTGACGACAGCAAACGATCTTTGACCGCCGCCAACACGCGCGCTTCGATCTCGCCGCCCTTGATGCTGCGGCCGTTGCTGCAGGCCGCTTCGCCCCGTTCTCTTCGCCAAGAGCACATGAAACGCTGTTCGGACCCGCTGCGGATCATGGGGCCGCCGCAGACGCCGCAGGTCAGCTTGCCGCTGAGAAGGTGTCGCGGGCGGATCGAGGCGAAGGATGAGCGCTTCTGGGGACCGAGCCGGTTCTCTTCATAACGTGCCCGGACCTTGAGCCACAGAGGCTCGGGCACGATCCGCCAGTCCGGAACCTCGGTACGGATGACGTCCTCGGTCGCGCCAGAGCGCGCCTGCCGCTTGCCCGTATGGCGGTCCTTCACCCAGGTCTGCCGCCCGAACACCAGGATCCCGCGATAAAGTTCGTTATGGATCACACCGTTTCCGCGCGCGGCGTTGCCGTTGATGGTCGAAGCGTTCCATCTGCCGCCGCAGGGTCCGGGAACGCTGCGTGCATTGAGAGCAGCGACGATAGAGCAGCGACGATCGCCCGTGGAGAGGCGCCGGCCGCATAGCGTCGGAATATCTCGCGGACCACTTCCGCCTCGGCTTCATTGATCGAACGCAGCCCCCGGATCGACTCACCCCCAGCATTGACCTCGCGCCGGATCTGATAGCCATAGACGCAGCCACCGGTATGCCGACCAGAACGCGCGACGCCTTGCTGCCCGCGCCGGGTCTTTCGGCCGATCTCCTGGAGCTGCAGCGCGTTCATGGTTCCCATGAGGCCGATCTGAAGTTCGCCGATATCGCCTTCGGAAATCGTCCGAATCTTGATTCCGTGGAAGCGGAGGTCTTCGAAGATCGCCCATGCCCAGCGACTTGCGCGCCGTTCTTCGGTCGATGATGCGGATATGGTCACGGCAAGTATCCACTTCGGCCACGCCCGACCCTCGCCGAATTATCACGAGTCTTGCCGCAGTGTGTCGCGAAACGGGTTTGGGCAAGCGAGAGGCTAATGAGCGCCTCGAGGCGTTGCAGTCGTTCCTCCCCCTCCAGCGAGATAAAAGCGGGGCCAATGTCAGCATCGATTTGGCGGTCCTTCTACCAGTGCGCGATCCCATGCTCACGCAACTGGTTACCGCAGAATGGGCGCGTCGACATGTCGAGGCGCACCGCCAAGCCTGTCAGGCAATGTTGATAGAGATCGAAGAGGCTGTTGATCGCGCAAGCGAAGGCGGCGACTTGGACGCCTTCTCCTCCGACTTGGGCCGCGACCTGACCGAATGGCAAAACACGCATGGCGGCTTCCTGCTGGACGGTTCTTCCGATCTTTCCCGCGGCTTAGCCGACTGCTTCTCGGCCTATTGGGCGATGCGACCGCTCCACGAGAGGGCGCTGGTGCTCACCGGCGATGGCGCCAGCGAACTAGATGCTGACAGATTCAGCGGCCAGACGCGCCCTCACAGGCTTCACGGCTTGGCCCTGCAGGCCTTGCTTTCGGAAAGCGAAGCGGGAGAGTTTGCGGATATCGTCCAGGCCCGGCGTAAGTCAAAAGTGCACTGACCGATGCCTTAGTTTGCCTCTTTGAAATATTCCCCATGTCCGTGGGGCGAGCAGTGAAGGACGAACGTGTGGAGAACCTGGGTCTGAGGTTTCTGGCGATGCTCGCGATGTGTGCGATCGCCTTCGTTGTCCTGTCGCTCGCGTCCAAGGTGGTCGGCTATTGGATCGCCAAGCTAATGCCTCGTCGGATCGAGGAGATCGAGAGACGGCGAAGAACGCCGCCCTAACGTTCTCGCCCTACAGAGCGGGGGGCTGATCCGCGCGGTGCGCTTGGCCCATTTCGGCGTCGATTTTGAAGCGGAACGACCATGGTTCGCTCAATGACGGAGATGACTGGCAAGAGCACATACCTGCCAATCAAGCGCTCCTTCGGTGAGTTTCTGGTGACAGACGCGACGAACCAACTGGGCCAGAGCGGGGGATCCGTTCAACAGTGCTCACCATCAGAGATCCGCACGAGGATAGGCTGCAGTCAGATCCGGCAGGGGACTCGTTCCATCGGCTAGCTCGTTGGCGGTCAAGTCGCCGCGAATTCAAGCTCCAATCTTCCACCGGTAGCGTACTATACGCTACCGTTAAGTATCTGAAAAAACGTAAAAAATGGACGCTCAGGCGACGGTAGCGTATAGTACGCTACTTCCCGCCGTTTTTTTCTTCAGCCTATTCAGTCGCTTAACCCCTCGCAGCTGTGCGTAAGGTGTGCATCGTTCGTATCGTTCCACCTCCGGAACGATCCCTCCAATCGGCCCCCTCCGGGGTGCCATAAGTTTGATCTGTAGGCGGAAGGGTTCCGCGCCGGGCCAACCGACCCTTTAGGCGCGGGCCGACCCTCGCCTTAGGCCGCTCGTTGGCCTATCCTCAGCCGCATGGAGACGCTCTTGTTCGACGCCATGTCCATCCCGGTCCTGCTGGTCTTCCTCGGCGTCGTCGTGGCGGGCGTCACCATGCTGGAATACGGGATCCACGTGCACGTTCATGACGGCGTCGAGCGCATCGTCGATGACACCTTTGGCGAGGTGATCCTCAACGGGAAGCCGTTGGTGCGGGAGGAATTGCTACAGACGATGATCGACCGCGCGATCGTCTAGTCTAGCCTTGGTCAGGTGTGGCGCCGGAAATCCGCCGAGACCGTCGTGCCGAACTCGATGTGCTTGAGGATGCGGCCGTCTTCGCGCGCCGCCTTGATCGGCGCCGGCAGCTTCTGATCGAACTGCGCTGGCCATCGAGACCACGATAGAAACCGATGCCGAGATAGCTCGTGCGATACTCCGCCTGGTCCGGCAGCAGCCGCCACGGCACCTTGCCCGCCTTATAGAAGAGCGCGTTCAGGAGATTCCAAGCCCGGGTCGCCTTGACCTGCGTCTGGCGATTGCTGGAGCGCCTGATCTTCCGCGGGATCTTCGCCGCATCATCCCAAGTGTCTGGCCACACGATCTGCGTGGGTACGTCGAGATGAAGCGTCTTGGCCTTCAGCAGATCACGGAAGTTTAGCAGCTCATCGCCGCCGTCCTCATCGTCTCGTCACCCCTCAACGCTACCGCGATTCCTCATGAACACGAGTGAATTGTTCTTGTTATGTTTTTGGGGCGGTCGGGCCGACTCTCAACCTTAGGGGGTTAACCATTCGGGAGGGGATCGCTCCCGCGTATAGAAGAGCGTCACTACCCCAAGGCATAGCATTACTTGAGTGATCCAGCGAGCCACTATTCACGCCTCGCTCCTCGCCTGTGACGTCTCAGAAGGCCGACCACGCTGTGGCACTAACCGGATTGGCTTAGCCAAGTCGCCAGTGGATCGGGCGGACAGGCGACAGGCCATGGCAGTGGGTCAGGTTTTCCGCGCAGGGCGAAGCCTTTCTGCTGTCGGCAGAGTTTCTGGCGGCGCATGAGCGAGCGCTCGCCGCGCTGACGGCAGAGCGACGGCGCTTCAGACTGGGCATCGCCGCTCACATCATGGGACCGGAAGTGCCGATCCTCCTGGCGAAGCTGAAGGGGCTCGACCCCTGCCCTGACGATCGAGGTTGTCAGCGACAATTTCCGCCCGCTCCTCGACGCCTATGAGGCGGGCGGGCTGGACGCCATCATCGTGCGGAGCGACGACGACCGGCGCGACGGTGAGGTGCTCGGCCCCGAACATTTCGACTGGTTCGCCGCCGCCGATTTCGAGCATCATGCTGGCGAACCGCTGCCGCTCGCCAGACCGCCGGTAATCATGGAGGCGTTCCGCGCAGATCGTCATCGCGATGCCGAAACACGCCGCGCTGGAGACGCCTTGCACGATGCGCGCGATCGCCATCCCCCTGTAGTTCGGCGCAAGCGCGGCGAGGATGCTGCCAGCCAGGAACATGACGAGCATGGCGAGCAATGCCGGCTTGTTCGGTCTCCAATGCCGCCTATCGCTTCAACCACCACGTCAACGTCACCCGCAACTATGCGGTCAACGGGCTGAACCAATATACCTCCGCGGGAACGGCCAGCTTCACCTATGACGCCAACGGCAAATCTGACCCCGGACGGCCAGGGCGTCACCCGCTACCTGTACGACGGCGACAAGCTGACGGCGGAATATGACGGCTCAGGCCAGATGCTGCGTCGGCTACGTCCACGCCGACGGCTCCAATACGCCCCTGGTCTGGTTCGAGGGATCGGGCGTGACCGCGCCCCAATACCTCTACGCCGACCACCAGGGATCCATCACGGCTCGGACCAACGCCTCGGGCGCGGTGACCAACGTCACACCTATGACGAATACGGGATCCCCGGCGCGGGCACCGGTGTCTTTGGTGGCGCTTCATCAGCAGGGTCGGCGTGGGTCATCTGTCAATCCAATGCGCAGGCAACTCGGCCCGAGCACTCAACTTCGTAGGCAATGGGTGAACCTCGATTAAGCCGGCGCAATCAGGCACTTGGTGCCTTCGCGCTTGGAGTGAAACCCGGCTCTTCGTTCACCCCTTGGGCGGATAAGGTCAGTACCCGGTCAGCCCGAGCTAACAGCGCTGGCCGGTGTGCGACTACGATCCGGGTTACAGGGAGGCGCGCGATCAGTTCCGCGATCCCATTCTCGGTCTCTTGGTCGAGATTGGCGGTGCCTTCGTCCAAAATGAGGACGCGTGGGTTACGATAGAGCGCTCGAGCCAGCAGAACGCGCTGCTTCTGGCCGCCGGATAGGCTCGAGCCCATGTCGCCCACCAACGAGAGATATTGCATAGGTTTGGCCATTATCTCTTCATGGACCCGCGCAGCGGAGGCCGCCTCCTTCACGCGGGCCATATCGAGGTCGGGATCGAAGAAGGCGATGTTGTCCGCGATCGATCCGGACAGTAGCCGGTCATCCTGTGAGACAATCCCGACCCGATCGCGCCAGCTCCGCCAAAGTCCGGGCGTCGCGGGCCGGCCGTCGAGGCGGATCTCCCCCTCCGTGGGTTGTAGAAGTCCTGTGAGGAGTTTCAGGAGGGTGGTCTTTCCGCCGCCAGAGCGACCGGTGAAGGCGACGAACTCTCCAGGCTCAATGGATAACGACACGTCCCGAAGCACATGGCGATCAGCCGTCCCGTACCGAAAACCAACGCCTTTCAGGTTCAGGCCTCCGCGGACGTCGAGGTCGGCCTCCCCTGCCGTGGGCGGCTCGGACGGCGTCCCAACAATGTCACCGAGCCGCTCCAAGTGAAGGCCCAGGGACCGAAACTGGCTGATCTGGTTGATCAACGCGTTGGTCCGATCGGCGAATGTCTGTCGAAACGACAGGAAGGCGAAAAGCATGCCCACCGACAGGCCATCGCCGGCGATGATGGCCCGAGCTCCGAGGTAGACGACGATTACAGTCTGAAGCCCGCCGATGAGGGTTTGAGCGACTGTGTTGCCGATGGTGTACTTGCTGACTGAGACGGTGCTGTTGATCACCCGCGCCCATCGGTTTCGCCATGCGCTCTCGCGCTGAGCCTCGCGCCCCATTAGCTTGATGATTGAAGCGGCTCGCACGGTCTCCATCATGTGGGACTGTTCGCGTGCACGCTCGACAATCTGCTCCTCCATGCGGTCGCGCATGGGGCGGAAAGTGACAAAGCTGATCAAGGCGGTGATTGCTACCGCGGCCAAGACTACGCTGGCGAGCGGCGGTGAGTAGATGAACAGGATAGCGACAGCAATCAGCGCCATGCCGCCATCGATCAGGGCGGCCACCACGCCCCGGGTAAGTATGTCCTGGATGCTGTTGGCGGAGCCAACTCGCGATAGGACGTCGCCGACGTGCCGTTTCTCGAAGTAGTCGGCGGGAAGGCGCAGGAGGTGCCGGACGACATTGCCGACCATCTGATAGGCTAGGGTCTGGCCGACGACCTGGAGGGTCCAGCTACGCAAGAGCTCTATTGTGGCCTGCAGAACGACGAGAGCTCCGAAGCCGAGGGCTAGCACAGTTAGGAGTTCGCCATCCGCTCGCATTACCCCTTCATCGATCACAAGCTGGATCTGAAAGGGCAGGGCGAAAGCCGTCAGCTGTAGGGCAAGGGACAGCAGGATAATTTGAACCGCTGCCGCGTGGTGGCCGTGCAGGCCGGACCAAAGGCTCGAAAGGCGTACCGGCGCACGCGCTGTGGCCGGGGTGAAGCTTCCAACCGGCGTAAGCTCTAGCGCAATCCCCGTGTATCGAGCCGACGTCTCCTCAATGGAGCAGATGCGCCGACCGACGGCGGGGTCATGAATCTCAACCCCGCCGCCTTTGAATCCGCGCAAGACGACGAAGTGATTAAGATCCCAATGCAGGATGGCCGGGACCTTCAGCCGGGCAAGGGCCGCGAGATCGGTCTGCACCGGTCTGGCTGAGAGGCCAAGGCCATCTGCGACGTCGATCAGGCTTCGCAGGGTCATCCCGGAGGTCGAGATCGGGAACCGTTGTCGCAAACCGTTCAGATCGAGATCATGCCCGTGATAGCAGCCGATCATAGCGAGACATGCCAGACCGCATTCAGCGCTTTCGGCCGACTGAATCACGGGGAGGCGCGGCCGGCGGGAGAAGTTGAGGCCATCCAACATCAGAGACGACCTGCGGCGTAGAGGGGATCAAGGAGCCACTCCAGCAGGCTTCGCCGATCGATGACAATGTCCGCAGTCACCAGCATGCCAGGCCGGAGGGGCATGTCCCGTCCGTAGGCTGCAACTTCGGTGCGGTCCAACGCGACGCGGATGCGGTACATAGGCTCATTGAAGGTCAGGCCCAGGACATCGATATCCCGGGGAGCGACAGCCGCCTGCGAGACCGCGACAATGCGGCCCGACCCGGTCCCGAATTTCTGATGCGGGAACGCCTGGTACATCAGCCGGACCGGCTGCCCTGGTGCGATAAAGCCTGCCGCCCGTGTCGGAACATACAAATCCGCCCCAAGGCTCGCGCCCTCGGGCATGAGCACGGCGAGAGCCGCTTCAGGCGAGACGGCCTGGCCGCGTCGGACGGGCAGCGCAGCGACTACGCCATCAACGGTGGCGGTGACTACATAGGCGCCTTCGCGATCGGTACGTGTTCGCTCGCCGGCGAGTATCGCCTCGGCGGACGTGGCGTCCGCCTCAGCGGCGCGGGCCTCTATCGGAATGGAGCGGAGCCGGGCGCGCACCTCTGCGATCTGGTCCTCAAGGGCAAGCAGATCGCCGCGTAATTCGGCGAGTGAGCCGTCCTCGGAAAGCGCGCTCGCGCGGCGCAGATCTAGCTCCCTTCGCGGCAAGAAGCCTTGCGCGAACACCTGTTCCGCCCGACGAACCTCGTCTCGCGCCAACGCGACGCGCCCCTCCTGAGCGACGATACGAGACCGTGCCTCCGCTATCTGGCGCTCTAGTCCCGCGATTCTTTCGGCCAGCCGCGTCCGCTCCGCCTTCAGAGCAGCTTGGGCCGACTGCGCTCGCAGCTGGGCCGCTTGGCTGCGAGCGTCCAGACTCTCGGCGAGTTCACTAATCGCGTCGCGCCCCGCCAGCTCAGGGGACGGTCGCACGACGGCAATCGCTTGGCCGGCCCTCACGCGGTCACCTTCGCGGACTGACACGCTCTCAACAATCCCGCCGTCTTGGGCGACCAGCCGGATTAGCCCGCTACTGGGCGCAATCCACCCCGTGACGGTCTCCCGCCGGGCATAAGAAGCGAGTGTGGCGAATGCAAGCGCGGCGATCACGGCAGCGATTACGAGAGCGGTCAGGGTCCGGCTGCCCGGGGGCGTCGCCAGGATGACGTCCCCCGCGAGGCGCCGACCTTGTTGTGTGAGCACTTCGCGGCGGAATAGGCCCCGTAAGCCGGAAGGCGCTTCAGAGTTGTCGGGGGAGGCGCTCACAGCCCCGCGGGCCCGGAGACAGCCACAGTGGTGAATGGCAACGTCCAAACCGCGCCTTCGGGGATTGTCTCTACCGCGACAGGGGCGACGGCTTGAAAAGCCACAAACTCACGACCGACCCGTCTGAAGGCGTCTGCCGGGAGGACATAGAGATAGCCGGCCCCGAAGCTCAGATTATCGCCCCGCACGGTCAGCCCGCCGGCCTCATCCGTGGCGTACTGAAGGGACCAGGGCCGCGTCGGGTCCGCTGGCCCGGCGCTAGCTTTGACTATGGGAACGCGCAAGTCGTCGCGATGGGCATAAACTGCCAGGAGCGACCGGGCCGGATTGCCGCTGAGATCCGAAGCCCGGCGTGGCTCTATCAACTTTAGATCGCCTGCGCCGGACCCATGCAGACAAAAGCCCTGGTCAACCCAAGACTGCAGCCGCTGGATGAAGGCCGCGGTCGCCGTCCGAGATGGCGGGAAGTCGCCGCGATCAAGGGGTCTCATCAAGCCTCCGGGAAAGCGTATGCCAAGAAGGCCGCAAAGGTGCTCTCGCGGTGATCGATATCACCGGCCATGAGATCGTGGTTGCCGCCACGCACGGGGTGTAAGCGCACGGGACGCCCGGCAGCCTTACGAAGCCGCGCGAAATCTTCGAAAGCGGCAATGTCCGCGCCATCGTCCGAGGTCCCGTAGGCGATGAAGACCCGGCCTGGATAGGGTTCGAGGGCGCGCACGTTGCAGGCGGCGCCGAAGGTGGACCATCGCCGAAAAGTCTGGCCCCAAGCGTAACGGTCGATGGCGTCGGGCGCCGCGGCGATGTCCTCCAGAAGGCGCAGCGTCTCCTCGACACCCGTTCCGGGATGCCCGATCCGCTCGCGCTCGTACGCTCGCTCGATCAGAGCGCCCGCGGCGAGGCAGGCCCCGCCGCTCACAACGCCAATCGAACCGGAAAAGCCCTCCTGCGACAGCCGGGCTGCCGCCGTGCCCCCCTCGGAGACGCCAAGCAACGCGACGCCGGCGCGTGGAGACGCGTCCGCCAACGCGCGGCGCAATACGTCAACCCAGTCGTCGAGCTCATAGCGGGCGCGAAACTCCCAGCCACAGCCCTCACTCCGCCCAGGTGACGGGCCGATCTCGCCATCAAAGGCGACACCGGGCTTTTCCACCACCATCACACGGGCGTGGTCACCGGCGGTCCGGACCAAGAGGTCTTGGGAGGCCGTTGCAGCACGCCGGCGTTCGCCTACAGCGGCGAAGAGGGGCACGCAGCCGGATCCTTGGATCAGGACAACGATCGGCGCGTTCTCCGAGCCGGGCGAGAGGTAGTACCGCTGTTGAGTTCCCTTGCCGTCAAGGAACGTATGGCCTGTCCAGCGCACGCCCGATGCCGACGCGAATTCAGAGGGCTGCTCCGAACTTTGGGGGGCTGCGCAGACGGGCGTCCAACAGGTTAGCGATGCCAAAGCAGCCAAGATAATTAACGGCTTCGCATGCAGTATCATTTCATGCGATCTCGAGAACGGCGTTGGCGGGTTCTAACGCCGGTTCAAGGCACCGCAGGCCGAGATTGGCTTCAATTAGTTCGATGGGAATGCCCGAATTGACCAAGTAAGCGGTCAAGCGGCTGTACATGCGCCGCAACGCGCCGCAGAAGACCGATGGGTTGTCGAAGCCGCGATCCTTCGAGAGCCGGTTGACCAGACGGCCTCCAGCGCAAGTCGCGTTCCAGACGCATTCCATGCAGGGCTGGGCGGGGATACTGAGTTGGTTCAGCAGACGGGTCTGGGGGCTATCCATCACGTCGCGGACCGTCAGGTCCTTGAGTTTGCCCATGCTGCTGAAGACCTCGTGTCCTGTCGATCGTAGGGTGTCGTCGACATAGATTGAGCCTTCGCTGCCCACCGTGAAGGCCAAGGCGCCGCGGACACCAGCCGCGAAACCAATGAATGAGGCAGGTGCCCCCAGAAGCACGCGCATCTGGCTCGAGAACAGGCGGATGTCAATGCTCTTGTCGTCATCAGCGGCCCAAGCGTCGAACACCGCCACGATGTAGTCTCCCAGTCGCTGGACGTAGCGGTCGTCCACTTCCTCGTGGTTGAGATCCGGCAGGATGAAATCCACACCCTTGAGGCGCAAGTCGTGGACGAAGTGCCTGTAGATTTCTGCTCCGTCGAACTCGGGGTTGATGACGCACAACAGCCCCGGTGCGACCGGTGTGCGCCCCTCCGCATGGGCTGCCTGTAGGCGCCGCAGCCCGTCGACGGTCTGAGCGTAGGTGCCGCGACCTTTATGGTCGATGCGGTGGGCGTCGTTCATTGCCTGGGGCCCGTCGAGCGACACTGAGGCATGGACCCGGTGCTTCTCGAACAACGCAATCCAGTCGTCATCGACGAGCATAGCATTCGTCTGGAGTGCGAACCGAACAGTAGCGTGTGGAGTGACGCGGTCCGACAGCGTAGTGCACGCCTCGTCGAAACGCGCCTTCTTCATCAACAGAGGCTCGCCTCCATGGAAGTCTATCTGAACGGTCTTGATGCCGATGTCGCGCGCACCTTCGGCCAAGAAATCTGCCAGGTCCTCGATCACTGGCTGACGAATGACCGGCGGATCGACCTTCCACTGGTCGTTGCCGCGGTTGAAGACATAGCAGTAGTCGCAGTTGATGTTGCAGCGCTCAGTCATCTTTACGATGACTTCAAGATAGCGGAGTCCCGCTTCCGGCTTGTCTTCGCCCATGTCCGCCTCCTCCCAAAAACCTCCGGGCGGCGCCTTGCGCCGCCCGGAGTCGACGTCAGAACTTCAGAGTCCACTGACCCCAGCTGTCGATCCAGGTCTGGTCGCCTGGGCCGTCGCCGCCGCTCACCTGCTCGAGCAGATGCTGAGCCAGATCGGTGATCTGACCGTTCTGGCCGTGAACGCTCTCACCGTTGGCGGCGAGTTCGGCGTACAGTTTCGAAGCCATGCTTTCCTCCTGTTGTGAACGCCGGCACCGCGGCGCGGGGCCGGACCCCGCGACGCTTAGCAACCGGGGCGAGAAAGAGTTGCACGCAAAATCGCGCCGGTCAAGCGCGGTACCCGTAAGGGTTGCGTCAGACGTCGAGCCTTGGGACCGTACGGAAATATTTGACCGTTCGCGCCCGCGGGTGTTGCCAAGCGCCAACGGCGTCACTGGTCATCTGCCGGAGGTGGGGCCCGGCTCCCTGTCGCGATCACGCTGAGCGGCGGACAGGTCTCTGACGTCAAAGCTATGGCCCCGTCAGGCGCGAACCCGGGGCTGCGCCTCGCGTCCTGCTCGCCGACAAAGGTTACAACGCCGACTTCAGCCTCGCCGGCCTGGGGCCAGAGGCGTCGCCGCCGTCATCCCGGCCAAGCGACCGTAAGGTCCAGCCCGCCATCGACGGCCACATCTATAGCCTCAGAAACCTCGTCGAGCGCTGCTTCTCAAAGCTCAAAACACAGCCGCAGACTGGCCACACGATACGACTAGACCGCCGATAGCTTCCTCGGATTCGGCCTGGTCGCCGCACTCCGATTGTGGATCAGGCACTTTGTCCACACTGCCTAGTTCGGATGATCTCCTCGACTCGCTCACCTTCCAATCGGGACTTGAGCTCGCCCCCTTCGTGAGCCGGGCATCACCGCTCACCTCGCCATGAACTGCCTGCGCGGCGTCGATCACCCCTTTGTCCGCCGTCATGACGCATTGGTCACGAGACACAAGACATGACTGGCCGCTTTATCCGTCGCATGCGCCAAGCCACGGCTTACGAAGATCCAACTCACGCATCTTGCAGTTGCCGCGCCATTCTATGCAGGCTAGCGTAAAGCCACCGACCCCACACAACCCATGATCCAGGATCGTTCATACGTATGTTGATATCCGTCCTGTTGTCCGCCGTGCTTTTACAAGCTCCCGAACGTCCGCCTGTAGCCTATTGCGATTTAGCGAGGAACGCGCCCCTTACCCAAGGAGTCCGAGAGTTCGAAGGCGAGAACAGCGGATGGCGTCAGTGGGGTGAGCATGGATGCGAACTCGCGGCCGCAGATCTAATCGCAGCATATGTATTGCGGAACACAAACACCTTAAAGTCATCAGAGCGGGCTGAGTTGCTTTTCCATGAAGCTCAGCTTCGCGCAACTAGTGGGGACAACGTATCTGCAGCGCGATTGATAGAGAAAATCGATTCGCGCAGCTTAATAGAGCCTGTGACTTTATATCATCAAGCGACTTATTATTTTCTTGTTGGAGACTTAGATCATTTGCGATCGATAAGATCTCAACTTTCAGATTTGCCTGTTCCTGACGAGTTTGAGAGAGCTAGAGAAGACTACATTAGTAGGTATGGCGGAGACGGACCAAAGTGGCCCTTGAATATCGATATTGTCGATGATCTTATCAAATGTTTCGGCCAGCCATACAAGGTTGCATACGCTTGTTCTTATCATTAATAATAAATTAAACGTATAGCGCCATGGTTTGATCGACAATTGTCGCATTAGGGCAAAGAAGCGATGTCCACTTCAAGCAGGGTTTGGAGCTCTTGAAGTTGAAGCACCCGAACATCATCACAGTTGATATTGATCAGCCCGATGATTTCGCAATTCGCATTGATAAGCACGGCCGAATATCTGCCTGGGGCGAGCGAGAGGCTATAGATATTGGAGCGGTTTGGACGCGAATCAAGTTTCCATTGATGCCCATCAGGCCGCACTTTGCACCTGGATTAGAAGAGGTGGTTCGCACAGAATGGACCGCTTTCGCATCTGGACTGGTCCACATTTACGAAAAGGAGCGTCTCTCTGGCGCGAAGGTTTATCGCGCCGATAGCAAAATGGCACAACTGGTGTCCGCCGCTAGGGCCGGATTTTTGGTGCCAGAAAGCATCGTGGGTGTCGGAAAAGCAAACGCAGAACATTTTTCTGAAGAATACCAGGAAATGATATTCAAGCCGCTTCATGCTTCAAGAATAGCTCACAGTGACGATTTGCACTTCGACATCCTAGCCACGACGAGTCTTAATCGAGCAGATTTACAAGATATAGACGAGGGAGAATTTAGGGCGTCTCCATACTTTATCCAGCAGCGGCTCGACAATTCGACTGAGCACCGGGTTATTGCTTTTGGTGATCAGGTGTTCTGCTACAAACTCGTGGACCGTGCAGGCGTGGCTCCGCTGCAAGACAGGAGGCTTATGGAGCCAAAATTCCATCTTGTCGAATCAAGTCGCCAGCTCAGGTCAAAGATATCAAACTACTTTGACGAAATAGGGGTCCGTTACGGCACATTCGACCTGCTAATAAATGAAGACGATGATATTGTGTTCTTCGAGTGCAACCCTGAAGGTCAGTGGCACTCGGCCAATAACATTAACGTGAAAAATGTGATGGAGTGTTTTACCGACTGGGTAATCTCAAAAGCAGATGAAAGGAGCCCGGCCGCCTAGCAGCGGCCGGGCTCCTCAGTCACCAGTCACCAGTCACCGCAGTGGCCGCTGTCATCAGGGCGGTCATTTTTCAGCGTCTTTTCAAAAGTCCAGGTGCCGCTGTCGCAGTGACGTGACCCCCTGAAGCTCCTCCAGGAATAGCTAGAGTCCGCCCTGACGTGACCCCCTGAAACTCGTCCAGGAATATCTAGAGTCCGCCCAATGGAGGACGGACAGAATGAAGCGATCAAGGTTCACCGAAGAGCAGATCATCGGGATCCTGCGGGAGCAGAAGGCCGGTGTGGCGACGGCAGAGGTGTGCCGGCGGCACGGGGTCAGCTCTGCGACCTTTTACAAGTGGAAGGCCAAGTTCGGCGGGCTCGACGTGCCGGAGGCGCGGCGGCTGAAGGCCTCGAGGATGAGAATGCCCGGCTGAAGCGGATGCTGGCGGACGCTATGCTGGACAACGTGGCGCTGAAGGACCTGCTGGGAGAAAAGTGGTGACGCCCGCCGGTTGGCGCGAGGCGGCTGGCCATCTGCAGGCCGCCTACGAGATGAGCGAACGGCGGGCGTGCTGTGTCTTGGGCCTCGATCGGACGAGCGTACGCTATCAGGCGACGCGCCCGGACGACGGCGCCCTGCGCGACCGGCTGAAGGCCTTCGCTCAGAAGCGTCGCCGTTTCGGCTATCGCCGCCTGCACGTCCTCCTGCGGCGCGAGGGCCATACGGTCAACAGGAAGCGGGTTCAGCGGATCTATCGCGAGGAGCGACTGACGGCGCGCCGGCGCGGCGGTCGGAAGCGAGCAATGGGTGCGCGGCGACCACTGGACCTGCCGCTGGTGGCCAACTAGGTGGTGTGGACAAAGTGCCTGATCCACAATCGGATGGCGGTGTGCCCGTTAGCGGCCGAGCCCTATCGTGCTGGACGGAAGAGGTGCAGCCCAGAAATCCTGCCGCCGTGTAGACTCCGTGCGCTGATCAGCCTTTGTGTCTCATGGTCAGGCGGGAACATCGATCACGCCGATCTCACGACCGTGGCCAGTGCGTGCTCCCGCACCCAAACAATCAAGCCGCTGGATCAACGATCTAGCGGCTTTTTGCTGCCTGAAACCCCAAGCCCGCACCCCCATCCCGGACCCGAACGCCCAGCGTCCCAGCAGCTGAAGTGAGGTTGTTCTCGAGCGAACCGGCTCGACGGTCCTGGACTCAACTCCGGTCTGGACTCAACGCTGGCTTGGGCGCGCTCGATCGCTGCGGGCGGCCTTGCAGTCAGCGCCGCCATGAGCCATCCAGACACGATGCGGACACCGGAGCATGGGCGGGCGCCCAAGAAGCCCACAATCGATGATGTGGCGCGGCTGTCGGGCGTTGCGCGGACCACGGTGTCGCGCGTGCTCAACGGCGGCCCGAATGTTCGCGATCCGGTGCGACGCAAGGTGCTGGAGGCTGTGAAGGCCCTGGACTACCGCGTCAATCCTCAGGCGCGGTCGCTGGCCGGCGGCGCCAGCGGCGTTCTGGCCCTGATCCTGGCCTCGGACCTGGATGCGGAGCCCAACTCCTTCTACGCCTCTGCGCTGGAGCTTGGCGCGATACGGGAATGCCTGCTGGCGGGCTTTCAACTGATCACCCGCCACGTGCCGCAGGA
>Ga0114984_1000284_pt1 | contig 19887 bp, 15 predicted proteins | sample Shrwel1BS1Day1_FD_96987 | JGI IMG/M metagenome (GOLD analysis project Ga0114984, IMG submission 96987) | Subsurface microbial communities from deep shales in Ohio, USA - Utica-3 well 1 S-1-Day1 | ecosystem: Environmental > Aquatic > Deep subsurface > Shale gas/oil reservoir > Produced water/Flow...
TATGAGCTCCCCATGGACATCGCTGAGCAACATTCGTTTGAGCTACGTTCCAACACGCTCTTATGACGGTGAACCACCCAAAGAAGCATCCCTCAATGGTGGCACTGGTTCTGGCTACGATGCTGCGATGGCAAATGCAAAAAATTCCGCATTCAGCTCCGAGGGGAATTTGACGTTTGTCCCAATATGGTGGTACTCCATCATGACAATTTCTTCTGGAGTGAACAGCTCGTTCAAGGCTGGTTTCAATAGTTCAGGAGAAGACCTCAGAATGATTCAAGATATGGCTCGTATGGCCACTATCGAGGATTCGCAACTTCTGTATGATATTCAAAGGTTCTATAGCGAATGCTTTGTACCAGCTCGTAGCAAATACTTTAGAACGCCACGAAACGAACTCAGCCCAAACGCGCTCCAAATTCTGGATCGAAACAATAAACCATATGGCCCTGGCGATGTAGATTGGATTGGTAGCCAGTTCTTTAGAACAGAGCCAGGTTTTTACACAACGATGCGCTCTTACAACCCTGTACCTGGTTGGGCCATCGACTTCAGCCGGGACACAGACTACATCCAGACGCCTGCAACGGAAGGTCCAGAGGCTGGCTACGTGAATCCTGATTGGGGCCGTCCGACCTGCAAGCAATGGTGGGAGACAGGCACTACGGGCCTGCGCGACCGAATGGTCAATCACACCAGTATGTGGCAAAGGATGACGAACTTTGCATCTTCAGGAGCCACCGAAGATCAGGGCAAAGATTCTGTGGCCAAGCTAGCCTTTCAGAAGGCGAATCCAACATTCGTGAGCCCGGACACCATGCTAGGCAACGACCGCTCTACCGGCACGAAAATTTATCAATTTGCTACCGGCGCTGTAAGCACGATTGGCGTTGGTGTGCAAACACTGCAATCTTCGCTAAGCCTTACGGCAATGCTAAATATATTGCCGATGGCTCAAGCTCTGATACTGATGGCCCTCTACATGCTTTTGCCGCTTATTACCTTTATGAGTGGCTACAGTCTGAACGTCATGTGGCACGGTGCGCTGGCTATTTTTACCGTCAAGTTTTGGACGGTACTTTGGTTTATCTCTCGCTGGATTGATTCAAACCTTGTTGAATCAATGTACCCTGGTGCAGCGAACAATATGATTTTCCAAGAACTGACACAAGTCGCTACCGAAGGCGAGTCTCAAATTTACAAGCGTATGGTGCTGAACTCATTGATGTTGATGATGTTTGTAGGCTTCCCGATTATTTGGACAACTCTTATGGGTTGGATTGGTTTTAATATGAATGGTTTAAATGAAATGGCGAGAGATTCTTCGAATTATTCTAAAGGTGTTGGTAATACATCATTTAGTTTGGCAAAAAAATATATGCCATTCAAAATTAAATAATTAGTCTCTCGATCTGTGAGAGACATTGTCATACTCTTTAATGGTTATTTCTCCTTTTTGCAAGGCTTCATCTGCCGACATTGATCCTGAATAAAAACTTTTTCTGTGCAAATTTTCATTTGAAGAATCAGGCTCATCATCAATGTTATGAATTATGAAAAGAAATGCATTAATGACGAACTTGAATGTGCCAACAAGAATGGACCAAAGAAAAATGAATAGATTACCCATTTTGCTCTTCGTTATTTAATTCAGTTATTTTCTGCTCTATACAGTTTTGTGTTGCAGTGATTGCAAATGAATAATCTGCGGTTGTCTGTTGCACCGTAGAATCCCCAGTTTTTTATACTTGAGGAATTACAATTAACACAACGAATACCATATTTGGTTCGACATTGTGGATTATTTTTCAAATATTCATTGAAAGTTAATGTCCGTTTTTTTAATGAATTCCAGCGGAATTTCGATATTATGTAATAAATCAATTCAACCATAAGTTGTACTTGGGTGGGAATTTATGGATCTCAGCTAGCCCGGGCGGTCATGTCGACCCAAACCGAGTTGCTACGCAGACTGCTGTGTTCTGCGCGCCAGGGTGATCGTTGTACCTGGCCATCCAAGATGAGTGTGTCGGTGCCTACAACTCATGTGTCTATCGTATCTCAAAGATACAAATTTGCAAAACTGTTTTGCCTTCAGTCATGCTCGTAGCTGAGCTACACCTTGCAAGCATTTGGTGTGGCTTCATCGCTTAGAGGTGCTTAAGTCACTCTTTTGTCCAACACACCGTACAGCAGGAGAACTCTGCCGTTCATTCCGACCGCTTGGCGGGATAGCCGTTGCGATTAGGGTTTGTCCTTTGCTCTTGATCTAAAGTTTTGATAGATATTGTTAAAAACTTTAGGGGGTTATATGAAAAATTATATATGCCTAGCATTCCTTGCGCTTCTTTCGGGGTGCGCTAAGACATATCCACTCAGCGTCATAGCCGAGCCAGCAGAGATTGCATCGAGTTCGCAAAATCAAGAAGTGAAATCTGTTGTCGCAGATCTTCCGTTTAATTGTCCTACTGGTTTTTCATATATTCCAATTCCAGCTTTTCCTGCATTTGGCTACTCTCAGATCAATTTTGACGAAGCAGGGGTCTCTTCTCAAAAGAGAGTGGCTTGGCCTGACGAAGGGACAAAAACCAACAGTCTCCTGACTGACATATCCCTTGAAATAACAAAATTGGATAAAAGAAGGTCTGGAGAATTAGGAATTATTGCTGCGGCAAATAGCAATGATACTAGTTATTTGCTAGATTTTATGAAGTACAGGCTTGAGCCACTAAGCTCCGGAAGTACCTTCGCTGGCTGGAGTAAAGTTGGCGTTGGTCTTCGTGTGGTCATAACACTTGAAGATGATAGCGGTTCAATTGGCGGAAGTCTTGCATCTCTAACCGCAAAATTAAAAGCCAGCAAATTAAAGGGAACGATGAGCATCAATTTGGTTGGGGTTAATTCTGCAGAAGTAACCGCTGCAATGCCTTTCCGATTTGGTGAGCTAACTGATGCAACTATGGAACGAGTTCTTGAAGGTATGACGATACTCAAGACGCAGTTATATGAAAGCAAGACACATGTTGCTCCACGGACATTGGCAAGGCTTGAATGCGTAGGAGGAACTGGAAAAATGCCTACCCAATCTGATCAGAAAAAATGACTTAAAAGCATAGGTTTCTAATCCTACACGAAATATTTATGCAGAAAAACAGTCCCAAAGGCCTGTTATGACAAAACTTCTTCTGGCGGAAGAAGTACAACCGGCATAGGACTTAAGAAGCAGTTACTGAGTCACGTTCTGAGTCCATGGTGATGGAGCACACGATGATGTCGTCGGAAAGCGCCAGGGCCTACACCAAAATGCTGTGTGAATACACGGCCGAAAGCTGCTTGAGAGGCGTAGCCACATTGCTCAGCCACAGTGGCCGCAGACATTACTCCACGACGTAGTAGCCCTGCTGCTCGTTCCATTCGTATTACGGTCACCAATTCAAGTGGCGTCATGCCAAGTTGTGAAAAACGACGTGCCAAGGTAGCACGTGAAACGCTGCACACCTTGGCCAATGCATCGATAGTCCATGGTTTCTCTGGGTTGCGAATTACCGCGTCTACGGCACTTACCATGCGTGTATCAGATATGACTGCCATGATGCCTTGGGAAACTGAACCTTGTTCTATCAGTGTACGCAGAAGCACCGTGAACAGCGCTGTGGACAAGTCGGCGATGATTGCAGCGCTGCCTGGTCGCGGTGTTCCAGCTTCAGCATGCATCATCCCTATAAGTCCACGCAACCATTCAATTGCGAAATGGTGTCTTTCACTGCGCGTCTTCACACAAAGAAGTTCTGGTAAGCCGCGCAATAGCACGGAGGCAGAACTGCCAAGAACAAACGTGCCACAGAGTATTTCCAGTGGTGCTTCAGCACCTGGCACCAACACTTCGGTAACTACACCATTGAAATGCCGCGATTCAGCTGTCCTTGTGCTCGCATGCTGCACACCAGACAACGTATGTGCTGAACCATGAGGAAACAGCAGGACGTCACCTGCCTCCATGACAAACTCGTTAGTGCCTGTCGACACACGAGCATGCCCATCAAAAATCACGTGATATGGAATGTGCCCGGGGGCTGCTTGCTCTTTATGTGCTGACCATGCACCGGCAATACGGCAATGAAGGTCTACGGTACCAGTAGGTGCGAGTAATCGCACAAGTTCACTGAGGCTGTCCATATTTCAAATGATTGATACGATCTAGCAAAAATATGAGTTGATGCTAACTGATAAGGTTCACCGGGCTAACTACCATTGAGTTCAAGGAAGCGTTGCTGAACAACTTCGCAGCGATCCTGAACCAAGGTCCAACCGCAATTCACTGGAGAACCACCATGACCACCCGCCTGCATACTCTTCCCGCCCAAGATGCCACAGGGCAAGCCGCCGAACTGTTTGGTGCCATCCGCAAAGCTGTCGGCAAAGTACCTAATGCGTATGCCACCATCGGCAGCAATTCACCAGCTGTACTTGCACAGGCATTGCAAACCAATCGCGTCTTGCAACAAGGCAGTCTCTCTGCCAAAGAGCTAGAAGCTATCAACCTTGCTATAAGTGAACATAGCGGTTGCGACTACTGCCTTGCCGCGCATACCCTGACCGCCACTAAGCTTGCGGGGTACACAGAAGAACAGACACGTCAGCTGCGTCGCGGCAGTTATCCCGAGGATGCTAAGACAGATGCATTGGTTCGCTTTGTCGTTGAACTTGTTAGTACACGTGGCACAGTCCCAGACACCTGTGTGAACGCTGTGCGCGCTGCCGGTTTTAACGACACACAGATCGTTGAAGCTATCCAGGCGATCAGCGCAATACTGTTTACGAACATGATCAACCGTGTCAACGATACGACTCTGGACTTCCCTGCGGTTTCGTAACAGGAGATTCCTGATGAACGGTGAGTTCTAAATATCGCTGTTCTGAAGATTCAGTTTGTATCTAAATCGATGCATGCTTTGTATTGCACAATACAAAGCATGCAACGTTCTGTCACCTCTCCAACAGCTCCGACTGAGAAGACGTACTCAGAGCTTCAATTGGCATACAGCCACTTCAATGACCATTTGTTTGAGGGCCAACTTCCACATTGCCTGATCACGCTGCAAAGGGAAAAGCGGACGGTGGGCTACTTTTCCGCAGCGCGCTTTGCCACCCTTGATGGCCGTACCACGGATGAGATCGCGCTCAATCCCTCGTATTTCGCTGTGGTGCCGATCATCGAGACCCTGCAGACCTTGGTTCACGAAATGGCACACTTGTGGCAAGAGCATTTCGGTAAGCCTGGTCGTGGCCGATACCACAATGAAGAGTGGGCTTCCAAGATGGAGAGCATCGGACTGATGCCCTCATCCACCGGCCAGCCTGGTGGTATGCGAACGGGCGACAGGATGGCCGACTACGCAATTCAAAACGGCCTCTTTCTACAAGCTTGCGATGCGTTGTTGACCCAGCACTTTCAGCTCAGCTGGTATGACCGCTTCCCGTCTGAGGAGCATGTTCGACTAGGCGCACAAAGCATGGCCACGCAGATTGACGCACGGCATGGCACCACGGTTCCAATCGCTACGAATGTGGCGCTGGCAAATGCTGTTCATCCAGGTGGAAGCGTTCGATCTGCTTCACTGGCAACAGCCGATGGTGAAAGGCCTTCAATGGTGAATAAATCCAATCGCATCAAATACACATGCAGCGGCTGTGCGAAATTCAGTGTTTGGGGGAAACCAGAAATTGAATTGATCTGTGGGAAATGCAAATCGGAATTTGTTCCAGTTTGATTATTTGCAGAAAATCCACTCGACATTCGCACAACAAAATCTCTGGTGCATTGCATCCAAAAATCACCGGCGATTCGTATCAAAGACCACCACTTCTAGCGTGTAGTTGCCTGGCAAATCTAAGTTAGCTGTGAATCTAGCCTGATGTGCAGCGGTTGCCGTCCACCACGGATTCAGTGTGACTGACCGTCAACGGCCATCTATCTGTCGTTCAATTAATTCTCCGTTCAATAGATTGAGCAATCAGAGGTGGATACAGACCTCACACGCGTGCCTACCCATAAGGTAAAAATCCGCTTTCGTTTTCGTTAACTTTCAGTGGTTTCCCCACAAATGGGAAAGCCCGTTGTGGACAGGCATTTCGTTCACAGACCTTGCAGCCCATCCCAATAGGTGTGGCAGCCTCCAGATTACGTAAGTCCAGCCCCTTGGAGTAGACCAGCCGAGCAGCATGTTGCAAGTCACAGCCCAGGCCTATAGAGAAGGTCTTGCCCGGTGCACCCCAGCCCGGGCCTGCGCGGCTGATGGTGCGCGCAATCCATAGATACACACGCCCATCTGGCATGCTAGCCAGTTGCGGAACGATGCGGCCTGGCTGAGCAAACGCTTCGTATACACCCCACAGCGGACAAGTTCCTCCGGTCTTGGAAAAGTGAAAATGCGTGGCCGACTGGCGCTTGCTGATATTGCCTGCCCGATCCACTCGGATGAAGAAAAATGGCACGCCCGGTGCTTCGGCACGTTGCAAGGTAGAGAGTCGGTGGCACACGGTTTCGAACCCCACGCCAAAGCGACGCGCGAGTAAATCGATGTCGTACTGCAGGCTTTCCGCCGCCTGTAAAAATTCTCCATAAGGAAGCACAAACGCTCCAGCCACATAGTTGGCCAGCCCCATGCGAGCGAGGCGCCGTGTGGCTTCGTTCTGCCAATGGGTGGATTGCAGCGCGTCTTCAATTAGGCCGTCAAACTCCAGCAGTGCCAGTTGCGTCGCCAACTGAAAGGCTTGCTGGGCCGGGCGCAACTGCGGGGCCACATACAAAGTGCGCGTGGTCGAATCAAACCGGCGATGGCTGTGCGCAGCACCATAAACCTCCTGTCCACCACGCAGCACCAACACCTGATGACGCTCGTGTAAGCGAAGCTGCAGCCATTCCTGTAAAGCACTTCTCTGGGATCTTGCTTGCTCCTTGGCCTGCTCGGCCAGGGCTTCCGCAGCACGGTCCAGCGCATCAAAGTGGTTGCGATGGGCAAAGAAAAAATCGCGCACCGCTTCAAACGGCATCTGGCGGGCGGGCTCGGCCAGCAACTGGCCAGAGTTACCTGCATCCTCGGAATCATCTAGGGCTGAACGGTCATCTCCCAAACGCAACGTCAATGCTTCGAGTCGCTCGGCATCGGCCAGATGGCGCTGGTGCATGGCCAGCAAGGCCTGCGCAAGGTGTGGCAGCTTGGAAGCGAGCTCACGCAGCTCGGGTAATGGCACAGCGGCTGCGGCCGGCGGAATCGCCGCGAGAGCATCGCGCAACTGGGCCAGCAGGCGGGCCTCTTCATCTTCCGAAAACTGCTGGATGTCAACACCCAGCACGCGGTGAATCTTGAGCAGCACCGAGACAGTCAGCGGACGCTGGTCCTGCTCGATCTGGTTCAGATAGCTCGGCGACAGCTCCAGTGCCTGAGCCAACGCTGCCTGGGTCATGCCGCGCTCGGCACGCAGGCTGCGCAGGCGCACGCCCATGAAAGTCTTGGCCACGGTAATTGCTCCTTGTGTGACTCGCAAAATTTGCAAAATTCGCAAATCAACTGCTTTTGCTTCGCAATGATTCGCCAATTCAGTTCTATCAGACTGAAGTGCAAATGCGTAGATTGCGAAGAATGGCAGATCATCGCACGCACAAAACGGCTTGATCGGCCTTCCCCACATTTCCGGAGACACGCATGACTACCGTTGCTACCCCCACTGTTCCATCCCCCTCCCCCGGCGCATTCAAGCCCAAGAAATCTGTGGCCCTGTCCGGCGTGACAGCCGGCAATACCGCGTTGTGCACCGTTGGCAAGACCGGCAACGATCTGCACTACCGTGGTTACGACATTCTTGACATTGCCGAGGTCTGCGAATTTGAAGAAATCGCCCACTTGCTGGTGCATGGCAAGCTGCCGACACGGGCTGAACTGAAGGCCTACAAAAGCAAGCTCAAAGCCTTGCGCGGCTTGCCCACCAGCGTGAAGACGGCACTGGAGCAACTGCCCGCAGCCAGCCACCCCATGGATGTGATGCGCACTAGTGTGTCGGCTCTGGGCTGCGCGCTGCCCGAGAAGGACGATCACAACCTGCCCGGTGCACGCGACATTGCTGACCGCCTGATGGCATCGCTGGGCTCCATGCTGCTGTACTGGTACCACTTCAGCAACTCTGGCCGCCGCATTGAGGTGGAGACCGATGACGACTCCATCGGTGGTCACTTCCTGCACCTGCTGCACGGCGTCTCACCTTCGGACAGCTGGGTGCGCGCCATGCACACCTCGCTGAACCTGTATGCCGAGCACGAGTTCAACGCCTCTACCTTCACCGCCCGCGTGGTGGCCGGCACAGGCAGCGATATGTATTCGGCCATCACCGGTGCCATCGGTGCACTGCGCGGACCCAAGCACGGCGGCGCCAACGAAGTGGCTTTCGAGATCCAAAAGCGCTACGACAACCCCACTGAAGCCGAGGCTGATATCCGCCGTCGCGTGGATGCCAAGGAAGTGGTGATCGGCTTCGGTCACCCCGTCTACACAGTGAGCGATCCGCGCAACGTAGTGATCAAGGGCGTGGCCAAGCAGCTGTCTGACGAAGCCGGCAGCACCAAGATGTACGACATCGCAGAGCGCCTGGAATCTGTGATGTGGGAAGTCAAAAACATGTTCCCCAACCTGGACTGGTTCAGCGCCGTCAGCTATCACATGATGGGCGTTCCCACTGCCATGTTTACACCGCTGTTTGTGATCGCCCGCACCAGCGGCTGGGCGGCCCACATTATCGAGCAGCGCCAGGACAACAAGATCATCCGCCCCAGCGCCAACTACACCGGCCCGGACGATCTGCAGTTTGTTCCCATCGACGAACGCCAGTAATCACGGCCTCTGGCAAGAACAATCGGTATGACTTGTCCCGAACACCACACCATGCAACCCCATTCCCTTTGCATTGCGATTGCTGACAAGCTCCGCGAGCGCATTCTGACCCACCAAATGCCTCCGGGCAGCTATGTGAATGACGGCGCGTTGGCTCTGGAATTCGGCATCAGTCGTACCCCCGTGCGCGAGGCCATGAAACTGCTGTGCCATGAAGGCCTGCTCACCGCCCAGGTGCGTCGTGGCATGACGGTCACCCAGCTCACAGCCGCCCAGGTGACCGAGGCTCAGCAGTTGTGTATTTTGCTGGAGCAGCACCTGGTCACCCTGGCTCGCAGCGCTCCTGGTGCTTGCCAGGAGCTGACCCATGCCATGCATGCCATGGCGCAGGCCAAGCTACGCCTTGCCTCGGGCTCTTCACAGGCCCACCCGCCTTATGCCTCGCCTGCCCAGAGCGTGGCTTAAACCACCGCGCTCAGCTTTTTGTCCGTACCTGAACGCTCTTACTGCACAACAACAATGACGACCCCTCAGAGCCCCAACACCGCACATCACGCCTACCGCAAGCCCCTGCCCGGTACCACCTTGCACTACTTTGACGCGCAACCCGCTGTCGATGCCATCCGTCCTGGCGCCTGGGCCAGGCTGCCCTATACCAGCCGTGTGCATGCCGAAAACCTAGTGCGCCGCTGCGACCCGGCCATCCTCACCGAATGCCTGACGCAAATCGTCGAGCGCAAACGCGAGCGCGACTTTCCCTGGTTCCCGGCCCGTGTGGTCTGTCACGACATCCTGGGGCAGACGGCGCTGGTCGATCTGGCCGGTCTGCGCGATGCGATTGCCGATCAGGGTGGCAACCCCGCAGCGGTAAACCCAGTGGTGCCCGTGCAGCTGATCGTGGACCACTCGTTGGCAGTGGAGTGCGGCGGCTATGACCCGCAGGCTTTCGAGAAAAACCGCGCCATTGAAGACCGCCGCAACGAGGATCGTTTTCACTTCATCGACTGGTGCAAGCGCTCGTTTAAGAATGTCGATGTGATTCCGCCTGGCAACGGCATCATGCACCAGATCAATCTGGAGCGGATGAGTCCTGTGATTCATGCTATCAATGGTGAAGCATATCCCGACACCCTGGTGGGCACGGACAGCCACACGCCGCACGTGGACGCACTGGGTGTGATCGCAGTGGGTGTGGGTGGTCTCGAGGCCGAAAACGTGATGCTGGGCCGCGCATCGTGGATGCGCCTGCCCGAAATCGTGGGCGTGCAGCTTACTGGCAAACGCCAGTCGGGGATCACAGCTACCGACATCGTGCTGGCCCTGACCCAGTTCCTGCGTCAGCAAAAAGTGGTGGGCGGTTATCTGGAATTCTTTGGCGAAGGCGCACGCAGGCTGACTATTGGCGACCGCGCCACTATCTCTAATATGGCCCCTGAATATGGCGCCACGGCTGCCATGTTTGCCATTGACGAGCAAACCATCGACTACCTCAAGCTCACTGGCCGCGAACCTGCACAGGTGCAACTGGTGGAGACCTATGCCAAGCAGGCAGGTCTTTGGGCCGATAGCCTGGAGCACGCCGAGTACGAACGCACGCTGAGCTTTGACCTGTCCACCGTGGTGCGCAATATGGCAGGGCCATCCAATCCGCATGCACGCCTGGCCACCAGCGATCTTGCCGCCAAGGGTATTGCCGGTGAATGGACTCAGCAAGAAGGCCAGATGCCCGATGGCGCCGTCATCATTGCTGCCATCACCAGCTGCACAAACACCAGCAACCCACGCAATGTGATCGCCGCAGGCCTGCTGGCACGCAATGCCCGCAATCTGGGCCTGGCACGCAAACCCTGGGTCAAATCGTCGCTGGCCCCCGGCTCCAAGACTGTGCCACTGTACCTGGAGCAAGCCGGACTGCTGCACGACCTCGAAGCCCTAGGGTTTGGCGTCGTAGGATTTGCGTGCACTACCTGCAACGGCATGAGCGGAGCGCTGGACCCAGTCATCCAACAGGAGATCATTGACCGTGACCTGTACACAACGGCCGTGCTCTCTGGTAATCGCAACTTCGACGGCCGCATCCACCCCTATGCCAAGCAGGCCTTCCTGGCTTCGCCCCCGCTAGTGGTGGCTTACGCCATCGCGGGCACCATCCGTTTCGACATTGAAAACGATGTACTCGGCACCTTCCAAGGCCGCGAGATTTGCCTCAGGGACATCTGGCCCAGCGATGAGGAAATCGATGCTGTAGCCAAAGCCGCCGTGCAGCCCGAGCAGTTCCGCAAGGTCTACGAGCCCATGTTTGCCATCCACGCCGACAACGGCGAGCAGGTGAAAGCGCTGTACGGCTGGCGCCCGCAAAGCACCTACATCCGCCGCCCTCCTTACTGGGAAGGCGCACTGGCGGGCGAGCGCACGCTACGTGGCATGCGCCCGCTGGCCATCCTGCCAGACAACATCACTACTGATCACCTCTCGCCATCCAACGCCATCATGATGGACAGCGCCGCCGGTGAATACCTGCACAAGATGGGCTTGCCCGAGGAGGACTTCAACTCCTACGCCACCCACCGCGGTGATCACCTAACGGCCCAGCGCGCCACCTTTGCCAACCCCAAGCTGTTCAATGAAATGGTGGTGGACGGCAGCGGTAATGTGCGCCAGGGGTCTTTGGCCCGTGTCGAGCCCGAAGGGCAGGTCATGCGCATGTGGGAAGCGATCGAGACTTATATGGACCGTAAGCAACCGCTGATCATCATCGCAGGCGCCGACTACGGTCAGGGCTCCAGCCGTGACTGGGCAGCCAAGGGCGTGCGCCTGGCCGGTGTGGAAGCGATTGCGGCCGAAGGCTTTGAGCGCATCCACCGCACTAACTTGATCGGCATGGGCGTGCTGCCGCTGGAGTTCCTGCCAGGCACCACCCGCCACACCCTGGGGTTGGATGGCACTGAAACCTTTGATGTCATCGGTCAGCGCAAGCCTCGCGCCGAGCTGACGCTGCATATCTACCGCACCACCGGTGCCCGCACCGAAGTGCCCGTACTCTGCCGCCTGGACACGGCAGAAGAAGTCAGCATCTACGAAGCAGGTGGCGTGCTCCAGCGATTTGCGCAGGATTTTTTGGCAGAAAACTCTGAACCCAAAGTGCTTGAACCCCACGTCTGATGTTCGCAGACAGCTATCAAAACCACGATAACTGTCTGCCAGAGCACCTCGAAGTCATTCAGAAAGCAAGAGACCAATGTGTGAAAGCAAGCGGTTTGCGCCGCAAATCAAGATTGCCGCCACCTATCTGCGTGGCGGCACCAGCAAAGGCTTGTTCTTCAAGCTGCAGGACCTGCCCGCTGCTGCCCAGGAGCCTGGCGCCGTGCGCGACGCGATTTTTCTGCGCGCGCTGGGCAGCCCCGACCCCTATGGCAAGCAGATCGATGGCATGGGTAACGCATCGTCTTCGACCAGTAAAGGCGTGATCTTGTCCAAAAGCAGCCGCGATGACCACGATGTTGACTACCTATTCGGCCAGGTTGCCATCGATAAGCCCTTTGTGGACTGGAGCGGCAACTGCGGCAACCTGAGCGCCGCCGTGGGCCCCTGCGCCATCCATATGGGCCTGATCGATGCCACCAAGATTCCGCACAACGGCGTTGCTACCATCCGCATCTGGCAGGCCAATATCTGCAAGACCATCGTGGCCCATGTGCAGATTACCGAAGGCCAGGTTCATGAAACCGGAGGCTTTGAGCTGGACGGCGTGACCTTCCCCGCCGCCGAAGTGCCGCTGGAGTTTCTGGACCCTGCCGACGATAGCGAGGATGGCGGCGCCATGTTCCCCACCGGCAATCTGGTGGACCAGCTCGATGTGCCTGGCATAGGCAGCTTTGCCGTCACCATGATCAACGCCGGCATCCCCACCATCTTCCTGAACGCACAGGATCTGGGCTACACGGGCTGCGAGCTGCAGGACGCCATCAACAACGATGCCGAAGCGCTGGCCAAGTTTGAAACCATCCGCGCTCACGGCGCCATTCGCTTGGGCTTGATCCAGGAGCTGAGGCAGGCCACCACGCGCCAGCACACGCCCAAGATCGCCTTTGTCGCACCCGCCCAAAGCTACACCGCATCCAGCGGCAAGGCGATTGCAGCCCATGACATTGACCTGGTCGTGCGAGCGCTCTCGATGGGCAAGCTACATCACGCCATGATGGGCACGGCTGCCGTGGCCATTGGCACCGCTGCTGCTGTGCCCGGCACCTTGGTCAATCTGGCAGCCGGTGGCGGTCAGCGCAATGCTGTGCGCTTCGGTCACCCCAGCGGCACGCTGCGCGTGGGCGCCGAAGCCAAGCTTGTGGCCGGCCAATGGCAGGTCACCAAGGCATTGATGAGCCGCAGCGCTCGCATTCTGATGGAGGGTTGGATTCGCGTTCCGGGCGAAGTGCTGGGCGCCAAATAAATACCCAATCATGCTGCAACGCCTGCTGATGAATCGCAGGCAGCTATCAAAAACGTGAACAGATACAGATGATGAATTCCAAGCAAAAACTCAAGGCCCTGGCCGATGCCCGTCGCGGCGTTCTGGTGCCCGGCGCGTTCAACGCCATGTCCGCCAAGCTGATTGCCGACCTCGGTTTTGAAGCCATTTATGTGACCGGCGCCGGCGTCACCAATATGTGGTTTGGCATGCCCGACCAAGGATTTATGGGTCTGACTGATATCGCCGACCACACGGCCCGCATCCGCGACGCCGTAGATGTGCCGCTGCTGGTCGATGCAGACACCGGATTTGGCAACGCCGTCAACACCTACCACGCCGTGCGCACGCTGGAGCGCGCCGGGGCCGACTGCATTCAGCTGGAGGACCAGGTTTCGCCCAAGCGCTGTGGCCACTTCAACGGTAAGGCCGTGATCGAAACCAGCGAGATGCTGGGCAAGATCAAAGCTGCGGTCGATGCCCGCCGCGACAGCAGCACCCTCATCATGGCCCGCACCGATGCCGCAGCCGTCCACGGTTTTGAAGCCGCCATCGAGCGCGCTCAGCAGTTTCAGGAAGCCGGTGCCGATATCCTGTTTGTCGAGGCCGTGACGAAGGAGGAAGAAGTGCGCGCCCTGCCCCAGCGCCTGCAAGCCCCGCAACTCATGAATATGGTCATCGGCGGCAAGACCCCCATCTTCAACGCTGACGAACTGGGCCAGTTGGGCTTTGGCTTTGTGCTCTATGCCAATGCCGCCCTGCAAGGCGCAGTGGCCGGCATGCAGAAATGCCTGATCCTGCTGCGCGACGAACACAAGGTCGATGAAGACCCCGCCATCGTCGCCCCGTTTCTGGAACGCCAGCGTCTGGTGAACAAGGATTTCTGGGATGAGCTGGAGCGCCGGTACAGGTAACCGAATCGGTGTGGTCCGGCCCTGCGGGCTGCACCGAGAGCTACTGACCTGCAGTGTCGGCATCCGGCAGATGGGCTACATTGCTCGGCTCCTCATTGGATATGCGCCGGCCTGCCATGCTTCTCAAGCGACTTGAATCTGTACTTGTTTTTGTCTCGGATATCGAATAGCTACCGTCATCAAACGGCAACCGAGCCTCTGGCCAAGGCAATAAAAGCCTGCAGATAGTCCGTATGCAGCTCGGACTCCCGTGCGCCCAGGTAGATCTGCTTGGCAATTCCTTTGGCTCCAAGCTTGACGGCAGTGACGGGCATCTTCTCGGCATACTCCAGAGCCAGCCACCGCGGCAGTGCGGCCATGCCGCGGCCGCTGGCCACCATCTGCATCATGATGTCCGTGGTCTCTATGGTTTTATGGCGACGCGGCGACACGCCCGCGGGCAGCAAAAACTGGGTGTAGATATCGAGCCTGTCCACGGCAACCGGGTAGGTAATCAGCACCTCGTGCACTAGGTCCCTGGGGTTCACATGCTTGTGACTCGCCAGCGCGTGATTACTGCCAACCACCAGCACCTGCTCGTAGTCAAACACGGGCTCGAAGTGCAAACCGGGCTTGAACAGCGGGTCGGGCGTGACCAGTAAATCGATCTCATAGCCATAGAGCGCGCCGATGCCGCCGAACTGGAATTTCTGCTTCACGTCCACATCCACATCGGGCCAGGCCGCCAGATAGGGCGAGACGATTTTGAGCAGCCACTGGTAGCAAGGGTGGCATTCCATGCCGATGCGCAGCGTGCCGCGCTCGCCCTGGGCAAACTGCTGCAGCCTTGACTCGGCCAGATCGAGCTGCGGCAGCACACGGTTGGCGACGGCCAGCAGATATTGGCCGGCCTGGGTCAAACGCAGACTGCGGCCTTCACGCAGCCAGATGTCGGTGCCCAGCTGGCCTTCCAGCTTTCTCATGCTGTGGCTGAGCGCCGACTGGGTCACGCACAGAACATCGGCGGCGGCCGTCAACGAGCCCTGCTTTTCAACCTCTTGAACGATGGCGAGATGGATGCGCTCCAGCATGTATGAACTCAGTTCATGGAAGTGTGAGATTTAACCATTTTACTTCATGGTATTTGGTCTCTAGCATCCGCCCTAGTTTCTTTGACAGAGGGAAGTCATTCCATGAGCACTATAAAAACAACACGAACACTGCGCATCGTCGCCGTTTCCGGCGGACTGCAACGTCCCTCCAAATCTGCGGCGCTGGCAGAGCATCTACTAGACCTGATCGCCGACGAAATTCCTTGCCAGCAACGCTTGATCGAAATCGGTGAGATCGCGCCGCAACTGGCGGGTGCTGTCTTGCGCAGCCATCTGCCTACTGCAGTACAGCAGACGCTTGCAGCGGTTGAGCAAGCCGATGTGCTGGTTGTGGCCACGCCGGTCTTTCGCGGTGCATACACCGGATTGTTCAAGCACTTCTTCGACTTCATTGATCAGTCTGCCTTGATCGACAAGCCCGTGCTGCTGGCCGCCACAGGCGGCAGCGAACGCCATGCTTTGGTGATTGACCACCAGTTGCGACCGCTATTCAGCTTCTTCCAGGCACGCACTTTGCCGCTGGGCGTCTATGCCACCGATAAGGATTTTGTGAACTACCGCCTTGAGGACGACGCATTGATAGCGCGCGCCTACCTTGCCGTGCAGCGGGCTCTGCCACTGATCGATCTGTCGCTCCAGCCCTGCACTGCTTCATCCGAGTCATTGGTTGAAGCCTAAGACAAGCATCGTTTTTTTTCTTCATATTTTTTAGCAAAACACCATGAACAACGAACTGAGCTTCAACCTCAAGAGCATTTGCTTCGATGAAAACTATCTCCCATCAGACAGCACACGCATCACCACCAACTTTGCCAACCTAGCCCGTGGCGCAAGCCGCCAGCAAAACTTGCGCAACACGCTGCGCATGATTGACCGACGCTTCAATGATCTGGCGCATTGGGACAACCCTACCGCAGACCGCTACTCGGTGGAGCTGGAGATCATCTCCGTAGAAATGAATATTGCGACTCAAGGCAGCAGCGATGCATTTCCGCTCATCGAGATTCTGAAAACCAGCTTTCTCGACAAGAAAGAAAACAAAAGAATCGAAGGCATCGTGGGCAACAATTTCTCCTCTTATGTGCGTGACTATGATTTCAGCGTACTGCTACCCGACTACAACCTGAACCGCGCGCAATTTAGCGTGCCCGCCGATTTTGGTGAACTGCATGGAAAGCTGTTCAGGCAGTTTTCCAGCTCCAGTACCTATGCCCAGCACTTCAACAAGCAGCCGGTGATCTGCATCAGCGTCTCGACGAGCAAGACCTATCAGCGCACCGAGAATCAGCACCCAGTGCTGGGCGTCGAGTATCTGCAAAATGAGCTGTCCGCTACCGACCATTACTTCGCCAAAATGGGCTTGCAGGTGCGCTTTTTCATGCCACCCAACAGCGTCGCGCCTTTGGCTTTCTACTACTGCGGCGATCTGCTGAGCGACTACTCAAATCTTGAGCTGATCGGCACCATCAGCACCATGGAGACTTTCCAGAAGATCTATCGCCCCGAGATCTACAACGCCAACTCTTCAGCCGGCAAGCTCTATCGGCCGAGCCTGAAAAACCAGGATTACTCAGTGACGCAGGTTGTTTATGACCGTGAAGAGCGCAGCCAGCTGGCTGTGAAGCAGGGCAAGTTTGCCGAAGAGTGTTTTATCAAGCCCTACAAGGGCATGCTCGAACAATGGGCCAGCAAGTTCTCTCATTGAGCCGCTTAAAACAAAAACGATTCCTATCATTTACAGAAAGAAACTCTCCAATGTTTGAAACCTCCATCGCTGGCAGCCTGCCCAAACCCGAGTGGCTGGCCGAAACCAACAAGCTCTGGCCTCAGTGGAAGGCCGAAGGCGATGCCCTTCTGCAGGCCAAGGCAGATGCAACCCTGCTGTGGATCAAGGCCCAGGAAGACGCGGGCCTGGACATCGTGTGTGACGGCGAGCAGTCTCGCCAGCACTTTGTGCACGGTTTTCTAGAGCAGGTCGAGGGCATTGACTTCGACAACAAGGTGAAGATGGGCATACGCGACAACCGCTATGACGCCATGGTGCCGCAGGTGGTGCAGGCCCTGCGTCTGAAAGGCCGCGTCCATGCCTTTGAAGCGCAACTCGCCCGCGCGCATACCAAGAAAAAGCTCAAGTTCACCCTGCCCGGCCCAATGACGATTGTCGACACCGTGGCAGACCGCTTCTATGGCGACAAAGTGAAGATGGCGTTTGCCTTTGCAGAGCTGCTCAACCAGGAAGCGTTGGCACTGCAGGCAGATGGCGTAGACATCATTCAGTTTGATGAACCAGCCTTCAACGTCTATATGCAAGACGCCGCCGACTGGGGAGTGAAAGCACTCGAGCGGGCGGCGCAGGGGCTGACATGCACGACGGCAGTCCATATCTGCTACGGCTACGGCATCAAGGCAAATACCGATTGGAAGAGCACCCTCGGTGATGAATGGCGCCAATACGAAACAGTGTTCCCGGTGTTGGCTCGCAGCAGCATTGATCAGGTCAGCCTGGAATGCATCCACTCCCATGTGCCGCCCGATCTGATGAAACTTCTCGCCGGCAAGGACGTGATGGTTGGCGTGATCGATGTGGCCAGTGACGTGGTTGAAACGCCCGAAGAAGTAGCTGACGCCATTGGTCGCGCGTTGGAGTTTGTGCCCAAGGAACGATTGTTTCCATGCACGAATTGCGGCCTGGCACCGATGGCACGTGGTGTTGCGTGGCGCAAGCTGGAAGCATTAGCAGCAGGCACAAGGCTTGCCAGAGAGCGCCTAGCAAAGACATGAGTCAGTCATTCATGCACTCATCTAGGCAGTGTCATTGGGGATGAGAAACACTCAAGGCATAGTGAATCTTTCATCGTTTCACAAACTGATAAATACACGACTATCTAGCGTTGTGCATGTTTGCCCTGCAGAATTGAACAGCCATTCGTTAATGAATGGAGTAAGCCTGATACCGCCACAGGCGGCATCAGGCTTCAAAGATTGCTTTGGCCGATAGCAGCCATCTTTGAGGCATCAGTGCAGTGACTCAATAGCACCGCAACTTACTATGTCATGCCACCGGAAAATTAGGTAGTGAACTTATTGCCAATACTCTCATGTTTGAATCTAGTTCTGCTTTTATATATTTCCCCTCTTGGGTGATGATTGACTAATATTTTTTTAAGGTTTTTAGTGTTGTTTGAAATATATATTGTTGATGTTTGAAGATGGCTGTGACCCAGTAATTTTTGAATAAATTGCAGAGATGCACCTGCCTCATACATGTGGGTTGCAAATGCATGCCTCATTGTGTGTGGTGTCAAGTTCAAGCCGCACCGCTGGCTGTAACGCTTGACCATCCTGCGAAGTTGGTAGTACCTGTAATCCGCGTGGACACCTGAACTCACGAATAACTTCTCTGTTGCAAAAACATGGTGCCCTCCATCTAAGAGGATTTCTTTCCTTACGGCTATGTATTGTTCAAGCCAATACTGCGCATGCTCACCATAGACCACCAATCGCTCTTTTCTGCACTTCCCCCAGACCCTTAAAAACTTCTGTGGAGTGATTTCATGTATTTTTATAGACAAAATTTCAGATGCCCGCATACCTGTGGCGTAAATAAGCTCTAGCACTGCTCGGTCTCTAATACCCTCTGCGCAACTCAGATCTGGCATATTTAGTAGTAATTTAATTTGCCTCTGAGTTGGTGGTTTGACTTGAATTTTTCCCTTATTGCCTTTGACTGGCAAGACAAAGGTGTTTGGATGTATGGAAACTATTGATTCTTCAAGTGCCCATCGGTACAAGCGTTTAAGACTCCAGCGTCTAGCTTGCAAGGTTGAGTTGGCCAGATTTAGACCTGTCGCATACAGGTACTCGCGTAAATCTTGGGGCTGAACGAGGTCCCATGGTCTGCCATATGTGTCTAGAAGCCACCGGTTGAATGCGATCAGGTGGTTTTTCAAAGCAAGCAGCGTTGAATCTGCCAAACCTTCTTCAAAAAGTAAGTTGGTGAGGAAATCACCAAACCTGTCATCCCACCCTCGATCCTGCTCTCTACTTTTATCTTCAAACCCACTGTGCATCCATACCTCGGCGCAGTCAAACCGGTGGATGCCTGTGAGCGTCTACCGGGTTGATGCACACCCCAAAACGGCGGCAATGTAACACCTTAGAAAAAACCATTTGTCAAGCGGAAATCGTCAGGTATGTAACGAACGATTTCCGCTGGCGGCAAGGAGTTGCGTTTTCTAGAGTGCGCGCATGCTCAAGAAACCACTCCTTTGCCTGCTGCTTGCAGCTGCGGCCCCCATCTCAAGCCATGCTGACGATGTGCCTGCCAAGCTGGCCGCCCAGCTCAAGTCCGCTGTAGCCACGAACACTGGTGGCCAGGTTCAAGTCAAGCAGCTGTCCACGACCCCTTGGCCTGGTGTCTACGAGGCGATGGCCGATGGCGAAGTGTTCTATGTCGATGCGACTGGGCGCTTTGGATTTGTGGGTGGGTCACTGATGGACCTGAAGGCGCGCCAGGATCTGACTGCAAAGAA
>Ga0114984_1000285_pt1 | contig 19774 bp, 16 predicted proteins | sample Shrwel1BS1Day1_FD_96987 | JGI IMG/M metagenome (GOLD analysis project Ga0114984, IMG submission 96987) | Subsurface microbial communities from deep shales in Ohio, USA - Utica-3 well 1 S-1-Day1 | ecosystem: Environmental > Aquatic > Deep subsurface > Shale gas/oil reservoir > Produced water/Flow...
CAAGAACATCCACCCGTCGAAAGTCGTTAACGTCGGCGACGAAGTGGAAGTCATGGTTCTGGACATCGACGAAGAGCGTCGTCGTATCTCCCTGGGTATCAAGCAGTGCAAGACCAACCCGTGGGAAGACTTCTCCGGTCAGTTCAACAAGGGTGACAAGATCTCCGGCACCATCAAGTCGATCACCGATTTCGGTATCTTCATTGGTCTGGACGGCGGCATCGACGGCCTGGTTCACCTGTCCGACATCTCCTGGAACGAAGCCGGCGAAGAAGCCGTGCGTCGCTTCAAGAAGGGCGACGAGCTGGAAACCGTCATCCTGTCGGTTGACCCGGAGCGCGAGCGCATCTCCCTGGGTATCAAGCAGCTGGAAGACGATCCGTTCAGCAACTACGTCTCCCTCAACGACAAGGGCACCATCGTCCGCGGCGTTGTGAAGGAAGTAGATGCCAAGGGCGCCATCATCGACCTGGGCAACGAGATCGAAGCTACCCTGAAAGCCTCCGAAATCAGCCGTGACCGCGTTGAAGACGCGCGCAACGTCCTGAAGGAAGGCGACGAAGTAGAAGCCAAGATCATCAGCGTCGACCGCAAGTCCCGCGTTATCAGCCTGTCCATCAAGTCGAAAGACGTCGAGGACGAGAAAGACGCGATGAAGGAACTGCGTAACAAGCAAGACGTTGAAAGCACCGGCCCGACCACCATCGGTGATCTGATCCGTGCTCAGATGGAAAACCAGAACTAAGTTCGGGTGATTCCTCAAAAAAGGCGACCTTCGGGTCGCCTTTTTCATTTTCGCCTTCCCCTAAATGACGCCCGTGTAGGAGTCGCGCCCCGCGGCGAATGGCAGCCATCCAGCAATTCCAAGCCTATGCCCAAAAGTTTCGCCCAACCGCCCTCATATCCACGCCGCATCCCAATGCGGATAGTCACCCACGCGCTGCACAAGTCCAGCTCTTAAAGGATTTGCCACCACATATCTCGCCACGCTTCGAACATCCTCCTCCCGGCGCAACGCATGATCATGGAACCCCTTCTGCCATATCGGCCTACCCAGGCGCTTGGCTGAAATGGATTTGACCTACCTACCAGGCGGGCCAAGTCCTCACTCTGTAGTTGCAACAGCCAATGCAGACGATCAGGCATTACGACAAAGCAGAGCGTTTGGTGTGATCCAAGCTGCTCGTCCTGACGAATGACTCGTATGAGCGTGCGCGCCGCTGAGAAATCAGCAAAGACAGGGATGCGACCGTTGGTTACGGTGGTGACAAGATAGATTTGCCCGCTACTGGACCAGCGTCCATCACGAAGCTTATGTGCGGCGTAGCGTTTCTCAGTCATCGGATTCCCTTCCGTTAGCGCTCGCCAGTTCAGCTTAGCCGAGCCAGAGCCAAAGAAAGCTTCGCCCCGAAGCAGGCCTTCTACACCAAACCGCAAAACAACGCTCCTCTTGTAGGGCGCGGGCCCCGCAGCGAATAGCGGCCATCCAGCGATATCCAACAGCTTCGCCCCGAGGCGGGGCTCCTACATCAAGCCGCAAAACAACGCTCCTCTTGTAGGAGCCGCGCCCCGCGGCGAATGGCAGCCATCCCACAATATCGAAGCAACATCCATAAGCTTCGCTTCGAGGTAGATCTCCCACCGAAGACCCTCATTCTCACAACCAACCGCAAAACTCGCTAACACCTTGTTTTTTAGGCTGTTCAAAAGCTGACCAGCGTGCTAAAACCGAACCGTCGAGTCTTCTAGCCGCTTGAAAAAGAAGGGAAAACCATGACCAAGTCGGAGTTGATCGAAAGAATTGTCACCCACCAAGGTCAGCTGTCCTCCAAGGATGTCGAGCTGGCCATCAAGACCATGCTGGAACAAATGTCCCAGGCCTTGGCCACGGGAGATCGGATCGAGATTCGCGGCTTCGGCAGCTTTTCGCTGCACTACCGCGCTCCGCGCGTCGGGCGTAACCCGAAAACCGGCCAATCGGTACGACTGGACGGCAAGTTCGTGCCGCATTTCAAGCCGGGCAAGGAGCTGCGGGATCGAGTCAACGAGGAAGAATCCTGACCTATGGCCTTAAGGCCTTTCGGTTGAGCCCTAATCCGCCGCCATATCTTTGTCGCGCTTGCGAAATGGTAGAAAACCGGCAAAATGTGCGGGATTTCACAAGGCCATCATCTGGCAAGGTATATCCAGATGACCTAGTCAGAATCCAGTGCCCCATCCATTACCCGCGCTATTGGGCTGAGTCCCTTTAGGTTTTGCCAGTGTTAAGGGATTGACTCGTGCGGTACCCCTCCATTGTTCACCACGGCGCCGTCACTGGTGTGACAGGCTCTTGCCATCAATTACAGATGGATGAGAGCCATGGGCTCCTGGTCGATTGCGGTCTTTTCCAAGGGGCTGAAACCTCTCCAGAGGGGTCGGCGGGTGCTGAGCGTTTAGCAATCGATTTCCCCTTGGATGGCATCAAGGCTTTAGTCGCGACACATGTGCATATTGACCATGTTGGCCGTATTCCCTATCTCTTGGCCGCGGGCTTCAAGGGCCCAATTATCTGCAGTGAGCCATCGGCCAGTTTACTACCCATCGTCCTCGAGGATGCCTTCAAGCTGGGTTTCAGCCGTGACCAGAAGCAAGTCGAGCGCTACCTCAAACTGGTCGAGCAGCGCATCGTCGCCTTGCCCTACAAGCAGTGGTTCACCCTGATCGACACGAAGCAGCTCAACGCTCGCATTCGTCTACAGCGCGCTGGCCACATTCTCGGCTCGGCCTATGTCGAAGTGGACCTGCAGTACCCCGAGACGGGTGAGAAGAAACGCATCGTGTTTTCCGGCGACTTGGGGGCACCCCATGCGCCAATTCTTCCTGCGCCGAAAGTCCCATACAAAGCCGATATTCTGGTCATCGAAAGCACCTACGGCGATCGTTTGCACGAAGATCGCCGCAGCCGACGTGCGCGACTGGAAAAAGTGCTCGAGCATGCGCTGAGCAACCAAGGCACAGTCCTGATCCCAGCTTTCAGCATTGGCCGCACTCAAGAGCTGCTCTACGAACTCGAAGACATCATCCATCGCAGAGCGCAGAAAGAGGCGGCCAAAGCTCAGCCAAGTGCTTTAAAGCCGAATACCAGCAAAGCGACAGCTCTCGACTGGACAAACTTGCCCATCATCCTCGACTCCCCACTGGCAAGCCGTTTTACAGCAGTATATCGGGAGCTCGATCGCTTCTGGGACGCAGAGGCGAGGGCGCGCCTAGCTAAGGGACGTAACCCATTGGCCTTCCGTAATCTGCTCACGGTTGATAGCCACCAGGCTCACCTAGCCATGGTCAATCGCCTGAGTCAAACCGCTCAGCCGGCTATCGTTATCGCCGGCAACGGCATGTGCTCAAGTGGGCGTATCGTCAACTACCTCAAAGCAATGCTCAGTGATGAGCGGCATGATGTGCTGTTCGTCGGCTACCAGGCGGACGGTACGGCCGGACGACAGATCCAGCGCTTTGGATCGCGTAATGGCTATGTGGAATTTGACGGGCAGCGCTATGACATTCGTGCCCAAGTGCATACCATAGGCGGTTATTCTGCCCATGCAGATCAGAAGGGTCTGGTCAGCTTTGTTACCCGGATGAGGCACTGGCCGTCAGAAGTTCGTATCGTGCATGGAGATTTTGAGGCCAAGGCTAAGTTGAGTGAAGCGCTGCGGGAGTGCTACCGCGTAACTAGGCGCCTGTTGCGCATAGTGATTCCCGAATGAATTCTAAATACAAAATACTAGTAAACTTATGATTAATTATTTGGATGTATTCCATGCTTAAAGTGGACGAAATCAAACTCGCCATCATCGGTCTTGGCTATGTCGGGCTACCTCTTGCTGCGGAATTCGGCAAGCACCGGTCTGTGGTGGGGTTTGACATCAATCAGCAGCGTATCGCTGCGCTCAAGGCTGGCCACGACGAGACTCTTGAAGTCAGCGATGAGGAGCTTGCGCTTTCCATCCACCTCAACTACAGCGCTGAAATCGACGATATCCGTGCTTGCAATACATACATCGTCACCGTACCGACGCCCATCGATGCGCACAAGAAACCCGATCTCACACCTTTGATCAAGGCTTCACAAACTATTGGCAAGGTTTTGAAGAAGGGTGACATCGTAATTTACGAGTCGACTGTCTATCCAGGAGCCACGGAGGAAGACTGCGTACCGATTCTGGAGCAAGTCTCTGGCCTCAAGTTTAATACGGATTTTTTTGCCGGCTATAGCCCCGAGCGTATCAATCCGGGGGACAAAGAACACCGCGTTACCACTATTAAGAAAGTCACGTCTGGTTCCACGCCGGAAGTTGCAGAGTTGGTCGACTCCCTGTATCGACAAATCATCATCGCGGGGACACACAAAGCCAGCAGTATCAAAGTCGCGGAAGCGGCCAAGGTCATCGAGAACACTCAGCGCGACCTGAACATCGCCCTGATCAATGAGCTAGCCCTAATCTTCAACAAGATGGGAATCGATACCGAAGCCGTGCTTGAGGCGGCGGGGACTAAGTGGAACTTCTTGCCCTTCCGTCCGGGGCTGGTAGGTGGTCACTGTATCGGAGTAGATCCCTATTATTTGACTCACAAGGCAGAAAGCATCGGCTATCACCCTGAAATTATCCTTGCAGGGCGTCGGCTTAATGACAGTATGAGTGCCTATGTAGCGTCGCAACTTATCAAAGGGATGCTGAAGCGTCGTATTCATGTCGACGGAGCCCGTGTTTTGATAATGGGCTTGACCTTCAAGGAGAACTGTCCAGATCTGCGTAACACCAAGGTAGTGGATATTGTTCGTGAATTGGCGGATTACAATATCCAGATCGACGTCTACGACCCTTGGGTAAGCGTTAAAGAAGCCGAGTACGAATATGGGCTGACGCCTGTTACAGAGCCAGCAGTCAATGCCTACGACGGAATCATCTTGGCTGTAGCTCACAATCAATTTCGAGCCTTGGGCGCAGAGAACATTCGTAAGTATGGTAAGGATGAGCATGTGCTGTATGACCTCAAGTACGTGCTGAGTGCTGTAGAGTCTGATATTCGCCTATAACGGTAATAACATAATTCGCTACAACACCTGATAAAGCCCACTTAAAGGCACTGATTTCGTTGCCGGGCTAAGGTGGCGAGACTCCAATTAGTTATATATGAAGAATTGAGCCCATGACACCTTATGATACTTTGCTAGGAAAACTGCCCGAAAGTCCGAAAACATGGCTCATCACCGGAGTGGCCGGTTTTATAGGCTCCAACCTGTTGGAAACCTTGCTCAAGCTTGGGCAGCGGGTTATTGGGCTAGATAACTTCGCTACCGGCCATCCCCGTAACCTTGAGGAAGTACATTGCCTCGTCAGCGAAGAACAGTGGCAACGATTTTGTTTTATCGAAGGCGATATTCGCAATTTGAGTATCTGCCAAGAGGCTTGTAAAGGTGTCGACTATGTTCTTCATCAGGCTGCACTTGGCTCGGTTCCGCGCTCTATTGCTGATCCTATCACCACGAATGACGTCAACATTAGCGGCTTTCTCAATATGTTGGTTGCTGCTCGGGATGCGGGGGTGAAAAGCTTCACCTATGCAGCTTCGAGTTCTACCTATGGCGATCACCCAGGCTTGCCTAAGGTAGAAGACGTCATAGGTAAGCCGCTCTCGCCTTATGCTGTGACTAAATATGTCAATGAGATATATGCTGACGTTTTTGCTAGGACTTACGGGTTTAAAGCAATCGGTTTGCGTTATTTCAATGTATTTGGTAAGCGTCAGGACCCAAGCGGCGCATACGCTGCAGTCATTCCGAAATGGACCGCAGCCATGATTGGCGGAGAAGATGTTTTCATTAATGGCGATGGTAAAACCAGTCGCGACTTCTGTTTTATTGATAATACCGTACAAGCCAATTTACTGGCGGCGACCAGTGATATTACATCTACCGGGAATCAGGTTTATAACGTGGCTGTGGGTGGGCGCACAGATCTTAATCAGCTGTTTTCAGCCATTAAAGAAAGCTTGGCGAGTAACGGCATAGTCTATAGCAAAGCGCCGGTATATCGTGACTTTCGCGCCGGTGATGTACGTCACTCACAGGCTGATATCAGTAAGGCTGCGCGTCTGCTTGGCTATGAGCCAAGGGTGGATATACATAGCGGGGTGAGTCAGGCGATGCCTTGGTATGTCTCTTTCTTCATGTCTATAAAATAATGGCTATGGAACATGCATTCCATCGGTTTTTGAATTGTAGTAGCGCTTAGCCGGTCGATGTGTGGTCTTGCTAGGTGTGACTACAAAAACTTGAACAATATTAACTAAAAGCTGTGATGCCGCATGCTCTTAATATAAGTGATGTCACGGTGTATGAGTGGAAGCAATCCATGGCCAGTTCGGTGATTGATTTTTACCATGACAACTCAATGACTCTTGACAGTATACTGATCCAGTTGCTGCCCGCATGAAAAGGCAGCTGGTTATTATATCGCTCCTTACAATTGCTTCGCAGTTAGCGGCCTTTGCCAAGTTGTGGTTCACTGCGCGCATATTGGGAGTCGGGCCAGAGATGGATGGGTATAACTTGTCCATCGTATTTCCTACTATGATTGCAGGTGTTGCGGCTGGTGTATTGCAGACAGGCCTTTTCCCTGTTCGAGCCAAGCTTAACGTTGCGGCCAGCGTATCAGACGTACTTGCGTTCGAGCGATCTGTGCTACTGGGTATGGCAGTGCTGGGCGGCGCTGTTTCCCTTTTTCTAGTAATTACTAGTCCTATAATGGTTGATGCACTCGCGGCATCTGCGTCTGTCTCGGTGCGCAGCTCGTTAGCCTTTGCGTACCCATTCGCTGCGGCATTAGTGATGCTTAACTTTGTCGGTGACTCTTGTGGTTATCTATTGGCCATGCGTGATCGCTTCGCTATTGCAGCCGCTGCCCCTGTTGCTAACGGCGTTTTGGGCGCCTTCCTTCTGGCTGCCTGGCCCGAAGGTGGCCTTTTCAATTTGGTTGTCGGTACTGTACTTGGCTTGACCTTGCAGGTTTGTATTTGTTTTTGGGGCTTGAAGTTAACGGGCTTTACTTTCTTCGGTGATCTTCCCGTCTGGAAGAACACGAAAGAATCTTGGCAGGAGATGCTTTCACTTGGCGGCTGGATCTTGCCAGGTGTTGTTGTCTCTAATCTTGTGGTGTCATTACCTCCCCTGTGGGCTGCAAAGTATGGAGAGGGCGCCGTTTCAGCTTTCGGATATGCCTACCGCTTGCATTCTGCAGCCTTACAGCTTTTGGTTATAGCTTGCTCTACTTTGATATTAGCGCGATTTTCTGATCTGGTTGCGCGTAATGATACCGAGGCGTTGAGGCGCATTCTGACTAAGGCGGGTATGCTCTCACTAGTCATAGGTGGGGGAGGCGTGCTCATGGTTTGGGGGCTAGGAGCTATAAGTCTTGAGTGGATATTTGGTGGGCGGTTTGACGATTCTGCAGCTGTGCGAGTTTCGTCGCACTGGTTATTGCTTACAATTAGTCTGCCATTTGCCATAATCGGTAATGTTTTTGCTAAATTATGGCAGGCGCAAAAGCGTCCGAAGTTAATATCAATCATGGCATTTATAAGTCTGTCTGGATTGATTCTGTCTTATTTCTTGCTTAGATATCCTCTTCAGGAATTTTCGTTGCCGGTCGCAATGTCTATTTCCGCCTTCTTAGTGGCGGCTGTAGGGGTAAGATATCTAAATCTAGGAAAATACTCGACTAATTAATGGTTTAAGGGTTTGCGGATGAAGGCTTGTAATTTGGTTAATGTTTTGTGCCCGGTATGTGGTGGCGGTGAATATAAGGCGTTATTTGATACGAGGGACTATGTTTTTTCTTGCACGGATGATATTTTTCGGGTGAATAGATGTTTGAAATGTGGTTGTGGGTATTTAAGTCCGCGGCCTTCTAAAGAAGATATCCCTATCTACTATCCTGAAGAGTTTTATTGGTCGTGGGAAGGGGATGGGGAGAGTTTAGGGTGGGAGTCGATTGTTAATAAGCGTAGAACGCAGCTTGAAGAGAAAGCCAGATGGTTGAGCCATATAGAGCCGGGTAGAATCCTTGATATAGGCGCTCAAAAGGGCGAATTTTTATGGTACATGCAGCAGAGAGGTTGGGAGGTCGAGGGAGTAGAGCTTGATTCATCCGTGCCCAATCCTGAAAAAATGCCTATCTCTTATGGGGACTTTTTGGAAATGGATTTTCAAGAGGGGGCATATGATGTTATTACTTTTTGGGCGGTCTTGGAGCATGTGTACGATCCTAAGTTTTTTATAGAAAAGGCTTCTCGGCTACTTAAACCTGGTGGTTTGATAGTTGGTGTTGTTACAAATCTGAATTCTATACAGTCGCGCTTCTATCAAGCTGATGACTACCCGAGGCATCTGACAATTTTTACTAAAGATTCAGTTAAGAGATTATGTCGGGACTGTGATCTTGAAGTTGACCGTGTCCATACTGGGCAGGAGATTTTTGGGGGGAGCCTAAGTGGTGGTCTTGTTTATTTTTACAAAAGGCTTTTCGGGTACTCTACTGTTGAAGGTATGTCCGAGTGGAAGCAGATCAAGAGCCCTGATTTGTTCTGGTGTCAGTGGCGAGGAAAAGACTCTGCGTTAGTAAAGAACATAAGTCGGTTGGATCGATTGATTTCCTATCCGCTTGAAAAGGTTCTTGACAAGTTAGGATTCGGTTTGACGCTTTCGTTTTCTGCAAAAAAGGCCATTGATGTTGAGTCGTAAAGTTCTCTACATAATAGGATCGCTGGAAGTCGGAGGCGCAGAGCGTCATGTTACTCAAGTGGTTATGCGACTAAAGGCGCGTGGTTGGGAACCTGAGATATTTGTGCTGACGCCTGGTGGGCCGTTGACACATGCATTAACTGAAGCAGGGGTACCTATTCATGGTGTCACTCTTCCCGCTTGGGTTTCCACGATCCTTAGAAATAAGCGATTGTGTGCACGTGTTGGTTTGGCGATCACATCGATCGCGCTAATTTATACAATGTGGGTTCGGCGACCCGCTGTTGTACATTTCTTTCTTCCTGCTGCATATGTTGTCGGCGGCATAGCGTCTTTTTTTGCAAAAATTCCAGCTCGGATCATGAGTCGTAGAAGTTTGCACAACTATCAAACGGCACACCCCTATGTCGCACGAATTGAAAGGTATCTGCACCCCAGTATGACACTGGTATGTGGTAATTCGAGAGCGGTCATAGATGAACTCGCTACCGAAGGAATAAGCGAGCAGCGCCTTCGACTGATTTACAACGGTATTGACATCGCCCCATATAAAACGCCGTTTGATCGTAGTGCATCCCGGGCACAATTTGATATACCTGATGACGCTCTGGTATTTGTACTGGTTGCAAACCTAATACCCTATAAGGGGCATTCCGATCTCATCAAGGCCTTGGCTAGAATTAAAAATGCTCTACCTGAGCCCTGGCTGGTCCTTTGTATTGGGCGTGATGATGGAATTGGCGCTGATCTCCAGCATGAAGCAGACTCTTTCGGTGTAGGGTCTAACGTACGTTTTCTTGGCTCTCGCTCCGACGTGCCACTTTTTCTGCGTTTAGCCGATGTGGGCTTACTTTGTTCTCATGAGGAGGGTTTCTCCAATGCTGTGCTTGAAGGCATGGCAGCAGGGTTACCGATGGTGGTGACTGATGTTGGCGGTAACGCAGAGGCCGTGATTGATGGAGTCACGGGGTATGTTGTGCCTGCGCACAATCCCGAGTGTCTCGCTGAAGCCTTGTTGAACCTTGCACTGGCTGATGACCGAACCTTGATGGGCGACAGGGGAAGAGAGCGGGTAGAGGAGAAGTTTTCAATGAGCTCCTGCATTGATGCGTATGAAGCTCTCTATCGTGAAGTCAGTGCACAGATGCGCTGAGTTGGTTGAAAATTTCATTTAACTTATAGTGTCGTTTATTTAAGGATTTAAGCCTGATGTGTGGGTTTACTGGGTATTTGGGGCAGGGGGCCTGGGGTGTATCTGAGCAAGCATCCAGAACACTCGCGCGTATGGCCGACACAATTATTTCACGGGGCCCAGATGACTTTGGTATATGGCAAGATGAAGTTGCTGGTATTGGTCTGGCTCATAGGCGTCTGTCCATAGTGGACTTGTCATCGGCAGGTCATCAGCCGATGTTTTCTGCATCAGGGCGCTATGTAATAGCGTTCAATGGTGAAATCTATAATCATCTAGATATTCGTGCTGAGCTTGAGCGTAGTAGCGCCGCAGCGTCTTGGCGTGGTCATTCCGATACCGAAACCCTGTTGGCTGGTTTCGATGCCTGGGGTATCCGGAAAACGCTTGAGCAGGCTGTTGGAATGTTTGCATTTGCGGTATGGGATAGGCAAAGCAACACGCTTACGCTTGCACGAGACCGGCTGGGTGAAAAGCCGCTTTATTATGGCTGGATGAATGGTGTTTTTTTATTCGGATCTGAGCTAAAGGCCTTAAAAGCCCACCCTGTATGGAAGGGTGAGGTTGATCGTGGTGCTTTATCGCTCTATATGCGCCACAACTATATTCCTACGCCTTATTCAATTTATAAAGGTATTTCAAAGCTACGACCTGGTTGTCTGCTTACGGTTTCCTTAGCTCAACGTGAGCCGGCTATAGCGGCTTATTGGTCCGGGGCCAAAGTAGCGGTCGAGGGTGTTGCCAATATTTTTACTGGCAGTGCACATCAAGCAGTTAATGATCTGGAGGTCTTATTGAAAGATGCGGTACGCCAGCAGATGATGGCTGACGTGCCTTTGGGAGCCTTCCTGTCTGGTGGGGTGGATTCTTCTACTGTAGTTGCGCTAATGCAAGCGCAGTCATCGCGCCCTGTTCAAACTTTTACGATAGGGTTTAATGAAGAGGGTTATAACGAAGCCGTCCATGCCAAGGCGGTAGCTAAGCATTTGGGCACGGACCACACTGAACTGTATGTCACAGCTGAACAGGCTCTTGCGGTAATTCCGCGCTTACCTTCGCTGTATGATGAGCCTTTTTCAGACTCTTCGCAGATACCCACTTTTCTCGTATCACAACTTGCCCGGCAACATGTCACCGTAGCCCTTTCGGGGGATGCAGGTGATGAGCTGTTCTGTGGCTACAACCGTTATCAAATGACAGCAAACCTCTGGCGCAAGTTGGCTGCTGTGCCCCGACCCATGCGTAGGATGGCAGCCATGATGCTGACAAGCGTCGCACCTCAGTCCTGGGATAGGTTCGCCGCTCGTTTAGCCGCCTTGGCGCCCTCAACCGCTAGGTTTGCAAATGTAGGTGACAAATTACACAAGGGCGCAGATGTATTGTCGTGTCAGTCGTCGGATGCGCTCTATCTCGGCCTGGTTTCGCATTGGCATGACCCAGCCTCAATAGTGATCGGTGGACATGAGCCGCCTACTTTGCTGAATGGGGATCTTCCGGATCTCGAGGGGCTTGATGATGTACAGCGAATGATGGTCCTCGATATGCTGAATTATCTGCCTGATGATATTTTGACCAAGGTGGATCGTGCCGCTATGGGCGTTTCGCTAGAAACGCGAGTGCCGTTTCTTGATCATCGAGTAGCAGAATTTGCATGGACTCTTCCGCAGTCTATGAAGTTACACCATGGGCAAGCCAAGTGGGCGCTTAGGCAAGTATTGTATCGCTACGTACCAAAAGAAATGATTGAGCGCCCCAAAATGGGTTTTGGCGTACCTATTGGCGACTGGTTGCGCGGGCCGCTGCGAGAATGGGCTGAAAATCTATTGAGTGAAGAACGACTGAATAGTGACGGCTTTTTTAATTCATCTATTGTTCGCGCTAAATGGAACGAGCACCTGGGCGGTAAGCGTAATTGGCAATACCAATTATGGGATGTACTGATGTTTCAGGCTTGGCTAGATGAGGAGCGCCGTTTAACCTTGCTGTAATCAAGGTTGATTATATTCGTGTATGGCTTTTGTTTGGTCAAAAGCATTTGGTGTTCCTTTTTTACTGTCTGGGGTTGTTGTGAAAAAGTTATTTTTGGTATTTTCGATATTGCTGCTTGCCTGTGTTTTTTATTTTATAGATTTTGATAGCTTTATCGCTGCTTTACTCAGCTTTCCGTTGTCAACGGTTTTGGGTGTGTTTCTACTCTTTTTTCTCAATTTTATTGTTGTAACCATCCGCTATTGGAGGGTATTGCGGCATTTCGGTTATGGAATAAATTTCTTGGATGTAGCTAAGGCTAATGTTTCTGGCAGTATTGCTTCCCTCTTGATGATTCCGCTGTTGGGGCAGGTTGCTGGGAGGCATGTGATGCTTGAGCGTGCAGGCGTCTCGGCGGTAGAAAATGCTGCAATTGCTTTCTATGAACGATTCGTTGTGGGTAGCTTGAGTGGCATGCTTGCGCTTTTGGGTGGCTTTTTTATTTTTTCATCTGAGGTGTTTGACTATGTCGAAAATATTCCGATTCTCGAGGTTTCTGTAATCTTTGTGTTGGCAGTTTCTGCTTATTTTTATCTGGTGGCAGGTCGTGCAGAGAGCTTAGTTGTCAAAGCATTCCTGACCCGGGGGGCTTTGTTGAATTTTTTTGAGGTGTATGCGCTTACTTTTTTAGCCAATGCTTTTGTGCTTGCTTCATTTTTTATGATTTTTTCTTTTGTGCTGCCCGAGGCTAATATTCTCAGCATTCTATCTCTTGCAGCAATTGTCTCTTTTTTGGCTGGACTTCCCGTAAGTTTCGGGGGGTGGGGGCTTAGGGAGCTTTCGTCCATATCTCTGGTGTCCCTCCTTGGTGGCGCAGCTGCTAGCGCTTTAGCTGCATCAGTTCTGTTGGGGGTCATATCAATTGCAGCTGTTTTGGTTTTGTTTCCTGTATTGTTGATTGCACGAAAGCCACAAGAGGTTGAATTGCGTCACGAATCTCAGCGGCGCTCGTCATTCGTAATGGGGCTCGAAGAGATTGCTGTATGGATCTTGACGCTTATGGTGGGTGTGCTGGTTTTCTTTCAAATTCATGTGCAGATAGGAGACGGTTATCTTAATGTAAATTTGGCTGACCCTTTTGCCATGCTGATTTTCTCAGTGGCAATGTTGAATTTGCTTTTAAAGCGAGAGCTGCCCGAGTGGAAGGTTCCTCGGTTTAATTTATATTTGCTGTTAATGACCCTAGCTTTTGGCGCAGCATACTTCCACGGCTATGTTTCTTTTGGTGGTTCGACATGGGCTTCAGGGAAATTGGTTGGCTGGCTCGTTTTGTTAGGGTATTTGTTCTGCGGATACATGGTTGTGAGGTATTTTAGAATGGCCGGATTTTTTAGGCTGTCTAAGCTCATGCTCATGTCCCTGGCGTTGATTCTTGTCGTCAGTATTGTTAAATGGTTTTTGTTCAATAACGGGTTTCTTGATTTCAAAGGTTTCAATCATATTCTGGAGGCTTATTCCGGTAATCGTAATGCGCTGGCTTTTCAGGTGTTAATGATTCTGGTAGTGGCTTTGGCTTTTGATTCTTGGTACATAAAGCGGCCTTTGAAGATTGCTGGTTTTGATGTTTTGTTTTTTGTTGTTGCGTTGATGGTTGCGTCTATTCTTATAACCGCTTCACGATCTGCGATCTTGACCTTGGCGGTGGTTTTTCTCTGTGTTTTCTATTTTGGCATGGCCAGGCGCAAATTTTTGCTTGCTTCTTTTTTGTTGGGCGGCTTGATGTTTATAGGTGCGCAATACGGAATGTACCTCGTTTCCGTCATTGATGGTTATATGTTGCCGGATGTTGCTCCTCAGGTATCTGCTGGTGTTCCCTTGCCGATATCTACTGAGTCAAGCGATTCGCTCAGGTTTACTCTTCTGAGCGCAGCTGTCGATATGTGGTTAAAGGCCCCTCTCTTTGGTGCGGGGTTGGGGGCTTTCTACCATGAAAGTTTTGAGGTTATAGGTATTGATGTTGTTGTGCATAATACTGCCTTATGGATTTTGGCTGAATTTGGATTGGTTGGTTTCGTTCTGTTTGCTATTCCTTTTGTCTGTCTAATTGTTTATGCCCTCTTGGGTTCTAAGCTGAGGGTTGCTCGTAACGCAATGATTTTGTTGCTTCTAGTTTTTTTCGTGATGAGTCTCTTTCATGAGGTCTTCTATCAGCGCATTTTTTGGATCTTCTTGGGTGCATGTATTGCGGTGCCGCGAACCGGCGGTAGAGAAGCTTAGGATGTGGCTGGCTTAGGATTATTTCATGAAGAAACTACTTTTTTTGGTTAATTCGGCAGACTTTTTCTTATCGCATCGTTCGGCTGTCGCCGTTGCTGCTAGAGAGGCTGGTTATGAGGTGCATGTTGCTACTCCGGACAGTAAAAGTGTTCAGCGTATTCAAGAGTTGGGGTTTCAGTATCACCTCATAAATATGGACAGAAGCGGTCAGAATCCACTAAGAGAAATCTTAACGTTGGTTGATCTTTTTTTGTTATTTCGACGTACGTCTCCCGATATTGTCCATTTGGTTACTATCAAGCCTGTTTTGTATGGCGGCTTGATTGCACGCTTTTTGCAGGTGCGGTGTGTCGTAGCTGCAGTTTCCGGGTTAGGGACGGTTTTTACGGCAAATTCCTTCTTGGCTCGGTTGCGTAAAGGTTTTATATCTTTCTTATATCGCCATGCGTTTAGACAAAATAGATTATTTGTGATTTTTCAGAACCCAGATGATCGTCAGTTGCTTTTGGATTCCGGCGCTTTGGTTTTTGAACAGTCTCGCCTTATACGTGGTTCTGGAGTTGATCTTGAGAGCTATCGCTACCTCCCTGAGTCCGATGGTGTTCCTGTTGTTGTCATGGCTGCGCGGTTGCTTAGAGATAAGGGCGTATATGAGTTCTTGGATGCGGCGAGGATATTGCGCAGTCGGAATGTAAAAGTTAGATTCAAGTTGATTGGTGCACCGGATTTGGAGAATCCATCTTCTGTTAAGCCTGAGCATATTGAGCGATGGAAAGAGGAAGGTATTGTAGAGCTGTTAGGCTTTAGTGATCAGGTAGCTCAGCATTACGCAGATGGACATATTGTATGTTTGCCGTCTTATCGTGAGGGTCTGCCTAGAGGTTTGATCGAGGCAGCTGCCTGTGGCAGGCCGGTGGTTACGACTGATGTACCGGGTTGCAGAGATGCCATTATCCCGGGTCAGACTGGGTTGTTAGTCCCGGTCATGAACGCTGCTGCACTTGCCGATGCTATACAGTCTCTTGTCGAGAGTCCGGCGTTACGCCAGAAAATGGGGGTTGCGGGTCGTGCTTTTGCTGAAAGTGAATTTTCTATCCAGAATGTGATTTCTCAGCATTTGGATATTTACCATGAGTCGGAGATAGTGCAGTGACTCAGCGGGCAGTATTAATTACCGGGGCGAGTGGGTTCGTTGGTGCCGCTTTGGTTGTACGGCTTTGCGGTCGTGCTGATGTCTCGGTGACGGCAGCTTCCCGTAATATCAATCATTCGTGGCCTGTGGGTGTGAAATATTTACATCTAACGGATTTGGAGGCAGATCACGTTGTTATTCCTCTAGATGGCATCGATACGATTGTTCACTGTGCCGCCCGCGTGCATGTAATGTCTGAGCAGGCACTTGATCCTGTCTTGGAGTTTCGGAAAGTAAATGTCCATGCCACCCTGAATTTAGCGCGACAGGCAGCGGTTGCAGGTGTGCGACGCTTCGTCTTTATCAGTTCAATTAAAGTTAATGGTGAGGCGACCGTTGCGGGCGGATCTTTTTATCCCTCGGATTTACCTGCTCCCGAAGATCCTTATGCCATTTCCAAGCTTGAGGCCGAGCATGGTCTGATGCAACTTGCGCATGAGACAGGCATGGAAGTCGTGGTCATTCGCCCACCTTTGATTTATGGCCCGGGAGTCAAGGGGAACTTCGCCAGTTTGATCAAGCTCCTGTCCAAAGGACTACCACTGCCGCTGGGCGCTATTCACAACAAACGCTCTCTTGTGGGTATCGACAACCTTGTTGATCTGATCATACGCTGTATCGACCATCCCGCTGCCGCCAACCAGGTATTCTTGGCTGGGGACGGTGAGGATCTGTCAACCGCTGAATTACTACGCAGTGTAGCCGAGGCCATGGGGAGGCCTGCTCGTTTGATTCCCGTCCCGGTTAGCTTGCTTAGCCTCGGTGCAACGTTGCTAGGCAAGCAGGAGGTCGCTCGGCGGTTGTTGGGTTCACTTCAGGTGGATATCAGCAAGGCGCGAGAGGTACTGGGCTGGGAGCCTCCCGTTTCCGTCAAAGAAGGTTTGAGAAGGTGCGTTCGTGATTCGTCTGTTTGATGTTCTGTTTGCTGCTCTGGGGCTGGTGTTCGGTTTCCCTGTCCTGCTCCTGATCTATGTGCTGGGTCTTTTTGATACTGGCTCACCGTTGTTTCGCCAGGAAAGAGTAGGTCGTCACCAGAAACCTTTTATTCTGGTCAAGTTTCGTACGATGACAGTCGATACTGCCTCTGTTGCCAGTCATCTGGCTTCGAGTGCATCTATCACGCGCCTCGGCGCATTTCTACGTAAAACCAAGCTCGACGAATTGCCGCAGCTTTGGAACGTGCTTAAAGGGGAAATGAGTTTGGTAGGGCCGCGCCCGGGACTGTTCAACCAGCAAGAACTGACAACAGAGCGGGCCAGTCGTGGCGTATTCGATGTTCGGCCAGGTATCACCGGGCTGGCTCAGGTGAGCAATATCGATATGTCGACACCAAAACTGCTGGCGGAAACCGATCAGCGCATGATTCAGGAGCTGAAATTGGCACATTATTTCAAGTACATCTTTATGACGGTACTAGGTAAGGGAGCTGGTGATCGTGTGCGCTCCTCGTCATGAGTGGCAGCTGTTTGCTATCACAAGCCGTTACTATCACGATGAGTGGTCTGAAACAGTTGAGAGGTTTTGATGTTAAAGGCCGCTGATCGCTTGCGAGCTCGTCTGATTGGATTGTCTCGACGCTCGAAACGTCTTCTCCAGGTCGGTGCGGATATCGTTCTGATTTGGATTGCCCTGTGGCTGGCTTTTGTGGTGCGGCTGGGGGACCTGGGGGCAGCTGAGCCTTTCGATGATCATGCTTGGTTGTTCGCCTGTGCTCCGTTGCTAGCCATTCCTATTTTCATCCGCATGGGTATGTACCGTGCGGTGATGCGTTATTTTGGCAACGATGCTCTGAAAAGCATTTTCAAAGCCGTTTCTCTCTCCGCTTTGCTCCTGGCGCTGGTGGTCTATTGGTATCGAGACTCCACCGCATTGATCCCGCGCTCCATGGTATTCAATTATTGGTGGCTCAGTTTGATGCTCGTGGGCGGGCTGCGCTTGCTGATGCGCCAATATTTCATGGGGGCTTGGCTGGATCCCCTGGGGCGTCAGGCCGAGATCGGGCAGGGAGTCTCTCGAGTAGCCATATATGGCGCGGGCACCGCAGGCAATCAACTGGTGGCTGCCTTGCGCCTGAGCAAGACCATGCGTGTGGTGGCTTTCGTGGACGACGATGCAGGTGTGGCCAACAGAGTGATTGCGGGAGTGCGCGTCTACACCCCCAAACATATCCAACAGATGATCGACGAAACCGGGGCAGATGAGATCCTGCTGGCAATGCCTTCAATTTCTCGAGCTCGCAGACGTGAGATCCTCAATGCGTTGGAGCGTTATGCATTGCATGTGCGTAGCGTACCTGGCTTTACCGATCTGGCCAGCGGCCGGGTGAGGGTTGAGGACATTCAGGAAGTCGACATCGCGGATTTGCTCGGGCGCGACGCCGTACCGCCCCGGCAGGATTTGTTCGAGCGCTGCATCAAGAATCAGGTGGTGCTGGTAACGGGGGCTGGAGGCTCTATCGGTTCGGAGTTGTGTCGGCAGATCCTGGCCAGCGGTGCTCGGACGCTGCTGCTCTTCGAGCATAGTGAGTTCAACCTCTACAGTATCCATGCCGAGCTGCAGCGGCGTATCGAGCGGGAGGCGCTGCCGATCAAGCTGGTGCCGATTCTCGGATCCATCCGCAACTACGAACGGTTGTTCGATGTCCTGCAGACCTGGCGGGTCAACACCGTCTACCATGCCGCGGCTTACAAGCATGTGCCGATGGTCGAGCACAACGTTGCCGAGGGGGTACTCAATAACCTGGTTGGTACGCTCAATGCGGCGCAGGCTTCGATCAAGGCGGGCGTGGCCAACTTCGTTCTGATCTCGACTGACAAGGCGGTGCGGCCTACCAATGTCATGGGCAGCACCAAGCGGCTGGCCGAGATGGTGCTGCAGGCGTTGAGTCGTGAGTCTGCGCCTTTGCTCTTTGGCGATGAACGTGGCGTACATCACGTCAACAAGACCCGTTTCACCATGGTGCGCTTCGGTAATGTGCTGGGTTCTTCCGGTTCGGTGATTCCGCTGTTCAGGGAGCAGATCAAGCAGGGCGGGCCGGTGACAGTAACTCATCCGAACATCACCCGTTATTTCATGACCATTCCCGAGGCGGCGCAGCTTGTCATCCAGGCCGGTTCGCTGGGGCAGGGGGGCGATGTGTTCGTGCTGGATATGGGCGAGCCGGTGAAGATTGCCGATCTTGCCGAAAAGATGATTCGTCTGTCCGGCCTGAGTGTGCGAGATGAGCGTAATCCGCACGGTGATATCGCCATCGAGTTCACCGGCTTGCGTCCTGGCGAGAAGCTCTACGAGGAGCTGCTGATTGGCGAAGATGTGAAGCCGACCGAGCATCCGATGATCATGCGCGCTGAAGAGGACATGCTGCCTTGGGAGGAACTCAAGACTCGTTTGAAGGCTTTGCTGGTCGCGGTCAACGAGGATGACTACGCCCGGGTACGCGTGCTACTGCGCGAGACCGTGCATGGGTATGTGCCTGAGGGCGAAATCGTCGACTGGATTCATCTGAGAAATCGCGAGGGCTGAATCGCGGATTTGACAGCTGGCAGATAGCGTCTAGTTTGAAAAGCGAGGCTATGGTTGCCTCGCTTTCTCATTTACAAGGAGTGTTGTCATGCTGAAAAATCGTCTCTCCTCTCTGCTGTTCGCCGTTCTCGCTTCCCTCTCTCTGGCTGCCACCGCAGCCGAGCCTCCGAAAACCGAAAGTGCCAAGCCTGCAGCTGTCCAGGCCGCGCAGGTTGCCACCGTCAATCTGAATACTGCTGATGCAGCGACCCTGCAGAGGGAGTTGGCAGGTATCGGTGCGACCAAGGCGCAGGCGATTGTTGCCTACCGTGAAGAGCACGGTGACTTCGCTTCGGTTGACGAGCTGCTGGAGGTGAAGGGTATTGGTCAGGCGACGCTGGAGAAGAACCGCGACAAGTTGAGCGTGAACTGACGCCAGGCGGCGTTGCCATTTGGGCCGGTCTTTGACCGGCCTTTTTTGCTTTTAGGGGCGGCGTTTATATCGGCCGGGTTCAGTGCTGCTGGTGCGCACGGCGCACCCTACGTTTGGTACGCAGGCAATAAAAAACCCAGCACTAGGCTGGGTTCTTGAATTTGGCTCCGCGACCTGGACTCGACAGCGCAGCTGAACGCGCTTCAGCGCGGCCCCGAAGGGGTGAGCGAAGCGAATAGCCTGGGACATAGTCCCTGGTGAGAGTCCGGCAAATACAAAAAAGCCCCGGATCAACCGAGGCTTTTGAATTTGGCTCCGCGACCTGGACTCGAACCAGGGACCCAATGATTAACAGTCATTTGCTCTACCGACTGAGCTATCGCGGAACAACGGCGCGTATGTTACTGATTAAAAAAGAGAAGTCAA
>Ga0114984_1000286_pt1 | contig 19772 bp, 51 predicted proteins | sample Shrwel1BS1Day1_FD_96987 | JGI IMG/M metagenome (GOLD analysis project Ga0114984, IMG submission 96987) | Subsurface microbial communities from deep shales in Ohio, USA - Utica-3 well 1 S-1-Day1 | ecosystem: Environmental > Aquatic > Deep subsurface > Shale gas/oil reservoir > Produced water/Flow...
AGTTCAAGGCAGGGCTTCGACATGTGGAAGTCAGCGAGTACGACTCGAACCTGATTGGGGTCACTATTCGTAGCCCGAACTGGCCGAAACCTCAAGTGATCGTGCTTAGCCAGGTTGCCTTCTTCCTACTCAGGGAAGCCTTGATGTCGCTCGATGGCCTTGAGTATGGCAATCATGTCATCCACGAACTGAAGCCTGAGTACTTCGAAGGGGAGTTCATGGTTCCGGAGGATCAAGTATGACCATCAAGTACAGAACCGAAGGCATGGTGAAGCTGACCTGCTCCCGCATGAAGGCCGACCCGTTCGTCCTGATGTGGGAAAAGGGCACGGACACGATCCGAATTGCCCAAGCCGGCAACATCGTCGTCGTCAGCCAGGATCAACTGCGCCAACTGGGCAAGATTGCTCAGCAGATCGCTGACTGCGATCTTGGGCCTGACTTCTCACAGCGTGTGGAGGCGGCATGACATACCCGAAACGTTCCCGCCCGGTAAAAACCGTCGGTGGCCTCATCAAGCAACTCCAACGGTTCCCGAAGCGGATGAAGCTGAGCGGCGACTTCAGCGATGCGGTTCAGGTGGTGGTCTATAACCACTCAAAGATTGCCAAGGATATCGGGTTGCCTCTCCACTGCCAGATTGAAGAGACGTGGGGTTAGCATGACAAACCGAGAGCTTCTCATTGAGCGACTCATCGAGCTGCGCGTGCAGAACATCCTCAACAACAGCGGCGAGGTGCGATGGATCACCGACACGCTAACGTTCGGTTGGGTCGGCTACGTTGATCACACTGACGCCGAGCTAATCGAGGACGCGCAGTTCCTCGAACTTGAAAACATACCAACGCTGGAGGAATTGAGCAAATGAACGACGAAGCGAAAGTGAAATTTATCCAGGCCCTGCGCCGGCTGGCCCACGAGTTTGCAGATGATACGTCTGCTCCACCTGAGATTGATCGTGAGGAACTGGGCTACATGCTACGCAAGGCGGCAGATGCGCTGGCCAAGCCTGATGTGAAGCAGTTCATGGGTGTTTGCGATTCACGCAGCGGAACCAGCTATCTGGTGGTCACGGCCAGGGACAAGGACGAGGCCATGCAGATCATCGCCGACGACAATCCCGACCGGGAGAACATTGAGATCATGGACGGCACCTTCGAGGAGAACCTTCTCGAGCAGTATGGTGGCGTTGCTGTTCTCACCTGTTACGAGGGTTGAGACATGCCAAAAGTGATTGAAGCTCAGATCGAATATCACTATCAGCAGGCGTGTGAGATTGCTCTCAAGGAAGTGGAGCGGCGAGCACGCCTTGCAATGAGGGAGGGCCCGCGCCTGATCGAGTTTGTGAATGCGATGGGTATTTCGTTCTTCACCACTGAAGAAGATGGGTACGCCGAGGAAAACCTCATCAAGTACCCGGCAGCCAAGCCGACCATGGACCTGATCTGCGAGTGGGATCAGTACCTCAAGCTGAGTGGATGCCCGATGCGCTTCACCGCCGACGGGCCTGTGGAAAGGAACTGGTGACATGAACGACCTGTTCGGCAGCCCAACACTCAAACCCTCACCCGAGGTGGTGAAAACATGCGAGAGCCTGCTTGCCTTGTTGCGAGCAGGTCTGTCGCGAGTCCCTAAACTTTATCGAGGAAAGAAGTAAATGAGTCACTCTGAAATCATGCTGCTTTGGGCCATCTTTGGCCTTGTTCAGGCCATCCTCACCGCTCGCTATTGGGAGGTCGACAAAGCTGATGACGCGTTCTGGTGCGTTTTCGTGCTCACCTTTATCGCCCCGATCGTATCGGCGTGCTGGGGGATTTACGCGGTGTTTCGTTTCATTGCGTGGTCAGTGTTGACACCGATTGGGAGCAAGAAATGATCCTTCACTACAGCAACCCTAACAGCTTCTATCACTACCGCTGGCTACGAGCCTGTGATCGATGGCTCTTCGCGTTCACCTTCGTGATGATCCATGTGCTGGCCTGCCACCTATCGACTGAACCGGACAAGTTGTTGGTCACTGCCGTCACCTTCCTGTTGGTGGTGTTCGCACCTTTTGTCGGGTGGATGATTTACAACCTGATCCTGGGTATCCTCGACGCTCTCGATGGTATCTGGGAATGGCTGAAAGGAAGGTGAGCATGAAACAACATCGAGCACACTGTGCAATTTACGACCCGGTTCCTGACGGTTGTGACTGCGCCGCATCCGGTAACAAGGCCACCAACACCGAAATGCTGACCGAGATCATGGAGTACAGCAGGCAAGGCGCCTTGATGCAGGTGTTCATCCTCAACGGCCTGGACGTGTGGAGCCGCGGCGTCATCGCTCGCATCGACGAGATGACCGACGATAGCATGATCACCAAGGCCGCGTGGCTGGCCTGCGCTGTCGAGTTGAAGGCTGCGCTCGACAAGCACTTGGGGAAGTGACATGGCGCCACGCAAGGTTGGAGACAAGTTCTACGAGCTGGTCGATATCGATATGGATGTTGATGGTCCCACATGTGACGGGTGTGCCGCCTACGATACGGACATCGAGCTCGATCTCTGTACGCCGAACAACGGTTGCATGCCCCTCGTTGGTAGCTGGAAAATCTGGAAGGAAGTGAAATGCTCGACGTAATCAAAGAGAAGCTCCAGGTCGCCCAGACCATGTTGACCCGGATCGACGGCATGCTCAAGAAGATGGAGCGTGACAAGACCATGAGCAGGCCGGGTTGGTTGGTGCATGATGGTGGACCTATGCCCATCGAGAAAGGCACTCCGATCCACGTGCTCTACCGTGACGGCGCTGTATTGCGTAACGCCAAGGCCGGCGTGCTTTGCGCCCTCGATTGGGATCACGATGGTCACGACGCTGACATCGTGGGTTACTACGTTATCAAGACAGAAATGGAAGGAGTGAGTAATGATTAAATCAAGCCTTGTTACAGCCCTGATGGGTTTCGCAGCCGGTGCCGGCTTCAACGTTGTGCCGAACATGCCTGTACCGAAGCCCAAGCGCAAGACCAAACTGACCCAACACGACGTCGACCGGATCGACGCCGCCCAGGCCAAGCGTGACCGCAAGAACGCCAAGCGGGTGCCCCAATGAAAGAGAAAGTTATCTGGATCGGCATCTACGAGCACAAGTACGGCTTTGACAGTCGTCTTTTCATGACCGAGGACGAGGTCATGGCTTGGCGCGACGACATCGCTGATCGATGGTGGGAGCGTGAGTTCCTCGAAGAACCCAAGCCTTCCCGTGAAGACGGGTTGGGTGAAAAGTACTTCGACATGGTCGGTGATTACGGTGAGTATTTCTCCGTAGATAGCGACACCATCAAGGTGAGCGCGGTCGAGGACATGGTCAGCACCATCGACTGGAAGCTGCTCTCCGAGCAGAAGGAGTACTGCATCAACGAGTCGTATAACAACGCCGATGCCGAGCACATCTACGGGGGTATCGTGAACCTGATCGACGCCCTGCAAGACGCCGCTGTCAAGGATGGCCTTGCCACCGAAGCCAAAGTCTTCCCCAACTTGGAGACGGAAACATGACAATCCGCCTCTACAAATCCTACGACGGCATGCTGTGCCGAACTGGCCGTGCCCTCCGCTCCTTTGAGCTGGGCATGAAGAAGGCCCGTGAGCTGAGCGCTGACGGGATGGTCGAAGTTCGCGAACTCACCAGCAAGGGTGCTGAAGTTCTCAAAGCAATATTCATGGGAGGTGTTCAGATTGGCCAGTAAATTTCAACCACGTTTTGACCACAACCAACGCGCTGAAGCCTTGCGGGATCAGCGCCGCAAAGAGGGGAAGTACCGTGAACTGTCACAAACCAGTAACTGATCTGGCATCAGATCGGATCGAGCAGCTTCGATCCATCTGTGCCAATTTCCCTGGTGACAAGTTGGTCGCCCTACCCGTCAGTCGGTTCGAGCAGTTCCTTGACCTGATTGATGCGACCTCACGTGTTGTTGAGTGCCTTCGTGACGGCGACTCGAAACATGTTGTCCGTGAATTGAGCCTGACTTTGGAGAACTTGCGATGATCACGATTAACACCGACTGGATCAACGAGGATAAGCGCCTCTCGGCTGACACAGTGGACGCCAAGTACAACCCTGAAGGTGACGGTGAGCACCCCTACTTCACCCGGTGGGACTGGAAGCAGGCTGTAGCCAGCGAGAGCACGCTCTCCGGGTACTGGGAGTGGATCGTTCACCGGTTAGATGGTCTCAATTGGGAGTAGGCGTGAAAGACGCCGCCCTCTACATCGCAGACAAGGCCTGGAACTTCACCGTTCTGGGCTTTTTAGTTTTGGCCACCTTGGCCGTGCCGCAATTGATTGGAGGTTGAAAATGTCCTACGCCCCAGAAGTCCGCACGGGTTCTGACCCGAAGTTCTACGGTAATGCCCTGCCCTTTGCCACCCACGAAGAAGCTCGCCTCAACGTCAAGGATCTCGAGCGCCGCTGGATGCTGGTCGTTGATACCCGCGTCGTCGAATCCGAAGACCCTGTGAATTTTGCATGGGTCGATGGGCAGCTTGAGGCTGTCGAAGCTGTCGCAGCATAACCTGACACAAACACAAGGAGTGCGCACTTCCATACAATCCTGACACTTGCTAGAGTTCGGTCATTCGGGTTTAGCAGCCTGTAAAGTGTCAGCGGCATAGCCGCAGCAGCGGTTATTTTTACGCCCTCTCCTATGGCAGAGGATCGAAGCGGGAGGCCTTGCGCCTGCTGGTTCGCTGACACCAGTCTGCTAACCCGCTTCGATCCAGCCACCACTCACAGGAGAGAACCATGGCGCAAGAACTCACGCAGGAACGGCTCAAAGAACTGCTCAGCTATGACCCTGAGACGGGTGTTTTCACGTGGTTGATTAAACGTGGATCTACACCAGAGGGGTCTATTGCCGGCAACAAACACGCCAGTGGGTACGTTTACATAGGTCACAAGAAGAAACTCTTTGCTGCCCATAGGTTGGCGTGGTTCTACGTTCATGGGGTGTGGCCAGTGATTATTGACCATAGGGACAGGGTTAGGAGTAACAACAGACTCAGCAACCTTCGAAATGTAAAAAGTGATCAGGAGAATATGGAGAACCTGGGAAAGCGTGTAACGAACACGACCGGGTTCATGGGTGTAACCCGCTCAGGCTTACTCGCTAAACCTTTCAAAGCTCAGATAGTGCGCAGAGGGCAACACCATCATCTCGGTGTCTTTGTCACTGCTGAGGAAGCCTCAACTGCTTATGAGGAGGCAAGGGTTCGCCTAAATACGAGTGTAATCATTTAAGGAGTATGTAATGTCCAATTACAATTTTGATAAGAGTGTTGATGTTGGCAAATTCACGGTTGAAATAGATTCAAAGGCGGCTTATGGATATTTCGAACACCACGAGCTGGGTGATGATTGTGGCGGTGGGCTGTGGTTCACGAAGAACGAGCTCACCGACTACGACGGTGTGTTCGAACTGCCGGCCAGTGTCACCTGCGGTATCCGTGAGCTGGGATTTATCGTGCCTGAGGAGATGGAATAATGTCAATGTACTTTGATGACCTGAGCCTGGAAGATCGCCGTCTCTTCTTCCGCAACTACGACAAGTTCTGCGGCCTGTTCGGTACCGAGGTCGTGGACCCGCTACTGATGGGCATCTCGGCCTCGAAGATCGTGGAGATTTATGAGGCTCCGCTGGATGGCCCAAATGTGGGAGCGCATCGCAACTACAGCGGAAACTGCTGGCAGAAGCCGAATCGTGATCTCGGACGAGGGCATGGTCACGTCAAGTTCCACAATGGTGAGTGGGAGATGACGAAGCAGGTGCCCGTTCACAAGTGGCTCGTCCCTAACCAGTACCAACACCTCGAGCACAAGAAGATCATCGCGCCGGCCATGCACGCCATCTTCCCGTGGCTCGCCGACTTCAAGCTGAACATCTACAACATGGACTTCCGTGACAATCACGACGACGAGTTCTATGTTCAGCTCTCTTTGGCTCACAAGGGTCACAGCAGTCTTTACGTACCGTACAAAGCGGTGCTAACCGGGGACGTGGACGCGATCATCAAGCGCAACTCGGAGTACCTCAAGTGGTACACGAAGAGTGATGACGTATGGAATTCAATAAAGGACGACCCTGTTGTGGTGGCGTTCTTGGCTAAGGTGAAAGGAGATTGACCGTGAGTGATAATAAGTTCCACTTCTTCGCATCGTCAGTTGGTGAGTGGCGCACCGGTGTCGACCTGAAGAAATTGATGAAGGTTATGGACAGCGGTGGCCTGCGCTACAACGTGTTTTACGTGCCCGGCCCTGCTGACGCCGAGTACAAGATCAACATGTACGCCCCTCAGGTTAAGGGGACTGTGTTCCTTGGATGCTACGACAAGAAGGGCCTTGTGCCTGACGAGGAGAACTAACATGGGCTGGCTATTCAGTAGTCGTTGGATGAAACGCGAAGAACTCCGCGAGCACCTGATGAACGGGAATGGGGTCAAGAACATCAAGTCGTGCTGGAAGGGGAACAACCTCTGGAGCATCGGCGAATACACCTACCCTGCGGACCACGCTGAGCGCCCCGGGCTGACCATTCGCTACGTCGCCCTGTACCTGTGTGCCAAGCACGGCAAAGGCATGGATGGCTGGGGTTACAAGTCGATGGACGAAAGCGCCGGCCCCTACCACCTCAACTGCCCGATCGGCTACATCGAGATGGTCGAAGCTCACGAGAAAGAGCATGGCTACGGCCCGATCGGCTACGCCGCCGAGTGGCGCCAGTCGGTGCGCGAGGCTCACGCCAAGGCGAGTCGCAAGTTGCCGATCGGAACGAAGATCAAGCTTTACGGCACCGAGTACGAGGTTCGCACCTTCGTCAAGGGTCGGTATCGGGTGCTCGACAAGGCTGGAAACATCTGGGCGTTGAAGAAGTCCCAGGTTGCACAAGTTGAGATTCAAGCGTGAGCCGATTCAGCACACCAGAACAGGCCAAGGCGGCTGCCGAGCTGGCGGCTGCCGATGACCATCGCCGACACCTTGAGTACGGCATCGACCTGAACCCGTTCTGCACCCAGGGCGCACGTAACGACTGGCAGCGAGGATTCGACAACGCAGGGTCTCGGTCGTACGAGTCACCTACCATTGTGCTCTGGGACACCATCTACTGCGCGGCAGAGCTGCTGCTGAGATCATTGAAAGGTTGAGCAAATGAAATGCACTCAAGGCCCCTACACCCTCTCATGTGCGTTGAGCAGTGACCCGTACCACATTCGTTATCTGGATGGCGCGAACGGCGAGTCGGTTGCTCAAATCAGGTCCGGTTTCAAACACATCGGGGATAACGACTTCGGGCAGGAAGAAGCATTGGCCAACGCCCACCTGCTTGGCGCGTCGTGGGATATGTACAAGGCGCTGGTTGATGCACGCCAGGCACTTCAAAACGCCATCCACTCGGCAACCCCAAGCAGTTCGGCAAGCATGATCGCTTGGCAGTACGCCGAGGATCAAAGCCGACGTGCCCTCTGTAAAGCTGAAGGAGTGAAGCCTTAAATGATCCTGACCGCAGCAAACCCAGCATTGGTCAAGGCCGTCACGATTCACCCGAAAGCAAAGCGTTCTCCAACCGAGACGACAATGCTCAAGTCGGTGGCCGACAACAAGAAGATGGGCCGGAAACAGACGGCTGTCATGAAGGGTAAATGGGCCGGCAAGCCTATGTTCCAGCTCAGCCTGGAAGAGCGAAGTACATGCCCTTCGACATGTAAACAGTGGGCCTCATGTTATGGGAATAACATGGCCTTCAATCACCGTATAGATCACACTCACCCAGACTTCTATTCCATGTTGGAGGCAGAGATCGTGTGTCTCTCGGCTAGGTATAGTCAAGGTTACGTGTTGCGCCTTCATACATTGGGGGACTTCTTCTCTGCTGACTATACCGAGTTCTGGATTCGTATGACGCATGAACATCCACGGATGCACATCTTCGGTTTCACACATCACTTTCGTGACGGCCCGATCGGCAGGTTGGTCGAGGCCTGGAACGAAAGCCCAAGGGTGTGGGTGCGCTTCTCGGATCAGGACGGACCCATGACTGCAACGGTGGATGGACCTGGGATTCCATGTCCGCAACAAATTGGTAAAACGGAGAGCTGCTTAACTTGCTCGCTCTGTTGGGCAACAACGAAGGCCATCAGCTTCAAGCACCATTGATCCTGACAGTTCTTTTCTGTGTGTCTACTTCCATGTAATCGTGACACTTGCTAGAGTTCGGTCATCGGGTTTGGCGACCTGTTAAATACTCCGGCTAGAGCCGCGAAAGCGGCTTTGCTTCGTCCTCTCCTATGGCAATAGGTCGAGGTGGGAGGTCGAAAGACCTGCTGGTTTCCGAGTTACCAGTTCGCCAACCCGCCTCGACCAGCCACCACTCACAGGAGAGAACCATGGCGCAAGAACTCACGCAAGAACGGCTCAAAGAACTGCTCAGTTATGACCCTGAGACGGGGATTTTCACGTGGATAGTTCAGAGAGGTGGCGGCGCAAGCCTTGGCGATACTGCTGGGCACGTCAACAGGCACGGCTACGTTGGTATTCGCATAGACGGTGCGAATTATCAGGCCCATTGTCTTGCGTGGTTATACAAGACAGGTTCTTTTTCCACACTAATCGACCATCGAGATCGCAATAGGGCAAACAATCGATGGCTAAACTTGCGTGAAGCTACCAAGAGTCTGAACGCGTTTAACTCAAAGTTGAGGTCAACTAATACTTCAGGTGAGGTTGGAGTTTCAGCGCATGGGAACAAATGGAGGGCGAGAATCAAGGTTGGAGGATGTGATCACAGCCTGGGTCTGTTCAACACTAAAGAAGAAGCTGTTGAAACTCGAAGGAGTGCTGAGGCACTTTTCGGTATTTCTGAATTTTGCCCATCATATATGGAGGCTAGCAGTGAAATCGTGGTCTTGTAACCGTCCTAATTTATCAGTTTCGAACGGTGTGAAAAGGAGTTCTAGTTTCGGCGACATCGACTTCCGGCCCGGTCACGTCGTAGTCCTTCCTCGGCGCCAAGCCGAGGACACTTACGACTACGATAAGTTGGAGGCCTCACTTACGTGTGAGTGGGAGTTGGCCGGCGAAATCTCAAAGCGGATCGGTCAGCGAGCACAACATGTTGGTGGTCGCCTAGCCAAGCTTTGGAACCGTGGCAGGATTGAACGGGCAATTTCAGGTACCGATATTTTCTGGAGAAAACTATGACGAACTACGTGGTAATGGATGTTGATGACATGGACAAGATCCGCGCCATCATTGATGAACTCGGTGAGGGCTGGAACGGAAGCATGAATGAGAAGGCTGTTCGCCGGTGGAACCTGGCCGACCAACTGCTCGCCATCCACAGCCGCGGCCAGGCCGTGCTCATCGAAGACAACAAGATTGTGGGGATGGCATGAAACCGATGGACCCACAACTCCCCCATGTCACATGGGACGGCGAGGCGCACACCTTCGACAAGGACCTCGCTATCGAGAACATGCTCAACGCATACCTTGAAGCGGCGGTGTTCTTCGACAAGCCTGAAGAGGAAAACTGGGAGGGCAAGCAGTTCGCCCCGGAAGCCGAGGCTCACGCTCGCTTCGAGTGCGCCGCCTTCCTGCTCCTGGCCAGGTGGCACGTCAAAGATTGGACCATGCAAGAGCTTGGTCACGACTTCTGGCTGACCCGCACAGGCTCAGGCAGCGGATTTTGGGACCGCGACATCGGCACACCAGACAACCGCAAGGCCCTGACCGACCTGAGCCGCGTGTTCCGAGAGACCGATGTGTATGTCGGTGACGACGGCTTTATCTACGTTTAAGGAGATCCAAATGCTCATCGAGCAAACGATGTACATCTGCGCCAAGCGCAACTTCACGGACAAGTTCGATTACACGCTATTCAGTGGCGCCATGGCTGACTACGGCTACATCGACCTCGGCACCATTGATGTTGAGTTCGAGGTGCCTGATGTTGCGGACATGACCGAGAGGGAGATCGAGGTCCTGGAACTAGCCAAGCTCAAGGTGCGGGGTGAGTGCGAGCGCCAGATCAACTACTTCAACGATGCCATCAGCAAGCTGCGCTGCCTGACCTACATCCCGGCTGAAGCGGAGGTGGTCTGATGACTGAGGAACAACGCATGATGATTAAGGAGTTGCGTCACGAAGGTTACGCCGTGGTGATCTTCACACCTGATGAGGTGGGAGATGCTGATGCGTGCAATCTGGAAGAACTGCTCGTTCAGCGCGGCAACGACCTCCTCGATGAGGCGCTCTGATGTACGCCCACTGGCTGATCACCCAATACCGGAAGCGACTTGTCGCAATCATCGTCTCGCCACTGCAGATTTCCGCGATGTATTGGACTGCTGTCGGTGACTTGCTGGAAGCGCCAAAATGATCGACACCATCGCCAAGACCTTCGGCGTACCTGCCGAGACCCTCGAACCCGTCAAGCCTGAGCAGCGAACCTACCGCTTTCAGGGTGCGCTCGGTACTGTCCGCTATTTCACGGAAGATCAACTCCATGAAAAGCTGATCAACATCTTCAAGTGCCTGAACGCCCGCCAAACCACCGACTGCATGATCGCCCTGTCCAAACTCAAGGACGGGGACGAGGTCACGCACAAGGGCTGGACCATAACCCCAATGAACGAGGAGCAAGCACAATGATGACCCCAGTTGAACAAGCCCTTGTCGGCGCCTTCCTTTACGAGGGCATTTCTGACTTCAATGAATCGCTCCCCAACCATGACTTCTTCGAGGCGTGCGGCTTCGGTGTGATCGACGGCATGGCCGAGATTTGTACCTATGCCGAGTACATTGCCTACCGCTGCGACGAGGAGTTTGAGAGCAGCGAGCACTCCTTCCCCGGTGTGTTCGACTACGAGGTCACGGCGCCCTTCGCCACATGGTGGGCGCGGAAGACCTACGCCGATGTCCATCGCAACACGCCTTCGCAGGAAGAGTGTCATGTCGCAATCGAGGAGTTGATCGATAGCTTCATGGGGCGCACGCCGAAGGCACCTGAAGAGCCGGTCGAACCCGAAATGCAAATCTTCATCGCCGGTGAGGAGGTGGAGATGTGTCGCCAGTGTGGCGCTCACACCGAGTGGCACGGTATCACCGAGGAGGGCTACTCGATCGAGCGTTGCCCGAAGTGTGGGTTCACGTACCTGCTGGACATCAACACGGAGGAAAGTGCAGATGTATAAATCAATCCCGGGCGAAATGATTGGCGGGGTCAGGGTCGTGGAGTCTCCGCTGGTCATGCCGGTACCCAAGCTTTCGATATCCAACCTGTGCCCGTGCTCTGACCATGTCCGCAACGACATGAACGCCTACCTGCTCAAGATGTTTGGCAAGCGTGAAGTCAGCTACCGCCTGCCCGACGGCACGATGATCGTCAGCCCGGGCATGTTGGCCAGGATAAAGCAAAGTGTTGGTCGCCAAGCTTTGTTCGCCCAAGCCTGACGGTGAGCCGGCCTTCCATGAAGTGCGGAGGGTTGGCTCTGTTCAATTCGATGACCGGGCCGGTTGGGTACTGTTGGCCTCGCCGGTCGGGTCACGAAAAGCGGACCTGAAATGGGTCCATCCCGACGACACCCGCTTTGAGTGGGTGAAGTCGTTCAACTTTGGAGAATGCAAATGACCGAGATTACATCGGCAGCAATCACCGCCGCCCAGAACAAGCATCGTCGGGGCAGGTACAGCACGGTGCGTTACTGCGAAATCCGCGGGGTGCCTCGTCGCCTCCTGACCCTTGCCTGCCAACTCGAAGCTGTCAAACATCTGGAGGATTAAATCATGTTAGCCAACATCCATCGCAACGTCCTGGGCACTGTCTCGTTCGAGGCTCAATTCAAGGGGCAACGCAAACCCCAAGAGTGGATTGTTTATCCGATCCCAGAAGAAGTCCCTGACCGGATCAAGGTCCAGTCTGACACCCGCATCGGGTACATCATGCTCGACACCGGCACGGTCTGGATGAGCAAGCCTCACCCCGCCGGGGCCTACAATCACCACCTGGGCGAGGTCGTGATCATCGACAAGGTCAATGCCGAGGACATGTTCATGCTCAAGGCGCACATCACGGCGTCGGCCAGCGCGAAGGCCGGCACCAACGGCATGGTCTATACCGACAACCGGGGTGCTGCCAATGTGTTTGGGGTGCGGCTGTGATTACCCGAGGCTTCGACGAAATCAAGGCTGAATGGATGGCCCACGACGATTGGCAGTTCGCCGATCGGGATGCAGCGTGGAGGTTCTTCTGCGAGCAGGGTTTCCGCCTTGCCACAGAAACGCTGCGTGCGGAGGCTGACCGTTACGGAATCGGTAGCATGTGTTCGCAATGGACAGCCGATGACGTGGCCGATGACTTGCTTGAGTGTATCGGCCTGGAGGTGAAAGGGTGAGCTACCTTGAAGAAATGTACGGAAGCATCTCGCGCCTGGCAGAACACCTCTTCCCCCAGCCTTACACCGGGGAGCTGGTCGAGCTATGTGACGCGGCATTGGCCAGGATTCACAGCCAGCAGGCCAAGATCGACGAGCTGATGCTCGAGTACTGCCCGGGCGAGATGACACCTGAGCAGGTCGAGAACTATGCGAAGCATCAGGTCGTGGCCAATGATGCCGTGGCCAGAGCGGTGACTTCAACCGGGAAGCGACTGGTGCGAGAGATGCAAATTCAGGTGGAGGCTGCTCACAAATGAACCAGCGCGAAGCCAAACAGCTCGAGGTTAAGTGTCGATGGAACGGTGAACAGGGGTTCTGGGAGTGTGTTCATTGCGGAAAACCGCCGAGCACCTTCTACGTGGTTACCGGCCACGACCACACTGATGACAGCATCTGGTGGTGCGAGTGCAGGCGTGATCCCAGCAAGCTGACCCACCAACCCAAGGGTGGGATGTGCCTCTCATGCGCCAACCTGCACGCTGACTGCAGCGAGCTACCCTTCAGCGGCATGCCGATCGTCGGCGAGCACGAAGGTGTGAAAATCGTTGCCTGCACTCATCGAATAAAGCGAGGCTGACATGCTTTCACTGAAATGGCTAGCCCGGGTGCTTGACGCATCCGTGGCCAGAAAGCCTGAGACACCGCTCACCAACAGTCACCTCCTCAACATCGTCAAGCTGGCGATCCGTGCCGAGGCCAATCACTCTGCCAAGGTTGATGAGCAATTGAACGAAGTACTTGCTGAAGACAAGATATGGGGGAATTGAAATGAACAACCCAAACCCGGCCCAACTACAGGCCGTCCGTGAATACGCTGAGCGCAAGGGTAAAGACTGGAAGGACAAGCTTCTCACCGCATGGCTCAACGGCTCCGACGCCAGCGAACCAAGTGGCCACCTGCTGCGCCAGCTCCGAAATCAATTCGGGCCAGCCTGGCTGGCCAAATACGAGGACTGACCATGATCAAACGACTTGAGCTCTGGGGTGTATGGTTCGACGTTGATGTCGACTACACACTGGGGCGACCCGCCATCACCTGCCCGATTGACCGGGCCGCACCAACTGAACCTTTCAGAATTGACATCAATGCGATCAACCATTGCGGCGATGACATGACTGATCTGCTGAGTGAAGCTGCGTACGGTGAGATCAAGCACAAACTGATCGAGGACGTGGTCAATGATGTGGTCGGTGACGACTCAGACTACAAGCACGAGATGCATCGAGATCGACGCATCAGCGAGACAACCTGACTCTCTTCGATAAAGGACAGCCATGTCGGCAGACATAAGCAGCATCTGCGGTTTCAAATCGTGGATCGTCATCAAGCAGTCGCTTCAACACCCAACTTCACAGGAGTAACCATGCAAATCTTGACAAATAACAAAGTCGTGTCTAATGTTCTTAACTCTGGACACTTCGCAATCGAGGCAACACACATCGACAGCGCCAACATCAATGCAATCGGCTGGCGCGACGACACCCTTTACATTCGTTTCAACTCAGGCAAGTCGTACGCTTACGAGAGCACACCTGAGTGCCACTTTGTCAATCTGAAGGAAGCAGAATCGGCAGGGCGGTATTTCCACCAACACATTCGGTCCAAGTTCCGATATACCTTGCTCGAACTGGACCCCTTTATCTTTTAGCCACTTAGGGTTAATCATGGAATTTTGCATCACGAAGAATTACAACAACACGTGGGACATCAGTCCCGTGAGTGGGCCGTTGGCTGGCGAGGTAATCGCTGTGGCCGACGGCCTTAATTTGGCTGGGGCACGTTTTACCCAGCGAGAGATTGTTGCCACTATCAAGGCAGCATGGGGTATTTCAATAATGTACGAAGACTTCGACATTGATGTTCAAACTCTCAGGGGGTTGGGTGTCGGCAAGTGCTTCGACATGCGTCCGGATCAGGAGGTGGTGCCTGATTCGGATGGATTCAAAGACAAGTTCACCCTCCGCATCCTCCAGGGCGCCAAGCGCGTCATGATTCTGGGGGCCACAATTTGCACAATGGGACAATATTGATGACAGCAGGTGACATAAGCTCCGGGGTGGCATACGCCCCACTTTACAAATTTGAACCAGGGTTGAGCCCAGTGCAGCAAATCTTCTGCTTTGATCAACAGAAGCGGAACCTGCTGGCCCTGATCGCGGACCACACAATCGAGGAGGTCGCAGCGTCACCGATTGCCGCCGATATCCACGAGTTCATGGACAAGGTCACGCGAGAGCATCTCCGACGAATGCCGCTCAGGTTCATCGAGTATTGGCGCAGCATGGATACAGGCGACGAACCTGCCCTGGCTCGTCACTTCCCCGACGGGTACCTCAACATCATGAAGGATCGCGCCTCCAAGCTTCACGTGGTGCTGACCGAGGATGAACCGAACGTGGTTCATGTGAATTTTCGAAAGACACCTGTTGCGGAGGAAGCATGAGAGCCCTGACCCCAGTACCCATCATCAACCTGGAAGTTTCGAACATGAAACACACCATGCGCCTGATGCTAACCGAGCACGCTGCCCGTCTTGACCAGTCAATCCAGCAGGCCGTCGAGGAGTTCTGCACCGAGGACAACATCGGTCGCATCGTCAGGACAACTGCGAAGGAGGCGCTCAATGCGGCCGTCAAAGAAGAGGTGCTTCGCTTCTTCAGTTACGGTGAAAACGGTCGTCAGGCTGTTCGAGAAGCAGTGCTCGCATTCCTGGACGAGGTGTATCCGTTGAAGGGTTCAGAATGAAGGTACCCGACACCGCCGAACTGCTGACCCTGAGCAAGGCGAGCCTCGTCATGCTGGCCCAAGACTGTGCGTTGCACATGCAGAGGATGCAGCAACGCCTCGACATGGTGCTCCATGCGGACAGGGTCGAGGGTGATCAGTTGCCGCCGATCGGATCGACGGTCCTGATTCACCTCGCCAGCCAGGATGCCTGGGTGGCTCACACGGTGACGGGCTTCTACGTTTGGACATGCTACGACGAACCCACTTCGAATCTGAATCGCTATCGTGTGTTCGTCAGGGTGGAAGACAGCGATGGCTACTCGAATGCCCGGTCCCTCAACGAGATCCGGTACATCGAGTGAAACTTCGCGTCAGTCTTACCCAACGCCGGGATGAAATCGCTGGAACAGTTGAACTGCCCAGCGACCCGGCGTTCGTTCTCGAGGCCCTGCAGATGGTCATCGAGCGGTTCTCCAAGCAGTGCGGAGTTCCGCCCGATGCCGTCGTCAGGGACCTCTATTCACTGGTCACCAACAAGGTGACCTGACCGTCAATAAAAACAAGAACAAAGGATGGTGCAGCATGAAGGCAACGTGGTCCCGAGAATTCCGTACCGAGCTGTTCAAACGTATCGAGGATGTGATCAAGGAGCGCCACCGGCGCATTGAAGAGCTACAGGTCATTTACGACGCAGAGGTTGCAGCCTACAAGGCCAAGCCTTGGTACATTCGATGGGCCTTCAACCACCCCGCGAATCAAGGGTGGTTCGGTTCGGATGCATGTCGGCGCCTCCAGAACAACAAGTATCGAATCGAGAACCTTGAGGCTCTTTGCGACAAGGTTCGCGGCATGTTCAGCGGTGGTGCCACCGCAATCACACTTCAAGATGAGGAGGTGAGATGGGTTCAGTAATAGACAGGCTTGTCTGCCTTCCAACGGAGGTGGTCAAGTCACACTTCATGACGCCTTTCGATCTATATCCGTTTCAGGTCGATGCAATGAACAGGTTGGCCCCTATACCCAGATCAGGCTTGTTCTTCGAGCCCGGGCTCGGAAAAACCGCGACATCCACGCACTGCATGTTGTACAAGATGGCCATCGGCGAGATCGATGTGTCGGTCATCCTGCTGCCGCCAATCCTGATTGACCTCTGGGCACGGTGGCTGGCCAAGATCACCCGCACTGACGGCACGCCGCTCAAGGTGGTAATCTACCGCGGCTCGCCGGCACAGCGTGCTCAGATTCGCTTCGACGGCAGTGAAATCGTCCTCATGTCCATCCAGATTTTCAAGAAGGACATCGAGCGGATTGAGCGCGAGACAGCGGGTCGGCGCTGTCACGTCATCGTCGACGAGGCTCACTGCCTCAAGGACGTGGGTACGGGCAACTACAAAACCCTGCGCGATTTCGCGGCTGACAAGTCGCTCCAGCTGCTGACCGGAACCCCGCTCAACAGCCCAGGTGATGCGTACGCTTACGTTAAGCTGTTGAGCCCGAGCATCTACCGCAATCTGAAGCAGTTCGAGCTGATCCACGTGGGTGAGCGCGACTTCTTCAACAACGTGGTCAAGTGGTCGAACCTGGACCTGCTCCAGCAGAACCTGATGCACAATGCTGATCGCAAGACGAAGGAAGAAGTCCTCCTCGACCTGCCGGAATGCACCATCATGCCTATCCACTACGAGTTGGACCCGAAGCACCTGAAGCTCTATCGCAAGATGGTGGATGAGCAGTTGCTGAAGCTCCCGGACGGGGACAAGATCGACGCAACTCAGGCGTCAGCATTGAGGCACGCTCTTAGCCAGATCGTCATGCAGTGGCACTACTTTGGCCAGGACCCTGAGCTGAAGTCGGCAGGTTACACGCTGATCGAGCAGGTGTTGGACGAGCTGGGTGACAGGAAGCTGATTGTGTTTGGAAGCTATCAACGCACGAATCAGGAGATGGTTAGACGCTTCAATTGCCCTGGAATATGGGGGGAAGTTCCACCAAAACAGAAGCAGCTTGCATGGGATAGATTCACTAACGAATCGTCGTGTCGCATGATCGTTCTACACCCCATTGCAGCAGGTCAGGGTCTCGATGGCGCACAGCACGTCTGTCAAGAAGCTTTATATGTTGAGCCACCAATTGCAGTTTCACACTTCACACAGAGTTTGTCTCGTGTTCACCGTGATGGACAGCGAAACGCTGTCACAGTCAGACTTGGGATTGCCAACGGGACAATTCAACATTATCAGGTTAAATCCCTGACAGAAAAGGAAGCTTTGATAAACCCGATTCAGATGTCGAGAGCGATGCTCAGAGACAGCCTGATGGGACTGTGATCTTCCATCGAGATCGGAAGTGTTTAACATGTCACATGTTGAACACTTCCAGGAGGTAAATTATGCCGGGTAAATCTTCTGCAACATCCATTGGTGTTAAATTTGGAAGACTCACTGTGGTTGAAGTTGTCGCTGGGAAATCAAGGAACGGATTCCTCGTCAATGCTACATGTGAGTGCGGTGGAAAGTGGCAAGGTGCCATAGGTCTTCTGCGAAGAGGGGTTACCAAGTCATGTGGGTGCATCTCCAGCGAAAACACAACCGTTAGAAACACAACGCACGGTCTCAGCTCATCGCCTGAATACGAGGCGTGGAAGGCGATGAAGAGACGATGTTCAAACCCTCAAGACAAGGACGCACACCTGTATCGAGATAAAGGTGTTGAGGTTTGCCCACGATGGAAAGATAGCTTTGAAGCGTTTTACAGTGACATGGGTCCGCGCCCTTCCCCTAAGCACAGTGTTGACCGTAAAGAATCAAGCGGAAATTATGAGCCTGGAAATTGCAGGTGGGCTACTGCCACGGAGCAGGCTCGCAACACTTCACGAAATGTGCTTGTGACATACCGGGGTGTGTCTAAAACACTGAAGGCATGGACTGATGACCTTGAACTGCCCTACTACACAATAAAGTCCAGGCTCGCTGATGGTTGGAGTGTTGAGAAAGCGTTCACTGATCCGGTCAAGAGTGTGAAACAAGGCGTAACCTTCCAGCATGACGGCAAAGAGTTGACACTTAGCGAGTGGAGCAGGGAACTCGGTATAGGCCTAACGACTCTGCACTATCGATTGCGAAACAAGTGGCCACTTGAAGCCGTATTCACCAACATGAAGTTCAAGTGAGGACCTGACATAATAGCTGCGAGTGGTTAGTGTGACATCATGCTGACCATTCGCAAGCCACTGTTTGGTAAAGGGTGCCTCGTACCGAGCTTGCCACTTCCCGCATTGACATGTACCGTTGGCACCCTTCACGAACGAAAAAGGAGTGTTGCTTTTATGAAAAACTCCGCAGCTGAGACCTACTGATGGCTCTTTATTTTTTCTGGCAGGCAGAGCCCAAATCTGTCTGGATTCCCGCTCTTGCTGACGAGCGGTCCAACATCATCAAGAACAAGAAACCGGCGCTGACCACCGTCCTGGACGTGGACTCCACGTTCGAAGAGGACATGAGCGCCGAGCAGCATGCAGCGGTCAAGCACAAGGGACCGCTTTACTTCGACCTGGACTCGGACTCGATTGAGTCTGCCCTTGAGCAGTCCAAGAAACTCCTCACCCTGATCCAATCCAAGGGTGTTGATCTGAACATGTTGCGTTGCTACCTCAGTGGTGGCCGCGGCGTTCACATCCTGATGGACTCGGGCATCTTCATGTCCAAGCCCAATCCTCACGGAACACAGCACCTTCCCGCGATCTACAAGGAAATGGTGTGGAGCAACCTGTTTGTCGACGACGTCGACATGCGGGTCTATTCGTCTCGCAAGGGGCGCATGCTGCGCTGTGTGAATTACCAGCGTGAGAACGGGCTTTACAAGGTCAGTGTCACCGCCGACGAGCTGATGAGCATGAGCGTCGAGCAGTACGGTGAGTTCTGCGCCAGCCCCCGCAACGAGGTGCCGGTTGAGCCGCCAAAGTTCTGCCCCGAACTGGGTCTCGCTTTCAGCGTGGCCCAGGACAAGGTCACGAAGGCAACCGCCCGTCGCAAGACGAAGAAGGCGACGACCGACGAACTGGCCAAGTTCAAGGGTGACTGGCCCGAAACCCTGCTGCTCATTCTGCAAGGCGTCGGTCTGCGTGAGGACGTCGGCTTCAACCAAGTGGCCCTGCAGCTCTGTATCGCTGCCCACGCCCTTGGCAAGAAGGAAGAGGACGTCCTCAACGACGCCGATGTCCTGCTGCAGACTCACAAGGGTGACTCGTCAAGGTACGGAACACCCGGCAAGCGCAAGGCGTTCCTCCGGGAAATGTACCGCTACACCGAGGACAGCAGTCTCTATGAGTTCTCTTCCGGTGGCATCATCTCCCTGCTCATCCCGGAAGTCAGGGCCAATTGCGACCTGACCTGGGGTGAGTGGAAGCCAGATCCGAAACCGGCCAAGAAGCAGAAGGCCGCACCTGCCGGCGACACCCCGGCTACAACTGGGCAGGATGGCGGCGAGGCCCAGGCTGAAGCACAGCAGGAGGGCGGCGATGCCCCGGCAGCCGACCCTGAGGTTGAAGAAGAGGACGAGGACGAAGCCCCGGTCG
>Ga0114984_1000287_pt1 | contig 19765 bp, 17 predicted proteins | sample Shrwel1BS1Day1_FD_96987 | JGI IMG/M metagenome (GOLD analysis project Ga0114984, IMG submission 96987) | Subsurface microbial communities from deep shales in Ohio, USA - Utica-3 well 1 S-1-Day1 | ecosystem: Environmental > Aquatic > Deep subsurface > Shale gas/oil reservoir > Produced water/Flow...
GGCGCCCAGCAGGATCGTCAGGGTGTTGGTGGTGCTTTCCAGGGCCTGGGCTATATCCTGGGTATCCCGCACATAGAAATCATCGGCGCCGCCGTTGACCGTATTGCGGCGCTGGCGCAACAGGGATTCTATCTGCTTCTGCACCAGACCCGTGGAACCATCCACCAGCGCGGACACATAAATTGCGCTGACATCCAGTTCCCCCACCAGCCTGCGCTGGACAGCCTTGACCGGCATGAGAATGGTCTTGTCCCGGTCCTGGCCCATGGATTCCCCTTTCTCTTCCAGTACACCAATGACCCGACAGGCGGTACGCCCTACCCGGATATTCGATCCCAGAGCCTCCTGACCCAGGAACATCTCTTCGATCAGGGTCTTGCCGATGATGCACACTGCGGCACCGGAGGAGAGTTCCCCATCCCCGAACCCGCGGCCGTAATCCAGGTAATGGTTCCGCACGGAGAAATACTCGTTGGTGGTACCGATAACGGGAATGGTGTCGTTGGCACTGCCGATAACCACGGTGGCGCTGGTGGTGAGTGCAGGCGCGACCAGGATGCCATCCACCTCGTTGCGGATAGCCTCCACATCGGCCAGTTCGAAGTTTTCCGCGCTGGTCCGAAGGCCACCGGGCCCCCGCTGGGCGGTGCCCGGCATGACAAACAACAGGTTGGAACCGATGCTGGCAATCTCTTCGGTCACGCTGCGGGTGGCGGACTGCCCCAGGTGAACCATGGCCACCACACTCGCCACGCCGATGATGATACCGAGTGTGGTAAGGAACGAACGCAGTTTGTTACGGGCAATGGCCTGTACCGACATGCCCAGGGTATCCAGGGCCCTCACGGAATCACCTCCGCCGGTGTACCGTCCCGGATCAGCTTACCATCGGTGAAAAACAGTACCCGGTCCGCATAGCGGGCGATATCCGGCTCATGAGTCACCAGCAGGATCGTGATTCCTTTCTGTTCACGGATGGACACGAGTTCCTTCATGATCTCCCCGGCCATGACGGTATCCAGGTTGCCGGTAGGCTCATCCGCCAGCAAAACCGGAGGCTCCGTTACCAGGGCCCGGGCTATCGCCACCCGTTGCTGCTGACCACCGGAAAGCTGGGAGGAGGTCGCGGGCGCCCGGTCAGCGAGGCCGACAGTGGTGAGCGCCTTCATGGCCAGCTCATGGCGCCGCGCTGGCCGGACTCCCTCATAAATCAGCGGCAGTTCAACGTTATGCAGGGCACTGGTGCGGGGCAGCAGGTTGAAGCTCTGGAACACGAAGCCCATAAAGTTACGGCGCAGCAGGGCCAGTTCATCCCGGTCGAGGCCACCGACCTCAACACCCCGGAAGCGGTATGCGCCGGAGGTGGGCACGTCCAGGCAACCCAGAATGTTCATGCAAGTGGACTTGCCGGAGCCCGACGGCCCCATGATGGCAACGAACTCCCCGGCCCGGATACTCAGGCTGACACCATCCAGGGCACGAACCTCGGTCGCACCGCTGCCGTATATCTTGTAGATGTCGCGCATCTCCACCACAGACGGTGCGGATTGCGGCCCGGCAGACACATCAACGTTACCGGGGCCAGTCATGGCGTTACCGCCGCCTGCATGCCGGTAATCACCGCGTCACCCTCTGTCAGCTCGTCACCGGGCAGTTCCGTGTAGCGGCCATCGGAGGCCCCCGTTTGCACGACCACCCGGGATGGCTCCCCGTCGCGCAGCACCCACACCGTGTTTGAGGGCCCGGATCGATTTAAACCGGCCCGGGCACCGGGATGGCTGAACAGGCCGCCACCGCCACCGTCGGTCACCGGCGGGGTAAAACGGAAGGCCATGTTCGGTACCCTCAGGACATCCTCACGACGGCCGGTTTCGATGGTGGCGGTGGCCGTCATGCCCGGTTTGAGCAACCCTTCGCTGTTATCCACGGAAAGCACGGTGGTGTAGGTGACCACGTTGTTCTCGACGACCGGGTAAAGGTGAACCTTGAGCACTTCGGCAGAAAACTCCCGGCCCGACCAGGCGTCCACGGTAAAAGTTGCCGTCTGACCGGCTTTCACCCGCCCGACATCGGCTTCGTCCATGGACACATGCAGCTCCATGGCCTTCAGATCTTCCGCCAGCAGGAACAGCACCGGGGTCTGGAAACTGGCCGCCACGGTATTACCGGGTTCGATGCTCCGTTGCAGAACCACCCCGTTGATGGGAGAGGTAATCACGGCTTTTTCGAGCCGGGTCCGGGCCTGAAGCACCGCCGCCTCCGCCTGCCTCACCGAGGCCAGGGCATAGGCCAGCCTGGCTTCGGCCCGCTTGCGGGTCGCGATGGCCGCATCCAGCTCCGCCTGGGCAGTGGTGCCCCGTTCACGCAATGCACTGATCCGCCGTTCATCCACCCGCGCCTCCTCCAGCGTCGCCTCTGCCTCTGCCACTGAAGCCCGCGACAGGGCAAGCTGGGCTTCGGCCTGCTCCAGGGCCACTTCCAGTTCATCAGTGTCAAACAGAGCCAACACCTGGCCTTCGGTCACCGGGTCATTCTCGTCCACCAGAACCTGCGTGATCAGCCCCGATATCTCCGCACCCACGGAAACCTCACTCTTGGGCTCCAGGCTTCCGGTGGCAGTGGCGGTCAGCACCATATCACCACGGTCCAGATTGTGGGTCTGCCACTGCACCTCGTCGTCACCGGGCCACAGCCACCAACCGGCAATCGCCACCAGCGCCGCCAGCACCAGCAGCCATATCAGCCGCCCGGCCCGACTCCGCTTGTGCTGCGAACGGATAACCCGATTGACCTCGTCCGCCATTTCCTGTCGGGACGTCTCTTCTCCCTGTTGCATCAACCTCTCCCTCCAAACCGGATTGCGTATGCCACGGACTTGAGACACGTCAACATGCAATCTACCGGTTAGCCTCTATATCATCCCGAACGTTTCATAAACACCCCGAACGCGCATTCAATTCTTTGTGTCACACCCCATCCTGCCCGACTATGAGAGTCATTATTAAAATCAGGCCTGCCCCGGCTGCGGCCGGGATCATCATGAACGGGATGCGCGCTACTGCAGGTTCTGCGGTACCTGGCTTGACGAAGACACGATCGACCCCCGCAGGAAAGCAAAAAACCCCGAGGCCTGAGCCCCCGGGGCTTTCCTGAGCATTCCTGCTGGCCTGCTGGGCTGAGGGCTCACTGCTCCACAAATGCCCGCTCAATAACATAATGCCCCATGTCGCCACCCCGCGCTTCCTTGAAGCCCATGCTGTTCAGTATGGCGCAAGTATCCTTGAGCATGCTCGGGCTGCCACAGATCATGAAGCGGTCTGTGTCAGGATTGAAATCCGGAAGTCCCAGATCCCGGGTGATCTTGCCGGATTCCATGGCGCCGGTCAGGCGGCCCTCGTTGCGGAACGGCTCGCGGGTGACCGTCGGGTAGTAAAGCAGTTTGTCCTTCACCATTTCGCCAAAGAATTCGTTCTCCGGCAGCTCCTCGATTTCCTTCTGATAGGCGAGCTCGGAGATATAGCGCACACCGTGGGTCAGGATTACCTTGTCAAACGCTTCGTAGACTTCCGGGTCCTTGATGATGCTCATGAACGGCGCCAGGCCGGTGCCGGTACTGATCAGCCAGAGGTTCTTGCCGGGCAGCAGGTTGTCCAGTACCAGGGTGCCGGTGGGTTTCTTGCTCAGCAGGATCTCGTCACCCGGCTTGATCTGCTGCAGACGCGAGGTTAGCGGGCCATCCGGCACCTTGATGGAAAAGAACTCCAGCTCTTCCTCGTAATTGGCGCTGGCGATACTGTAGGCGCGCATCAGCGGCTTGCCATCGGTCTCGAGGCCGATCATCACAAAATGACCGTTCTTGAACCGGAAGCCCGGATCGCGGCTGGTCTTGAAGCTGAACAGAGTGTCGTTCCAGTGATGGACGCTGGTGACCGTTTCTTTCATCAGGTTGCTCATGTAAACCTCGTACCTGCGCTCAAGCAAAAAGCGTGAATTGTCTGAATATCAATTGCCTGAAGTGTAACCCACGTTTAACCTATCGATGAAATGGGATATCCACATAACCTTATTCGACAAAATCGATTTATGGCGCTTCCTTATGAAATTCAGTTTCCGTCAGCTTGAGGTCTTCCTCGCCGCCGCCCACTTCCAGAACATTACCCGGGCCGCCGATTCCCTGGCCATGTCCCAGTCCGCGGCCAGCAGCGCCCTCAAGGAACTGGAAAGCCAGTTCGATATCCAGCTCTTTGACCGGGTTGGCAAACGCCTCCAGCTCAACGAACTCGGGCGCCTGTACCGGCCCAAGGTGGAATCGGTGCTGGCCCAGGCCCGGGAGCTGGAACAGGCCTTCAGCAAACACTCGGAAGTAGGCGCCCTCAAGGTCGGCGCCACCTTGACTATCGGCAACTATCTGGCCGTCGGCGTCATGGCCCAATACATGAATACCCCTACCCGGCCCCGCGTCTCCCTGGAGGTGGCCAACACCAGTACCATTGCCCGGCGGGTAAAGGATTTCGAACTGGATATCGGTCTGATCGAGGGAGAGCTGCAGTCCTCGGAGCTGGAAGTCATTCGCTGGCGCGAGGACGAACTGGTGGTGTTCTGCTCCCCCACCCATCCCCTGGCCAGCAAGGGGAAACGGACCGACGACGATCTGCGTGAAGCCACCTGGATCATGCGCGAACAGGGCTCCGGCACCCGACAGAGCTTCGAACGCGGTATGCACGGCCTGCTGCCGGGTCTGAACGTGTTGCTGGAGCTGGAGCACACCGAAGCCATCAAGCGGGCGGTGGAGGCGGACCTGGGCATCGGTTGCCTGTCACAGGTGGTCCTCGTCGATGCCTTCCGCCGCGGCAGCCTGGTGCCGCTGGAAGTACCGGAGCATCGGCGCTTTGACCGGCAGTTCTACTTCATTCTGCACAAGCAGAAGTACCGGAGCGCGGGGATTGACGCGTGGATGGAGCTTTGCCGGGCGCTGGAGTGATGCACCCTGGCCCACTATGAAACCGGAACTCACTATCCGGCGCCTCGATCAGCTCCTTCTCGATCGCCAGAAACTCCGCCACCCGCTCATCAACGGGGCCGCCATTGGCCTGCACCGCCAGCTTCAGATAGTCCTGGTAATGCCGCGCCTCGGACTTCAACAGACTCTTGTAGAAATCCGCGAGCTTGTCATCCAGGAACGGCGCCAGCGCGGCGAAGCGCTCGCAGGAGCGGGCTTCAATGATCGCGCCGACAATCAGCACATCCACCAGCCGCCCCGGATCCCCGGAGCGCACGACCTGCCGCAGTCCGGCGGCATAACGGGCCGGTGTCAGGTGGTCGTATTTCACACCCCGCTCGTTCATGACCGCCAGTACCTGCTCGAAATGGCGCAACTCTTCCCGCGCAAGGCGGGACATCCTGTTCAGCAGGTCGCTGTTATCCACGTAACGGTACATCAGGCTGAGCGCCGTGGATGCTGCTTTCTTCTCGCAATGGGCGTGGTCGATCAGCAACAGATCCTGATTAGCCAGGGCGTTGTCGATCCACTTCTTCGGAGTACGGCACGGGAGAAAATCGTGAATCTCTTGCAGGACGTCGTTCATATCGAAATTCAGGCTGAAAATTCAGGAGGCGGGAGTATAGCGCAGTTGGCGGACTCCTCCGACCTCTGTCCAACTTAACTTTATAAGGGCTTTCCTATAGAATACAGCGCCAGTTCAGGGAGTCTCTGAATAAATCCTGAAACCCCATCGGTGATTTGAGGCGTTATTCAGAGGCTCCCGTGGCCTTTTCGCCATAAAACTCCCGCCAGGCACGATGCCAACCGCGGGACATTCCAACTGATGAGGGTCCATATCGTGTTAGAAGCCTATCGTGAACACGTTGCCGAACGTGAAGCCCTGGGTATCCCGCCCAAGCCCCTGAACGCCGAGCAGACCGCTGCCCTGGTTGAGCTGCTGAAGAACCCGCCGGCGGGTGAAGAGGAAACCCTGGTCTACCTGCTGGAAAACCGCATTCCGCCGGGCGTGGACGAAGCCGCCTACGTCAAGGCCGCCTTCCTGACTGCCATCGTCAAGGGCGAAGCCACCTCTCCGCTGGTGAACAAGGAGCAGGCCGTCAGGTTGCTGGGCATGATGCAGGGTGGCTACAACATCCAGACCCTGATCGAACTGCTGGACGACGCCGACCTGGCCGAGCTGGCCGGTGAACAGCTGAAGAAAACCCTGCTGATGTTCGACGCCTTCAACGATGTGAAGGAAAAGATGGATGCCGGCAACGCCGTGGCCAGGTCCGTTGTTGAATCCTGGGCCAACGCCGAGTGGTTCACCAACAGGAAGAAAGTGCCCGAGAGCATGAAGATGGTCGTATTCAAGGTCACTGGTGAGACCAACACCGACGACCTGTCTCCGGCTCCGGATGCCTGGTCCCGGCCGGATATCCCCCTGCATGCCCGCGCTGCCTACAAGATGGAGCGCGAAGGCCTGACCCCGGACGAGCCGGGCGTAACCGGCCCTATGAGCCAGATCGACGAAATCAAATCCAAAGGCCTGCCGGTTGCCTTCGTTGGTGACGTGGTTGGTACCGGTTCTTCGCGTAAGTCTGCCACCAACTCTGTTCTGTGGTTCTTCGGTGAAGATATCCCGGGCGTTCCGAACAAGCGTGCCGGTGGTGTCTGTATCGGCAACAAGGTTGCCCCGATCTTCTTCAACACCATGGAAGATGCCGGCGCGCTGGTGTTCGAAGCCCCGGTCGACAACATGAACATGGGCGACGTGATCGAAATCCGCCCGTACGAAGGAAAAATCCTGAACGAAGCCGGCGAAACCATCTCCGAGTTCAAGTTCAAGTCCGACGTTATCCTGGACGAGGTTCAGGCCGGCGGCCGTATTCCGCTGATCATTGGCCGTGGCCTCACCAACAAGGCCCGTCAGGCCCTGGGCATGGGCCCCACTGACATCTTCCGTCTGCCGAAGGATCCGGAAGCCGGCACCAAAGGCTTCACCCTGGCTCAGAAGATGGTCGGCAAGGCCTGTGGCCTGGAAGAAGGTAAGGGTGTTCGCCCGAACACTTACTGCGAGCCGCACATGACTACCGTGGGTTCCCAGGACACCACTGGCCCGATGACCCGTGACGAGCTGAAAGACCTGGCATGCCTGGGCTTCCAGGCAGATCTGGTCATGCAGTCTTTCTGCCACACCGCCGCGTATCCGAAGCCGGTTGACGTCGAGATGCAGCACACCATGCCGGACTTCATCCGCACCCGTGGCGGTGTTTCCCTGCGTCCGGGCGACGGTATCATCCACTCCTGGCTGAACCGCATGCTGCTGCCGGACACCGTAGGTACCGGTGGTGACTCCCACACCCGCTTCCCGATGGGCATCTCCTTCCCGGCCGGCTCCGGTCTGGTTGCCTTTGCCGCCGCCACCGGCGTTATGCCGCTGGACATGCCGGAATCCGTTCTGGTTCGTTTCAAGGGCGAGATGCAGCCGGGCATCACCCTGCGCGACCTGGTACACGCCATCCCGCTGTATGGCATCAAGCAGGGCATGCTGACCGTTGAGAAGAAGGGCAAGATCAACGAATTCTCCGGTCGCATCCTGGAAATCGAAGGGCTGGAGCACCTGACCGTCGAGCAGGCGTTCGAGTTGTCTGACGCCTCTGCCGAGCGCTCCGCGGCCGGTTGTACCATCAACCTGTCCGAAGAGTCCGTGGCCGAGTACCTGCGCTCCAACATCACCATGCTGCGCTGGATGATTGCCGAAGGTTACGGCGATCCGCGTACCCTGGAGCGTCGCGCCCAGCAGATGGAAGAGTGGCTGAAGGATCCGAAGCTGATGCGTGCCGACAAGGACGCGGAATACGCCCACGTGGTCGAGATCGATCTGGCCGACATCAGGGAGCCAATCGTCTGCTGCCCGAACGACCCGGACGACGCCAGGTTCCTGTCCGAAGTCGCTGGCGAGAAGGTGGACGAAGTATTCATCGGTTCCTGCATGACCAACATCGGTCACTTCCGTGCCGCTGGCAAGCTGCTGGAGCAGCACAAGGGCGCCCTGAGCACTCGGCTGTGGATGTCTCCCCCCACCAAGATGGACCAGCAGCAGCTGATGGAAGAAGGTTACTTCAACATCTACGGCACCGCCGGTGTTCGCACCGAGATGCCGGGCTGCTCCCTGTGCATGGGGAACCAGGCACGTGTAGCGCCGAAGTCGACGGTTCTGTCCACCTCCACCCGTAACTTCCCGAACCGCCTGGGCGATGGTGCCAACGTGTACCTGACTTCCGCGGAACTGGCAGCTGTGGGCGCGGTACTGGGCAAACTCCCGTCTCCGCAGGAGTACATGGAGTACGCCAAGGACCTGAACAGCATGTCGAAAGAGATCTACCGTTATCTCAACTTCGACCAGATGGAGGAGTACACCAGGAAAGCGTCCGAGGCCAGCGTTGCCTGAGTCGCATTTGGAGTGACCTCCAGCAAAAACGCCAGCCCTCGGGCTGGCGTTTTTTTATGTTTCCTGTTCAACAGGCCCAATCAGTAGAAGATCAGCCGTATCAGGATCGCCGCCACCATGACCAGCGTCAGCCACTTCACCCATCGTGCGCCCTGGCTGCTCAGGTTGACCTTCACCGCGAGGAAGGCACCCACGATGTTTCCCAATGCCAGGGTCAGGCCCATCCCCCACCGCACCTGGTCGTTGAGCGCAAAGATCAGCAAAGCGGGCAAGGTATAGAGCAGGATGATCGACACCTTGAACACGTTCACCTGGGGCAGGTCGATTTTCAGGATCCGGTACAGCACCACCAGGAACAGCGCCCCGACCCCGACCTGGATAAAACCGCCGTACAGTCCGATCAGGAACATGGCCAGGTAGATCACCGGCCCGAGGCGGTCCGTGGTCAGCGGGCGGGTATCCAGCTCCGGTTGAGGCAACAGCATAAACACCGACACGCCGATCATGGCCAGTATCAACACCAGTTCGAAGATGGCATCCGGAACCCCTGTCGCGATCCAGGCCCCGAACAGGGAGCCGATGACCGCCGGCACCGCCAGGTGAAGGCTGACCCTGAGATTACCGTGCCCCATGCGCCGGAAACCGCCGACGGCGGTGACACTCTGCAGGGTGATCGCCACCCGGTTGGTGCCATTGGCCACCTGCGGAGGCAGCCCCAGGAACATCAGCAACGGCAGGGTCAGCATGGACCCGCCGGCCGACAGCACGTTGACAAAGCCGGCGACACCGCCGATGGCCAAGAGGGCCAGCACTTCCCCAATGGTCATGGACGCAGTTCCTTCATGCTTTCGCCGGCGCAGTCACAATTCCCCGGCCCTGGCGGCTGCTCCAGATAAACACCACAACAAAAATCACCAATCCCGCGGCATCCAGCATCACTTGCCCGTGGGGCCAGAGCATCAGCGCGCCGACCGGGAACATCACCAGCCGGACAACCGGGTGCAACGGATGCTCCAGATAGCCTTCCAACCCGGCGATGATGGCGTAGATGCCAAACAGCGCGAAGCAGAAAACCCGGATCATCTCGGTGATGTCCCCGGTAATCAACGGCGAGTAGGCAAACAGTAAAGGCACGATATACAGGCCCTTGGCCAACTTCCAGGCGGTAAATCCGGTACGCATCTGCGGTGTGCCGGCGATGGCTGCGGCGGCAAAGGCGGTCAGGCAGACCGGCGGCGTGACATTGGAATCCTGGGACAGCCAGAAAATGATCATGTGGGCTGCCACCAGGGCCATGGACAGGGTCGCCGGTGACAGCGCCTGGTCCAGCAACTGGCTGCTGAAGGTGTCCGGAACCACGGCCAGCAGCTCCATGGCCGTTGTCCGGTCCATTGGCGCATTGAGCAGCTCCATCTTGTCCGGTGACGCCAGCATGAAAATGGCCTTCGCCTGCTCGGGCAGGTTGCCGGCCATCACCATTTCCAGCAACTGACTCTGGGCAATCAGCTGGTAGATGGCCGGTGCCGACAGCGTCGCCAGTACGATATACGCCGCGGTCACCGGTAACCCCATCCCCAGGATCAGCGAGGCCAGGGCCACCAGGATAATGGTCACCAGCAGGCTGCCCCCGGCCCAGTCGGTAATCATCAACGAGAAGGTATTGCCGATGCCGGTGGTGGAGACCACCATCACTATCAGCCCGACGGTAATCAGCAAAATCGCGGTGGTCATAATATTCTGCGCACCCATGGCCAGGGCATCGAGAATACCCCGGAAGCCCATGGGGTGCTTCGACAACCACGATGCCGCGATCACCGAGAGAATCGCGATACCCGCCGCATAGGTCGGAGTGAAGCCGTAGACCAGTGCCGACACCAGAACCACCAGCGGTAACAGGAAGTGCCAGCCGTCCTTGAGCACCTCGGCCATGCGGGGAGCTTCATCATCCTCCAGCTTGACCGCATGGCTGCGCTTTGCCTCGATACGGACGAACATGGCCACCGACAGGAAGTACAACAGCGCCGGCAGCGCCGCCACGCCGATAATCGTCAGATAGGATACCTGGGTGTACGAAGCCATGATAAAGGCACCCGCCCCCATGACCGGCGGCATCAACTGCCCACCGGTGGAAGCCGCCGCCTCGACGCCGGCCGAAAACCGGGCCGGAAAGCCGGATTTACGCATCAACGGGATGGTAATGACGCCCGTGGAGACAGTATTGGCCACACTGGAGCCGGATACCGACCCCATCAGACCGGAGGAGAACACTGCCACAAACCCCGGCCCACCAACAAAACGCCCGGCGGCACAACGGGCCAGTTCGATGATAAAATCCCCTGCCCCGGACTTCACCAGGAACGCCCCGAACAGGATGAACATGAACACGTAGGTCCAGGAGATACGTGCGATGGAGCCCAGCATACCCTGGCCCCCGATGTAGGAGCGAAACAGTACTGTCTCCCAGGTCAGGCCCGGGAAATTGAAGATGCCGTCAACGTACTGACCCCACCAGGCGACATAGGTCAGCGCGATAATGCAGAGTACGGGGATGAACCAGCCGACCGTCCGGCGCGCAAACTCCAGAATCAGCACCACTGCGGTAACCGAAACCAGCCAGTCGGTGGTGTTGAAATTGACACCACGCTCGTACAGGGCCGTCTCGAACGCGATCAGATAGAACGCGCAAACCAGGGCCAGCAGCCCGAGAATAACGTCGACGCCGAGTACCAGCCGTTGCCCCGTTGCCGACCGCGCCCGCAACATCGGCGTGGTCAGGGTGCAAATCAGCCCGAACAACCCGAAGTGCAGAGCCGAGGTCCACAGCTCGGACAATGTGGAGATGGTGTTGAAGTAAAGATGTATCAGCGAGGTCAGTATGGCCAGGCCAAAGATCACCGGCCCCAGGAGCCGGTGATCGAGCCGTTCGCTGGCCCCACTGATGCTTTCATCCCGGATCCCTTCAAGGGACCCGTCCTTTTCCGTTTCAGCCACGGTTATTTCGCGATCAGACGATCAGGAATAGTCAGCCCTTGCTCCTTGTAGAAGCGGGCCGCGCCCGGGTGAAGCGGCATAGGCAGGCCGGTAATGGCCTTTTCCAGGGCCATGGCCCTGGTAGCCGGGTGGATGTTGTTCAGGAACGGCAGGTTGGCATAGATTGTCCTGGTAATTTCGTAGACATCCCCCTCGGAGATATCGGCCCGCACCGCGAGGATGTTCGGCTGGGCGATGGTGTTGATGTCCTTCTCCTGATTCGGATAAGTGCCGGCCGGAATGTTGTAGTGGCTCCAGAGCTCGAAGTTGCTGTTCACTTTCGCCAGCTGCTCGTCATTGAAATCCAGAGTGGTGATTTCATTGCCCATGTTGGCGTAGGCACGGGTGACCGCCGAAGCAGGAACGCCGGCAGGAATATTCATACCGTCAATGTTACCGTTCTGCAGGGCATCGGCACTGGGACCATAACCCAGGTAGGCCAGGTCCATTTTCTCAAGGTCGATACCGAGCTGGCCAAGAATATAGCGCCCGGAGCCTTCCGTGCCGGAGTTGCGGGCACCAATCGAGAAGGTCTCACCGTAAAGGTTGGACATGTCGGCAATGGTGCCTGACTCAGCCAATTCCTTTCGAATCACAAAATGCTCCACATTCTGCCACAGCATGGAGACCGAACGCAGGTTCTTGTAGGCCTTGGGGACCGGGCCGGTACCATTCCAGGCATAGGCACCGTAAAGCCCCTGGAGGATGCCGAACTGAATCTGGCCTTCGTCCATCAGCTTCAGGTTCTCGCCGGAGCCGGCCGAACTGATGGCAGAGACTGAAATCCCGGTTGTCGGCTCAAGCTTGACCTTGATCAACGTGGAAATGGCGACACCCACCGGGTAATAGGTACCCCCGGTCGTGGCGGTACCCATGACATAGTTGCCCTCGGCCTGCACCGTAATCGGAGAAAGGGAAACCACTGCGGCAGCGGCCAGCCCCATGGCCGATTTCAGGAAGTTTCGCTTGATCATAACCCGTTGCCCCTTTTCGTTATTTTTACTGATTTGGTCGACTTTGACCTTTTCAACATAGTCGCTGGACCCGCCCGTTTCCACCCGGAGGCATCGGACCGAGTGAGCGGACGATGCTGGCAACCTGCTCGCTGACTTCCGCCAGCGGTGCCGAGGCATCAACACGATGGTAGCGGTCCGGGGCGTTACGGGCACGCTCCAGGTAACTGTCGCGGACACGCCGGAAAAAAGACACGGCCTCCTGTTCGAATCGGTCCAGATCACCCCGATGGCGTGCCCGGGCCATACCGATTTCCACCGGAGCGTCCAACAGAATGATGTGATCCGGCCGGATGTCACCCTGAACCAGGTTCTCCAGCTGGCCGATATGCTCTTTGGACACCCCCCGGCCACCACCCTGATAGGCGAAGGTCGCATCGGTAAAGCGATCGCAGAGTACCCACTGCCCTGCCTCCAGTGCCGGCAGAATCCGGGTATGCAGGTGCTGGGCACGGGCCGCAAACATCAGCAGAAGCTCGGTCAGCTCGTGCACCGGCTCATCCCGCGGCGCGAGCAGCAACTCGCGAATCGCTTCGGCCATGGGTGTGCCACCCGGCTCCCGGGTAACAATCACGTCGATGCCTTCGGAACGCAGCACCTCGGCGGCATTGGCCAGTTGGGTGGACTTGCCAACGCCCTCGGTACCCTCAAAGGTAATGAACTGACCCCGCTTCACTGGCTCTGCTCCTGGCCGTTGTCCTCGTCATACCCGGGAGGCGGAGACGACCGGTAATCGTCACGGCGGTTGAGCTGGAATTCCCGGACCGCCTTCTGATGCTCCGCGAGAGTGCGCGAAAACTTGTGGGTGCCATCACCACGGGCAACAAAGTACAACGCCTCCCCGTCGTCCGGGTGCAATGCCGCGTGAATAGCTTCCTGACCCGGGAGGGCAATGGGAGTCGGCGGCAAACCATCGATCCGGTAGGTATTGTAGGGAGTATAAGTGTGCAGATCCTTGCTACCGATCCGGCCCCGGTACTGGTCGCCCATTCCATAAATCACGGTGGGGTCGGTCTGCAGTCGCATGCCCTTCTGCAGGCGCCGCACAAAAACTCCGGCCACTTCGTCCCGTTCGTGGGGCACACCAGTTTCCCGCTCAACGATGGAGGCCATGATCAACGCCTCGTATGGGGTGTCGTAGGGCAGCCCCTCTTCCCGATTTTCCCACTCTTCCGCCAGAACGGCTTCCATCCGGTTGAAGGAGCGCTTCAGGAGATCCAGGTCAGAATCACCACTGACAAACAAATAGGTATCCGGAAAAAAACGGCCCTCAGGGTGCTCGCCATCGGCGCCCATCGCCGCCATGACTTCTTCGTCACTCCAGTCCGCGGTTTCCTGGCGGAGCCTTTCGGCACTGGCCAGCGCGACCCTGATATCCTTGAAGGTCCAGCCCTCGATAAACTGGATACTCCAGTGTTTGATATCACCGGCCACCATGGCATCCACCATGTCCCTTACCGACATGCCATCGGTGAACTCATACTCGCCAGCCTTGATTCGGGCCTGCTCCGGATTCAACCGGCCGTAAAGTCTCAGCCAGAGGCTCTTTTCCACGAGACCCTGAGCTTCGAGCTGTTGCGCGACCCGGTTAAAGGTGGTTCCCGCCGGCACATTGAACAGCACCGGCTCCTGAAGATCTACCGGTTTCCCGAGGGTTTTCAGCCCCTGCCAGACCCACAGGCCGGTACCGGCGGCAACTAGCACGGAGAGAGAGACACAAACAATCAGTAACTTCTTGAGCAAAGGACTTATTCCAGTGTTTCGAGCAGATCGCAGATTGTCGCAAGTCCGCTATCGACAGGCAAATTCTGACTGGCAAGATTGCGAACCGCAATCACGCCGAGAACACTGTTCAGCAGATAGAAGGCCCGACACGCCGGCCCCGCGATATGTTCCGGCAGCAACGGGCGCTCGATCACGACTTCGCTCCTGGCCCTGAGACGCTCCAGCACCCAGTCGCGCATGACGCCGGCAACCGCCAGCGACTCCGGCGGTGGCGTAATCCAGCCTTCAGTGGTGTGCAGCAACAGGTTGGTCCGGGTTCCTTCCACCAGCTCGCCGTACGCGTTGGACTGCAGGACTTCGAAAGCATCCCCACCGAGTTCCCGGGCCGCCATCACCTGCTCCAGCCGGTTCAGGGACTTGATGCCGGCGAACAGTGGGTTGACCGTCAGAGGGACACGGGAATAGGCGACCACGACACCACCGGCAGGAACGCCGGGCGGTGCAGCAGTGGCGGAAACCAGCAGGTTCGGAGTCATCCTGGGATCGGGACGGTAACCGCGCCCTCCGGCACCCCGGGTCAGGATCAGTTTCAGCACCCAGCGGGTACCGGCGCGGGAGTGGCCATAATGACTGGCGGCACGGGTATAGACATCCTGCACCTCTGCCCTGGTCACCGGGATGCCCAACCTTCCGGCATCCCGGACCAGACGGTCCAGGTGGCAGCCCACCAGGGTACCCCGGGCACCGACCATGAGAATGGTTTCAAACAGGCCGTCGCCGTATGCCAGGCCGCGGTCGCTCGCAGGCAGGCCGCCGTTTTCCGCCCAAAACACCCGCAACACCCCCGATCAGTCCTCGTAGCGGCGGAAGATCAGTGTTCCGTTGGTGCCACCGAAGCCGAACGAATTGGACAAAGCCACCTGCAGGTCCGCCTTGCGACATTCATTGGCAACCAGGTCCAGATCGCAGCCCTCATCGGGATAATCCAGATTGATAGTCGGCGGCAGGACACCCTCCCGCAAGGCCAGAATCGAAAAAATGGCCTCGACCGCACCCGCTGCGCCCAGCAGGTGGCCAGTCATTGACTTGGTGCTGCTCATGGCGAGCTTCTCGGCGTGGGTGCCGAAAACATTTCTGACGGCTTTGACCTCGGCAACATCACCCACCTGTGTCGATGTGCCGTGGGCATTGATGTAATCCACCGCTTGCGGATCAAGCCCGGCGTCGCGGATGGCGTTCTGCATGGACCGGGCAGCACCCTCGCCAGACTCCGGCGGCGCGGTGATGTGGAACGCGTCGTCACTCATGCCGAAGCCGATCACTTCGCCATAAATGGTCGCCCCACGATTCCGGGCATGCTCCAGGTCCTCCAGCACCAGCACGCCGGAACCGTCGCTCAGGACAAAACCGTCCCGATCCCGGTCCCAGGGACGACTGGCCTTTTCCGGTTCGTCATTGCGGGTCGAAAGAGCCCGGGCTGAAGAAAACGCCGCAACGCCGGTGCGGGTGGTTGCCATTTCGGAGCCGCCGGCCAGCATGACGTCGGCATCACCGTAGGCGATGGTCCGGGCGGCGTAGCCGATGTTGTGGGTACCGGTGGTACAGGCAGTCACAATGGAAATATTGGGACCACGGTAACCGAAGCGGATGGCGGTGTTCCCGGACACCATGTTGATCACGGACGCCGGCACGAAGAATGGAGAGACTTTCCGTGGCCCGGACTTCTCCATCTGGATGACGTTTTTCTCGATGAATTCGAGACCACCGATACCGGAGCCGATGGCGACACCCACCCGCTCCCGGTCGAGGTCGTCGAACTGCTCCAGGCCGCTGTCATCAACGGCCTGCTGGGCGGCGATCAGTCCGTAATGGATGAAGGCATCGAGTTTGCGGGCATCCTTGGTGGAGATATACTGGCTGATATCCAGATCCTTTACCGCCCCGCCAATCCGGGTGTTGTACCCGGAGGCATCAAAACGGTCGATCATACCGATCCCGCTGCGCCCGGCCTTGATGGCATCCCAGGAGCCATGCACATCATTACCAACCGGTGAAAGCATGCCCATACCCGTGATGACAACCCGTCGTTTACTCATATCCCCTTGCACCTGATCTTGTCCGTGGAAAAACAGAACGCCGATTGAACCTGAATTTCAGCCAATAAAAAAGCCGTCCCCCGATATTTCACAAGGGCGGCTTTTTGCCTGGCTTACTTACTAACAGATAGCAGAGTATCAGGTGTGCGCGACGATGTAGTCGATCGCGTCCTGAACAGTGCCCAGCTTTTCGGCCTCTTCGTCAGGAATCTCGGTCTCGAACTCCTCTTCCAGGGCCATGACCAGCTCAACAGTGTCCAGTGAGTCAGCGCCAAGGTCCTCTACAAAAGAAGATGTATTCTGGACTTCGGACTCTTTAACGCCCAACTGTTCACAGACGATCTTCTTCACGCGCTCTTCAACTGTACTCATAATGTCCTCACTTTGTGTATCAACCAAGCAACTCAAGTGCTGCCAGTTTAGATTAAACCCTACCCGCAAACAAGCAGGGACTCAGTCAAACATGTGCGCGACAAGAAGTTGCGCAGAAGCCCGCGATAAGGGGCTTATCCCATGTACATTCCGCCGTTCACGTTAATGGTCTCGCCCGTCACGTAACCGGCTGCATCCGATGCCAGGAAAGCCACTACAGCGGCCACTTCGTCCGGCTCACCGAGACGACCGGCGGGTATGATTTCCAGCATGGCTTCGCGCTGTTTGTCGTCCAGCTTTCTGGTCATATCCGTGTCGATAAAGCCAGGCGCCACACAGTTGGCAGTAATTCCCCGGTTCGACATTTCCTTGGCCAGGCTACGGGTAAAGCCCTCAACACCGGCCTTCGCGGCGCAGTAGTTGCCCTGCCCCGGGTTCCCCATACCGGCAACCACGGAACTGATGTTGATGATGCGCCCCCATCTGGCCCTGGCCATGCCACGCAGGACCGCCTTGCTGGTGCGGTATACGCTTGACAGGTTGGTCTCCAGGACCGATGTCCAGTCGTCCTCTTTCAGGCGCATCAGCAGGTTGTCCCGGGTGATGCCGGCATTATTGACCAGAATCCCGGGGGCACCGGATTTTTCGGTCAGCGCCTTGAGGCCAGACTCTATACTTTCCGGGTCCGATACATCCATGACGATGCCGTAACCTTTCAGGCCGGCATCCGCAAACGCCTTCGAAATCGACTCGGCGCCCGCTTCACTGGTGGCGGTACCAATGACTTCGGCACCCTGCTTTGCGAGCGCCTGGGCAATGGCCTTGCCAATGCCACGGGTTGCGCCAGTAACCAGTGCAATTTTACCTTCCAAAGACATGAAAGACTCCTTTCGTCAGGATTGACCGAAGGCTTCCAGAGCCTTCGCCAGTGAATCAGGATTCTCGATTCCGTAAACCGGGAGGCTACGGTCAATTCGCTTGATCAGCCCTGCCAGTACCTTGCCGGTACCGCATTCCACCGCCATTTCTATGCCTTCAGAGGCCAGCTTGCGCACGGAATCGGTCCACAATACCGGCGAATAGAGTTGCTTGAGGAGGTTGGCCTTGAGTTTGTCCGCCTCGGTCTCAGCCGACGCGTGAACATTCTGGACCACCGGAATGACAGCATCGTTAAAACGCACATCGTTGAGCGCCCCGGCCAACTCCTCGGCGGCGCCTTTCATCAGGGCGCAGTGAGAGGGCACGCTGACCGGCAGCGGCATGGCCTTGCGGGCACCCTCCTCCTTGCAGACCTCAATGGCACGGTCAACGGCTGCTGCAGAGCCAGCAATCACGACCTGTCCGGGTGCATTGAAGTTTACCGCAGAGACCACGTCGCCCTGTGCCGCACTCTCGCACGCGGCTACCACATCGGCATCGTCCAGGCCGAGAATCGCGGCCATCTTGCCTTCGCCGGCAGGAACCGCCTGTTGCATGAGTTCACCGCGAAGGCGAACCAGCTTGACGGCTTCGATAAAATCGAGGCTTTCGGCAGCCACCAGGGCGCTGTACTCGCCGAGGCTATGCCCGGCGACAAAACCCGGCGCACGACCACCTGCGACGAACCACTGGCGCCAAAGGGCGATACTGGCAGTCAGCAACGCAGGCTGGGTCACCATGGTCTGGTTGAGCTCCTCGGCCGGCCCTTTCTGGCAAAGATGCCAGAGATCGTAACCAAGCACATTGGAGGCTTCAGCGAAGGTCTTGTTGATGATGGGCCAGGCTTCGGCAGCGTCACGGAGCATGCCGACCGACTGGGCCCCTTGTCCGGGAAAAATAAAGGCTGATTTCATAAGGCGAATCTTATCGTTATTGAAGGGTTTCGGGAGATTAGCCAATAGTACAATTCAGGCCAATTATCTGCGAATGCACGACTGATCAGGGACAGACTTCAGTTTCAGGCTCACAGCATCAGATCATCCAGCCGTTCGTTGATGCGCCGGGGTACTTCCAGTTGCACCTCCCGGACCGCCTGGCGGATGGCAGCAAGCATGGCACGCTCATTGGCATTGCCGTGACTCTTGATCACCACACCCTGAAGCCCGAGCAGGCTGGCACCGTTGTGTCTGGACGGATCCATCAACTGCAGAAGCCGGCCAGTAATCGGCCTCGTCAACAAGCCCACCAAACGTCCGTATAGCGAACGGGTAAATGCCTGCTCCATCAGTTCAATCAGCAGGCCAGCCACACCCTCACCGGTTTTCAGGGCGATGTTGCCGACAAAACCATCGCACACCACCACATCGGCCACATTCCGGAACAGGTCACTGCCTTCCACATACCCGATGTAATTGACGGTCTCACACTGGGCCAGCATGTGGGAAGCGAGGCGCACCTGTTCGTTACCCTTGATCTCTTCCTCACCCACATTGAGCAGGGCGACCCTCGGCTCGGTCTGACCGCAGATGGCCGAGGCCATCAGCGAACCCATCAGAGCATACTGGTACAGATTCTCAGCGGTGGAATCGACATTGGCACCAAGATCCAGGACATGGCACTTGCCGCGAAGGGAGGGAATCAGCTTGGCAATGGCCGGGCGCTCGATACCCGGGTACATCCGGATGATGGAACGGCCGAAGGCCATCAGTGCACCGGTATTGCCAGCGCTGACGCAGCCCTGAGCCTCACCATCGCGGACCAGGCCAAGGGCAACAGCCATGGAGGAATTCTTCTTGTGGCGCAGGGCGTGGGACGGGCGCTCGTTCATCCGGACCACATCAGCCGCTTCGACCACCCGGATCCGGGCATGGCCCTCACGCAACAAAGCCTCGAGCTCACTCCGGATGCCCACCAGAATGATACTCAAGGCTTCGTTTTCACGCACTGCCAACAGTGCCGCGGACACCACCACTTCGGGTCCGCGGTCACCGCTCATAGCGTCTATTGCGATGGTAACCGGGGTCATGGTTTTTCCATCCGACACCCGGGCGGCGACTGGTCGCAACGAGATTACTCGTCGCGCGCTTCGATTACCTGCTTACCACGGTAAAAGCCGTCCGGAGATACGTGGTGACGACGATGAACTTCACCAGTGGTTGCATCGGTGGACAGAGCA
>Ga0114984_1000289_pt1 | contig 19746 bp, 20 predicted proteins | sample Shrwel1BS1Day1_FD_96987 | JGI IMG/M metagenome (GOLD analysis project Ga0114984, IMG submission 96987) | Subsurface microbial communities from deep shales in Ohio, USA - Utica-3 well 1 S-1-Day1 | ecosystem: Environmental > Aquatic > Deep subsurface > Shale gas/oil reservoir > Produced water/Flow...
AGCCACAGAGGGCCTTGATAGCCGCGTTGCGATGTCTCGATTTGGAGCCACCAAACCTTCGCCACCGCGCCTGGCTCTCAAGGCCCTCTGTGGCTCAGTAGATCAGCGAATTAACCAGACGGGGCACTAGACATGATGTTTTGACCTGCCCTCCTCATGTTTTGACCTGCCCTCCTCCTCAAAGTGGCTCTGTTGTTGGTTTCTTTGCTCTACACCCCCAATATACCCACCCGCGCAGGATTCAAGCCAATTTTCCCTGGAATCTGGCCAAAGTCGGGTTGTTGATGGCGGGGATGCACAGGACCGGTTCGGTCAGCTGCCCCAGGCTGATCATTTTGTGACCGGAATCTGGTATTCAGACAATAGCCGATTGCCCCGGCATGATTTTCCGGATGATCCCTGGGTGACGGCCGTCGTTATGGAACCGGCTTACCCGGACGCGGTAAGGCCTTCATAAAGGTCACGGATTGCTGGAGAGCAAAAGTGCGCATGGGCCAAAAAGCACTGACTGGGCGAATGGATGTCAGGGGCTATTGTATCGCTCAATGGCTTGTTATTGCAGGCTTTTAAGGTGATTTTGGCCGGTTGAAGTCACGGATTCAGGTCAGATGCATATGCTCGCTGGGACACGCCACCAGATGGCGGCCTCAGCCCGCAGCAGCCGACCAATATCGTCGTTTCCGACGATGCAAGCGCTCCGGATCTGACGCAAATTAGAAGTGCGCATTGCCAAGTGGTGGCTGCCGGATGACGTGGTGTTCATCAAGACGCTTCCGCACACCGCTACCGCCACAAACGCAGTTAAATTGTAGAACAATATAATCATTACCAACTGGGGGAACTGGGGGAACTGAGGGACCAGATCAATGCCTTGTTCCGGTTGCGAATCGACTTGTCAAAAGTCAAACAAAAACAAAGGGGACACTAACTATGCCAAAGCTCAGAAAAAATTTGCCAATGGCCCGTTGCCTCGTCACCGCAGGCATCGGCATGCTGGCATCCGCTCCGGCATTTGCCGGACCGCCTTTCGCCAATATTGAAGGCGTCAGCGGTGGCGGCCTCAATGTAACCGCTGAAATCGCCAATCCGATTACCAAGCCCGGCGAAGGACTGAATGGGTCTTCCGTTGTCGGTATGCCGCAAGTCGGCCTGTGGTACGTGAATCTGTCCGACTCCGACCTTACCTGGACCGCCCAGTCGGCTCAGATGTCTTTCTTTAACCGCTTTGAGGTGGGGCTCGCCCACAGCAATGTGGATGCCAGCAAGGCTACCGGGGAGGGTTCAGTCAATTTCAACACGATCACTGCCAAGTTGCAGGTAATCAAACCCGGGCAGTTTGGCGCATTGACTCCGGCTTTTTCGGTGGGCTACATACACAAGGAAACCGATAATGCCACAAAGATCCCTGATGTTGTCCCTGGTATTGGAGGTACGCGGCTGTACCGGGATGATAAGGGTGACGATTACTACGTTGCACTCACCGAAACCTTCTACGAGAACGTGGGCCTGCCATTGCCGGTTACCCTCAATGTCGGCATGCGTTGGACCCAGGCCTATCTCATGGGTGTCGAAGGTTTCGGCAATGATTGGGACAACCCCTATTTCGCTTCCATCGCCATAGGTCTGCCTACCCCGGAACTCATACCAGGGCATATGGCTTTGGGTTATGAATACGCAGATTCCAGCAATGTGGGTGAGGATCGTCTCGGGCGACCGATGAAAACATCGCGGATGTACGATATTACCTTGGCCTGGTTGCCGACACCCAAACTCAGTTTCCTGGCCTCCTATCTCAATAACGGGTCGGACAATATCTACGACGGAATAGAGTCTGGGCAAAACCCCAGACAACTGGGGGATGGCTTTGAGTTGTCCGCCCAGTATCATTTCTGATCCAACAGGAGCGCGACGAAATCGAGAACTGCCGGCGGGAGCGATATCTCATGCCGTGCGGAACAGACGCAGGTAGCTGCGGCTGAGGGGCAGCACCTAGTGGCGTTTCTTCAGGTGAATGCCGGCAGTCTCGTTGTCGTCGCATGAGGTGGCCCGTAACCGATCATTCAAGGGCATGATCCCCAAGGCGTGAGTGCATCCCAGGGTGAGCCGTGTTCAACGCGATCGCCCAGGAGACCACGCCATGGGGACAAGGCCCCGAGGTGGGCACGGTGATCACCTCGCCGGCGCCTTAAACATTACCGATTGTAGCTCGCGCCCGAAAGAACGGCCGCGAATAACCGTGTATGGACCCCTCCTCTATTGCAAGCACTTTGTCTGATCGCAACTAAGGTACGACTTCCTACATGTATCCGGTCTCTTTAATGATGCTGTCTTGTAGGCATCGGACCCTGATGGGCTATCCGCGCGCCGCTTCCCAATCGCTTACACGAGCTCAAGGCTCCACCTTCATTATTAGGGGTTTCCCGGCGCCGGTTCGACCTGTTCGCCATCAATTAAAATGCCACTTGATTAGCAATGATGATCAGCCAAGCTGGCCGAGCGGGTTTCGTTGTCCGCGCTGCGATGGGGCCACCTGTAGCAGGACACGTTGTGCCAGTGCCAGGCCTGTCGGCATCAGACCTCGCTGATCGCCGGCACCGTGAGGCAGGGTACCAAACTGCCCCTGACGGTGTGGGTCCTCGCAATCTACCTCACCAGTCAGGCCAGGACCGAACTGTCGGCGCTCGGAGAACAAGGTCCCGTTCGTCGCCGCTAGCTGTGGGCCGCACCCGCAACGGGCAATTCGGACGGCTGAGATTCATTGCTAATCAGGAAACATCATGTCTGGTCCGAGGACCGTTACGGCACCGAGTGAGAGCCGCTTTCCTGGAATTGCAGCAAAGCATTAACGGTCCGGGTATAGGGCGCGGGGAAACCAAGACGCTCACAGCGCCTGAGTACCGTCCCGGCGATGCTCTCCAGCTCCAGCGGCCTGCCCTTCTCCTTGTCCACCAGCATGGACGTCTTGATGGCGTTGAAGTTGCTGATCAGGTCAAACATCTCGTCCAGATCCTTCTGGCCGAGATTTACCCCATCGGCTTTTGAGGCCTCCACAGTCTCCGCCATCATGCCGTAGACGATCTTGCCGAATTCCGGGTGGTGGGTCAGGCTGCGGGTATCCAGGCCGGTCAGGGCCGAGAGCGGATTGACTCCGTTGTTGATCACCAGCTTGCGCCAGAGTTCGTAGCGGATATTGTCGGTCAACGTGGTCGGAATACCGGCTTCGTTGAACGCTCTCTCAAGGCGGTCGAGCAGCGGTAACCGGGCATCATCCGGGTCGTTTACTTTCGGCCACGCCCCCATAACAACCTGGGCCACGCCCTCGGCGAACACCTTGCCGGGCTCGACAATATGCCCACCGATGCGCACTGCCAGGCCGCCCAACACCCGGTTTTCCTCGACGACATCGGCAATCAGCGGCTCATTGTCCACGCCGTTTTGCAGAGAGAGCACCGGAACGGAGCCGGCCCGGAGCCAGTCGCCGAGTTCCTTCATCACCGGTCCGGTCGCAGTCGATTTCAGGGCAACCGCAACCAGATCAAAGTCATCCGGCTGATATTTCTGCACCAGTGCTGCATGATCCACCGCCGGCAACCGGCAATCCAGCTTCTCGCCCTCGTAATCTACCCGAAGCCCCGCGCTTTGCAGGGCCCTCAGGTGCTCACCCCGGGCGGTGAGCACTACCAAGTGACCCGCTTTGGCAAGCCGGGCCGCGTAATAGGCGCCGATCCCGCCGGCGCCGATCATCAATATTTTAAAGGACATGGTATGAGATCCTTCTGTTGAATGGCCGTCACTTTACTACATTCGTGACTTCCATACGTCCGATCGAGACAGCCCGAAGCGGTACAACACACCGGCAACCAGCGCAACCACAACCCCCGACAGGGCAAAGGACACGCCAAAACCGCCCGCTTCCAGGATCGCACCGAACAGCAGCGGAGCCAGGAAGTGGATCGCCCGGTTGGCCATCAGCCGCATACCGAGCGCCCCGGCCCGCTGGGCTTTCTCGACATTTTCCGCCAGCACCACCATTGACAAGGGTTGGCACAGGCCGGCTCCGAGTCCCACCAGGACCGACAACAGCGCGACGAGAGGCGCATTCCCGGCAAATCCGAGGCAGCCCAGCCCGAGCGAGAGCGTGCCAAGGGACAGGTAGGTCGCGTTTTCCCGACCGCCCACCAAAGCAATGATCCTCGGAATGAACGGGCGTGCGAGCATGGACACACCCGCCCGCAGGCTGACCAGAACACCGATCACTGCGGCGCTCATTCCGAGGCTGTCGAGATACACCGGGAGGTAACTGCCATACACGCCCAGCGCGAACATGCCGGCAATCGTGATCAGCACGGAAATCTGCACGCCGGTATTCGCCCGCATCAGCCTGGCCTGGGCCCGGAACCCGGTTTGCGATCGGGCTACCCGCTCGCCCCGGTTCGCCTCGCCGCTCAGCAGCAGGCCGGTAACGCCGCCAGCCAGGGCGATCGCGGCCATCACCAGGAAAAGACTGCCTACCCCGCCTGCTACTTCAATCCAGCCTCCGGCCAGCAGAGGCCCGATCACCTGGCCGCCGGACAGCCAGGTCGCATACCACCCGAAATAGCCTTCAAGCCGTTCTCCGGTCGCCAGTGACGAAATTACAGTCTGCGACGAGAGCACCATCTGCAGGTGAGCCAACCCGACCAGCAGCTGGCCGGCGATCAGGCCATAGAAACCCGGCACTGCCTGCATCAACACCAGTCCCACCACCATGACCAGCGCGCCCGCCACCAGGGTCACCCGGCCGCCATGCCGCGTGACCACGCCTCCCAGCGGAATGGCCAGCAGAAACGGGAGCAGGTACTGGGAACTCAGCACCACGCCCAGCATCAGTGGGGTCGCGCCCAACTCCAGGCCATAGACGGGAACCGTCACCAGCAACATCGAGTAGACGACGAAACAGAACGTCAGCGATACGCAGACGGACACGAAATTTCGTTTGGTCTCGTCAGCAGGCAAGAGCGTAATCTCCATAATCTCCAGGCAAAGGGTTTATCGGTCGTTTGCCTTTCGGCCACCGAACCGATTATTGTGAGTTGTTTCGTATGCTACCTGAAAGCCATGTATCAGAGAGAACCCATGAATCCGACCATTGAACTCCTGAAATCCCACCGCTCCATCCGCAAGTTCAAGGATCAGGAGATCCCCCGTGAGCTGCTGGAGGAGCTGGTTCGCGCCGGCCAGTGCGCCGCCACGTCCAACCACGTACAGGCATACTCCGTCATCCACGTGGTCAACCCGGAGAATCGCCGGAAGATTTCCGAACTGGCCGGAGGTCAGGCCCATGTGGTGGAAGCTTCGGATTTCCTGGTGTTCTGCGCCGACATGAAGCGTCCCACCGAAGCCGCTGAGCGGGCGGGCGCCGACGTGGTCCGGGGCATGACCGAGCAGCTGGTGGTGGCCAGCGTGGATACCGCCCTGATGGCCCAGAACGTTGCGGTTGCCGCCGAATCCGAGGGCCTCGGGCTGTGCTACGTGGGCGGGATCCGGAATGACCCGGCCCAGGTGGCCGAGATTCTGAAATTGCCTGAGCATGTCTACCCGGTGTTCGGCATGAGCCTGGGCTACCCGGACCAGGATCCGGAAGTGAAGCCCCGGCTGCCGCTGGAGGCCATCCTCAAGGAGGATTATTACGACGACAGCAAGGACGAGGAGCAGGTCGCCGCGTTCGACGACACCATGCATCAGTATTACCTGGACCGCACCGGTGGCAACAAGGATTCCAACTGGTCGAAGGAGCTGAAACCACTGTTCACGACCAAGCTGCGCCCGCACATGAAGGAATTCCTCAACAAGCGCGGGTTCGGGGTCAGGTAACCGTGGCGCCGTGCCACGGATCGCCGGTGGCTCAGGTTACAGCTTCTCCCAGACCGTCACCTCAGAGAAACTGTGCTGGAACTTGTTCCGGGTCTCCCGGATCACGAACGGCACACTGTGAGGATCCACCAGCAGCCGGAAATGGGGCGCGAGCATATCCTGCAGGCCGTCAAAGGTGGTGTAGTCCTCACCATCCTTCCGGAAGCCACCAACCCAGGCGTCGCGGGGCGTGTACTCCTCCAGCCAGGTGTACGGGGAGGCAATGACCAGCAGGCCATTCCCGGTGATGCGCTCGGGGATCGTGGTCAGGAACTTTGACGGCTGGTACAGGCGGTCGATCAGGTTGGCTGCCAGCACCAGATCGTAGCCGGTGAACCGGGGTCTGAGATCACAGGCATCGCCCTGGTGGAACGCCACGCGGCCAACCGTATCCTCGAGCCCCAGCGATGCCAGGGACCGCTCCTGGTAACTCACCAGTCCGCCCTCTTCCGGCCGGGCGTAGCGCACCTGCTTCTGTTTCGCCATTTCCGCCGCTGCGCTGACAAAACGTTCGGAAAAGTCGACACCATCGACGTGGTCAAAGCGGGTGGCCAGCTCGAAGGTGGCCCGTCCGCAGGCACAACCCAGATCCAGGGCCTTGCCGTGGTCCCGACCGTCCATCGCGTCGAAACACAGCCGCGCCAGTTCCTGGGGGAAATTCGGCTCGCCGTGCCAGGATTCACCAAAGTGGAATTCCAGGTACTGCGCCAGTGTGGTGTCACTCTCGTAATAGCCGCTGGGCTCGTTCACATGCATCTCCTCATAACCGAATCCATCGTCACAGCACCAAAGCTCGTCTCAGCCATTGCCCGCTTCCCTGTTATCAGTTCCGGCACCCGTTCCGATCAGCGGGGCCAGCCACGGCAGCAATTCGGGGCAGGCACCCAGGTCCAGCACGAATTCCTGTCCCCGCGCAGCACTGGTCAGGTAACATCAGGGGGGGCAGGCGCCAGCGATCCGGGTTTGAATGATAGCTTAGCGCCGGTTTGCCCCGACAGGAAAAAATTCCCCGGGCAGGCGCCATCGTGTGGCCAGTCCCGGGTGCTTGAATCCCGGTCGCCCGGGCTCCACACTTTCTTCGGGCACATCCATGAAAACCATGGCCAGAAACAGGTGGGCAATTGCCTGCACGTCAATGCCAGCAACTGCACGGGTAGCCATAACTCCCTTAACCTGCCCGTCGTTCCAGACCTCTGAGGAGCACCATGTCCAAACACCCTGACTATTCCCTGCTTGAACTGGCCTCGGTCCGCGAGGGCGACACCGTGGGCACCACATTGGCAAACAGCGTCGCCTATGCCCAACACGCCGAAAAACTGGGGTTCAGGCGGTTCTGGCTGGCCGAACACCACAACATGGAGGGCATTTCCAGCTCGGCGACCTCGGTACTGATCGGCCACATTGCGGGCAAGACCTCCACCATCCGCGTCGGCTCAGGTGGTGTGATGCTACCCAACCACCCGCCGCTGGTGATTGCCGAACAGTTCGGGACTCTGGAATCGCTTTATCCGGGCCGGATTGACCTCGGCCTGGGTCGCGCCCCTGGCACCGATCCGGTAACGTCCCGGGCTCTGCGCCGGGACGGCTTGGGTGCCGAACAGTTCCCGGAAGACGTCGCCCGGCTGCAAACCCTGCTGGGACCGTTACAGCCGGGCCAGCCGGTGAAGGCGATTCCCGGCGCGGGCACCAACGTCCCGATCTGGCTACTGGGCTCCAGCCTTTACAGTGCCCAGCTGGCGGCCATGCGCGGCCTGCCCTATGCCTTTGCCGGCCATTTCGCACCGCGGCTGTACCGGGAGGCCCTGAGAGTCTACCGGGACAATTTCCAGCCTTCAGAGCAACTTGCCGAACCCTATGTCATGCTTGCCGTGCCGGCCGTAGCCGCTGATTCGGTGGAAGAAGCACGCTTTCTGGCCACCACCAGCTACCAGAGAATCCTGGCGCTGTTCCGTGGCCAGCCGCTGTGGATGAAGCCTCCGGTGGAAACCATGGAGGGCCTGTGGAATGCCGGCGAAGAAGCCAGTGTCCGGGACTTTCTCGGCCTGCAACTGCTGGGAGATGCCACAACAATCCGCCAGCAGATCGACAACCTGCTGTCGACGGTCGAGGTGGAAGAACTGATGTTCACAGTGGACATTTACGACCCCGCGAAGCGCCGCCATGCCCTGGACATCCTGGCGGCTACCCGGGATCAGAGCACGGATTCCACCGCCTCGATCAACTGAGGGTCCCGACACTCCATGGAGGAAGACCGACATGCCCGGAGAAACTATCCACCTGTTCCTGTCCCACGGCCTGGAAAGCGGACCCGGAAGCACCAAGATCCAGGCACTGAAACAGGCGGCGGAGGCTTTCCCTGGTGTCCGGGCCGAGGCCATTGACCACCGCAGCAGCAAGGACCCAGAGGTCCGGCTGCAGCAGATGCGAGGCGCCATGGAGAAGGCCGGCGCTGAGCCGGCACGCACGATCCTGGCCGGCTCCAGCATGGGCGGCTGGGTCTGCGCCCGGACCAGTGCCCTCATTCCGGTGCTCGGTTGTTTCCTGCTGGCACCGGCATTGGCACTGCCCGGCTACCCTCAGTCCAGTCCCCTCATTCAGGCGAGACACACCCGGATCATCCACGGCTGGGATGACCATGTGGTACCGGTGATGCCGGTTCTGGAACTGGCCCGGAAGCAACGGATCCCAACCCTGGTCCTGCCCGACGGGCACCGGCTCCGGAACAGTGTCGACACAGTGGTGCGGGAGTTCACCCTCTTCGTTGAAACCTGCCTGTCGGAACTGAATCCATCCTGAATTCATGCACTTGTGATCCGGCTAAAACGTGTATTCAGTATTGGCTTATTTCCGCCATCTTCTTGCGAAAATCACTTTGTTTTGCCAATCTTTATAGATGTAACAATGGATTAACGTATAAATAACGAGCGGAGACAACCGATGAGCAGCAAGAGTAAATTCAGGAAACTGGCTGGCATTTCAGCGCTGGCACTTGCCGGCCTGACCGCGGCAAATGCCGTAAACGCCGCCAACTGGCGCTATGCCCATGAAGAGTACGAAGGCGATGTTCAGGACGTATTTGCTTACAAGTTCAAGGAATACATCGAAGAAAACTCGGACCACACCCTGCAGGTATACCGCTTCGGCGAGCTGGGCGAATCCGACGACATCATGGAGCAAACCCAGGCCGGCATCCTGAACTTCGTAAACCAGTCCCCCGGTTTCACCGGCTCCCTGATCCCGGAAGCCCAGATTTTCTTCATCCCGTATCTCATGCCGACTGACATGGATACCGTCATCGAATTTTTCCGTGAGAGCAAGGCGATCAACGAGGACTTCCCGGAGCTTTACTCCGAGAAAGGCCTGGAACTGCTGAAGATGTACCCGGAAGGCGAGATGGTCGTCACTGTCGACGAGCCTGTCACCAAGCCTGCGGACTTCAAGAACAAGAAGATCCGGGTCATGACTAACCCGCTTCTGTCCGAGACCTACTCCGCCTTCGGCGCGACTCCGACCCCGCTGCCCTGGGGTGAGGTTTACGGTGCCCTGCAGACCAACATGATCCAGGGTCAGGAAAACCCGATTTTCTGGATCGAGTCCGGCGGTCTGTACGAGGTCTCACCGAACCTGGTCTTCACCGGCCACGGCTGGTTCACCACTGCCATGATGGCGAACCAGAACTTCTACAGCGGCCTGTCTGACGAAGACAAGAAGCTGATTCAGGGTGCTGCAGACTACGCCTTTGAAGAGATCATCGTGCATATTGATGGTCTGGCTGACGAAGCCCTGAAGAAAATCAAGGCCAACAGTGACGAAGTCACCGTTACCCGCCTGACGGATGAACAGATCGAAGCCTTCAAGGCCCGTGCGCCGCAGGTGGAAAAGAAGTTCATCGAAATGACTGGCGAGCGCGGCAAAGAGCTGCTCAACCAGTTCAAGGAAGACCTGAAAAAAGTTCAGAACGACTGATCTGAAGGAAACAGTCCCGCCGGCCGCCGCCGGCGGGACCCGGTCTTAATCCCGCCCCGCCGTCCCGTACCGGCCGGGAGCAAAATGTTCTGGAGCGCAACCCATGTCCGAGAATTCCCCGGATCCAGAAGATGACACCGGCCCCTACGAGTCAGGCCTGCCCGGGTTTCTGGGAACCATTGATGTCTGGATAAGCAAGGTTGAAGCGGTCATGCTTGCTCTGGGCGTTATCCTGATGGCTATCAATACCTGCGTGAACGTTATCGCACGGTATGTCTTCGGCGAAGGTCTTTTCTTCTCCGGTGAAATCAACCGGATTCTCATTATCCTGATCACCTTTGCCGGCATCGGTTACGCGGCCCGCTATGGTCGCCACATCCGCATGTCCGCCGTCTACGATGCTATCCCCACCAAGGGACGCAAGGTCCTGATGATCATCATTGCCCTGTTCACCTCAGTGGTGATGTTTTTCCTGTGTTACCACTCCTACGGTTACATAGCGACACTCTACGACCGTGGCCGGATCCTGCCCGCTCTCGGGTTCGAGATCTGGTGGATCTACATCTGGGCTCCGGTCGGCTTTGCCATAACCGGCATCCAGTACTTCCTGACTGCCATCAAGAACTTCACCAGCAAGGATGTATATCTCTCCACTGTCGTCATTGATGGCTATGCCGATACCGAATCGGAAGTATGAACCCCGCAGCTGAACTCAGGCAAGGATAAGAAATCATGGCAACTATAATGATGGTGATCATGATCGGGTTATTGCTGCTGGGCTTCCCGATGATGGTTCCGCTGATTACCGGCGCGGTGGTCGGCTTTGTGATGATGTTTGACGGCTTCGGCCAGATGCAAACCTTCATCCAGCAAATGATGGGGGGCATCCGGCCGGCGTCGTTGATTGCGGTACCGATGTTCATTCTGGCTGCCGATATCATGACCCGGGGGCAGTCCGCGGACCGGCTGATCAACATGGTCATGGCCTTTATCGGCCATGTGAAGGGTGGCCTGGCGATCAGTACCGCCACCTCCTGCACACTGTTCGGTGCGGTTTCGGGCTCGACCCAGGCCACCGTGGTTGCGGTGGGTTCCCCGCTGCGCCCGAAGATGCTGAAGGCCGGCTACTCCGATCCCTTTACCCTGGCACTGATCATCAACTCCAGTGACATCGCGTTCCTGATCCCGCCGAGTATCGGCATGATCATCTACGGGGTTATCTCCGAAACCTCCATTGCCGAACTGTTCATTGCCGGTATCGGTCCGGGCATCCTGATCCTGTTCATGTTCTCGATCTACTGCCTGATCTATGCCTACAAGAACAATGTGCCCACCGAAGAGAAAGCCACCTGGAAACAGCGAGCGGTATCGGTTCGCCAGGCACTTTGGCCACTGTTCTTCCCGGTCATCATTGTCGGCGGCATCTACGGCGGCATCTTCAGTCCGACCGAAGCAGCGGCAGTCTGTGTGCTCTATGCTTTCCTGCTCGAGTTTGTGGTATTCCGATCGCTCAAGCTGGCTGATATCTACAGGATTGCCAAGTCGACCGGCCTGATAACTGCAGTTGTCTTTATCCTGGTAGCAGTGGGCAACGGCTTCTCCTGGATCATTTCCTTTGCCCAGATTCCGCAAACCATTCTGGAGGCCGTCGGTGTTAACGAGGCCGGCCCCGTAGGGGTACTGATTGCGATCTGCGTGGCGTTTTTCATTGCCTGCATGTTCGTGGATCCCATCGTGGTGATCCTGGTGCTGACTCCCATCTTCGCGCCGGCTATCGCGGCGACTGGCCTGGATCCGGTTCTGGTGGGTGTGTTGATCACACTGCAGGTGGCGATCGGTTCGGCAACGCCACCGTTCGGCTGTGACATTTTCACCGCGATCGCCATTTTCAAAAGGCCGTATCTTGAAGTCATTCGCGGAACACCGCCGTTTATCGTTATGCTGGTCGCCGCCGCAGGCCTGATTATCGCCTTCCCGGACATTGCCCTGTTCCTGAGGGACGTGGCGTTCAGGGACTAATGGAGAGACTCAAGGGTCCTTAAGGAGACACTCATGTTCAAAAGAATCCTGGTCGCGGTGGACGGCTCCAAGACCTCACTGAAGGCGCTGGACAAGGCCATCGATCTTCAGAAACTGATTCCCGAGGCCGAGATCTACATTCTTTGCGTGTACAAACACCACAGCCTGTTCGAGGCGTCCCTGTCGATCGGTCGCCCGGCCGGGATGGACATCCCGGACAAGGTACTCTCGGAGTATGCGAAGAACGTGGTGAACCATGCCAAGGAACTGGCAAAGGAACATGGCGCCACCAAGGTCCGGGGCTTTGTGAAGGCTGGCAAACCATCCAGAGTGATCATCAAGTTTGCCCAGGACAAGGAAGCCGACCTGATTGTGGTCGGTACCAAGGGTACCAACAGCGACAAGGACGGCATGTTCCTGGGCAGTGTCTCTCACCGGGTCGCTTCCCATGCCAAGTGTCCGGTGCTGGTGGTCTGAGGTTCCGCTTCGCCCGGGATAGTGCCCTCAGGCGTTATCCCGGGGCCGTGCCATCACCACTACCGCCAGTAACGCCGACCCCGCCATCAGCAGCAAGGCCACCGCATTCAGCACCGGCGTTGACCCCTCCCGTAAGCGGTTGAAAAGGGCAACGGTCAGAGGGGTGTCGCTGCCGGTGAGCATCACCGTGGTATTGAAGTTCTCGAACGACATCAGGAACGCCATCGCCGCTGCCCCGAAGATGGACGGCAGCAGCCACGGTAGCGTGACCGTAAACCAGGCCACCAGGGGTGTCGCACCCAGGTTCAGCGCCGCCTCTTCCAGTTGCCGGTCAAACTTGCGCAGGCGGGCAGCAATCACCAGGGTGGCGAGTGTGGCAATAAAGGCCACCTGGCCCATCACCACCAGCGTCATCCCCGGCCGGAACACATCCAGTTCGACGCCCCACAGTCGCGAGGCATCATTGGCCATACCGCTGTAGAACACCAGGATTGACACACCCAGAATCACTCCGGGAATCACCAGCGGCAGCAACATCAGCAGGTACAGGAACTCCTTGCCGCGGAACTCCAGGCGCTCGAACAGTACCGCATTGACACATCCCAGGATAATGCTGACCACCGTAACCCGGAAGGCGATTTTGGTACTCACCCAGAGCGCTGACAACAGGGTGTCATCGTGAAACAGGCCGGTTCGGCCGCCAGAGCCGTCCGCCAGATACCAGTCCAGGGTAAAGCCCTTCCAGGGCAGGGATGGAAACGGGGCATCATTGAACGCAAACACGACGGTCACGGTCAGTGGCAAGGCCAGATAGACAAAGAACGCCACCAGGTAGACGAAATACAGGCCATCAAACCAGCGGGAGCGGGGCACGGACCGGATCATGCCGTCACCCCATGACCTTGCGCAGGGACTGGCCGGAGATTTTCAGACCCAGCCAGACGATCAGCGATGACAGCACCAGCAGCAGAACACCGAGGGCGGCGCCCTGCTCCCAGTTAAAGCGGGTGATGAACTGGGTGAAGATCTGCCCGGTGAACCAGGCGCTGTCCTTGCCGCCCATGAGGATGGGGGTGAGGTAACTGCCAAGGGTCAGCATGAACACCACGATACAGCCGGACACGATACCCGGCATTGCCCAGGGCACCACCACCTCGCGCAGCACAGTCAGGTGGCTGCCTCCGAGATCATATCCGGCCTCCACCAGGCTTTCGTCCATGCCGTCCAGGGTGGTGACCAGCGGCACCACCATGAACAGCAGGCCGTTGTAGACCAGCCCGATGATCACTGCCACGTCGTTATAGAGCATTTCCACCGGGCCATCAGCCCAGCCCAGGGCCTGCAGCCAGGAACTGAACAGGCCACTTTCCCGCAACAGGATCATCCAGCCGTAGGTGCGCACCAGCTCACTGGCCCAGAAGGGCACGAGACACGCCAGAAACAATACCCCCTTGGCACGGCCGCGCGCCAGCCTCGCGACATACCAGGCGATGGGGAAGGCAATCAGCAAGGTGAGAAAGGTGGTGAACAGGGACATCACGCCGGTACGGACAAAGGTGCGCCAGTAATAGGACTCGGTAAAGAAATTCCGGTACTGCTCGAGCCCCCACGCCAGGGTGTCCCAGCTCTCGCGGACCTGGAAGGAGACCCGCAGCATCTGCAAGTGTGGCAACAGCACCAGCAACACAATCCACAGCAGGAAGGGGGTGAGCAACAGCCACAGGGACAGTCGACCGGCACCGGAGTTCATGCTGCCCCCGGGGCGAACACCCGTGCCAGCAGCGGGTCCCACGCCAACTGGACGTTGGCACCTTCCCGTAAACGGGGCGCCGAGCCGTCCTGAGGCAACCGGGCATACAGGGTCTGGCCGGCGCTGTCGGCCTCAAGGCGACTGTTGGCGCCATCAAACAGGGTAGCGCTCACCGAAGCCCTGAGAGCCGAGTATTCAGGCCTCAGGGCGTCTCCTCCCAATACCAGGGATTCCGGGCGAATGAACAGGTGCGCCCGCCCACCGATTGCCGGCGCGCTCTGGCCGAGCCGGCCGCGAACCTGGCTGCCATCATCCAGCCGGAGTTCCGCCAGCCCGTCCTGCACGGCCATCAGCTCGCCGGTGAGGCGATTGTTATCGCCGACAAATCCGGCCACAAACGGCGTGGCCGGTTCCCGGTAGAGTTCTTCCGGCGGGGCCACCTGATCAAACCGGCCATCCTTCATCACGGCGACCTGGTCCGACATCACCATGGCCTCGGACTGGTCATGGGTGATGTACACGAAGGTGGTGCCGAATGCCTTCTGCAGATGCTTGAGTTCGATTTTCATCTGCTCCCGCAGTTTCAGATCCAGCGCCCCCAGGGGCTCGTCGAGCAACAACAGGGTAGGCTCCAGCACCAGGCAGCGGGCCAGGGCCACACGCTGGCGCTGGCCACCGGAGAGCTCGCCGGGATTGCGGTTTTCCATGCCGGGCAGCCCCATCTGTTCCAGTACCCGCGCGATCCGGGTCCGACGCTCGGCGGCCGGCACTTTCCGGCGTTTCAGGCCATAACCGATATTGTCTCCCACCGACATGGTCGGGAACAGAGCCAGGTGCTGGAACACCATGTTGACCGGGCGCCGGTTCGGCGGAACATCGTTCATCCGGGCGCCGCGAATATGAATGTCCCCTTCATCGGGCCGGTCAAAACCCGCCAGCAACCGCAGCAGGGTGGTCTTGCCGCAGCCCGAGGGCCCCAGGATCGAGAAGAACGTGCCCGCAGGCACGTCGAGAGAAACATGGTCCACTGCGGCATTGCTGCCAAAGCGGCGGACCAGGTTCGAGCAGAACAGGTCGGACTCTGTCCCCACGGGAATCAGTTCGCAGCCTGGACGCGGTCCAGCACCCGCCCTTCCAGGGTTTCCAGGCCCGGCGGTACCGGCGGGTACCACTTGATGTTGTTGATCGCCTGGTCACTGAAGCTGGCCCGGTAGGCATCCCGCAGATCCGCCCGGACAAACTCGTCCGCGCCCCTGGAGGCGGTAAAATTGCCCGAAGCGTTGGTGATTCGGGCGGCAATCTCGGGCTGCATCACGAAATTGATCCACTGGTAGGCGGCGTCCTCGTTTTCACTGCGACGGGGAATGGCGAACGTATCGATCCAGCCCAGGGCGCCGGAGTCCGGGGCCACGAAACGGATCTCCGGGTTTTCGGCATTCAGTTTCCAGCCGCCGGCATCCCATGCCATGGCCGCGGTCACCTCGCCGGTACGCAGCAATGCCAGCAGCTGGTCGCCACCGGTCCAGTACGTCTTCACGTTGCTCTTGCAGTCGATCAGCTTGTCTTCCACTTTCGCCAGGATCGACTCGTATTCGTCACGGTCGTTATAGGCCGCAAAGGGGTCCATGCCCATGGCGAAGGCAAAACCGATCAGTGTCGGGCGCTTGAGACGGTAACTGACCTTGCCGGCCACCGCAGGGTCGCACAGATCGGTGTAATCGGTGACCGTATCTGCCACCGAACGGTGGACGATCAGGCCGCTGGTACCCCAGACCGAGGGCACGCCCGTAGAAGCTGCCATCAAGCTCGGTGGAGTCCTGAGTCGCCTTGACCATGGACGGCTGCAACTGGCCGGTGTTGACGCGGCTGAAATCGACGGGCTTGTAGATATTGAACTGGCGCTGCACGCCGATGATCCGGTCCTGGCTGGGCTGGGCCAGGTCAAAGCCGGCGCCGCCGGTGGCCCGCAGTTTGGAGATCATGTCCTCGTTGTTGGAGAGGGTGACCTTCACATCGATACCGGTTTCTTCCTCAAACTGGGCCACCACATCATCGGGGGCATAGCCACCCCAGGTTATCAGCCGCAGCTCTTCAGCAAACAGGCTGCCGGAAAAAGTGACAGCAGCGAGGAAGGTGGAGCCAAGCAGTGCGGATGTCCTTGCGGTGCGCGATCCCATGATCTTTGTATCTCCTGATGACGGTAGGTAACAAGTTTGCTAACCAGTTGTTATCAGGAAGGTATAGACCATGCGTGTCAGTTTTGTGAAACCCCGTTCACAAAAAACGGAGGCCGAGGCCTCCGTGATCAGACAGTCGACTGGTCCGGGCCGAAATCAGCGCCCGGACTTGAGCATCTCCCAGTACTTGGCGTACACCTGCAGCGCCTCGTCTCCGATATCCACCTGGAACTCGGCATTGGTCATGTCCTCAGGCGTCGGGTAGCTGGCGCGGTTGTTGGCCACTTCATCCGGCAGCATCTCACGGGCGGCCAGATTCGGAGTGGCGTACCCGATTTCCTCACTGATCAGTGCGGAGATTTCCGGCTGCAGCACAAAGCTGATGAACTGGTGGGCGGCTTCCGGATTCTTCGCGTTCCTGGGAATCACGAAGCTGTCCAGCCAGGCAATAATGCCCTCGTCCGGGTAGACGTATTCCAGTGACGGCATGGTTTCCTTGGCCATCACTGCTTCGCCGTTCCAGATCATGCCGACATCGGTCTCGCCTTCCAGGTAGGGCACCCGGGGTGCATCGGAGTTGAAAGTACGGACGGATGGCATCAGTTCGGTAAGCTTCTCGTAGGCTTCTTCGATCTGCCCCGGATCGGTGCTGTTACCGGAGTAACCCAGAACCCGCAGGCCCACGTGAAATACTTCACGCATGTCATTGGTGAGCATCACCCGGCCCTTGAACCGCTCGTCCCACAGATCGGCCCAGGCGGTCACCGGCTCGCCCTTGACATCCGCGGTATCCACCGCCAGGCCGGTGGTGCCCCAAAGGTAGGGAATACTGAATTTGTTGTCCGGATCGATATCCAGATTGACCAGTTCCGGATCCAGGTTGTCAAAACCCTCGATCTTGCTGCGATCGATGGGCATCAGCAGGCCTTCCTGGCGCATCTTGCTCACGTAGTAGGTGGAGGGCACGGCCAGGTCATAGGCGGCGCTGTCATCCAGCAGCTTGAGCTTGGCATACATGGCCTCGTTGCTGTCGTAGGTGGTGTAGACCACCTGAATGCCGGTCTCTTCCTCGAAGCGCGTCAGCACTTCCTGCGGCATGTATTCTGACCAGTTATACAGGTTCAGAATCTCCGGTTCGTCGGAACTGCAGCCAGTCAGGCCCATCGCCAGCAGTCCGGCCAGTGCGAGTTTCTTCATCGTTTGCTCCTTGTAAGAATCCATTGCGACAACATCAGCATAACCAGTGAAAACGCCAGTAACAGCGTGCCCAGGGCATTGACCTCGGGCTTGAGCCCCACCCGCACCATCGAATAGATGCGCAGGGGCAGAATTTCATAGCTGGGGCCACTGACAAAGGTACTGACCACCACATCGTCCAGTGACAGTGTAAACCCCAGCAGCCAGCCCGCCAGTAAGGCCGGCATGATGACCGGAATGAGTACCGTCCGGGTCATGGTGAAATCGGAGGCACCGAGATCCCGGGCCGCCTCGGGCAGGCTCTCGTCAAAGCCAGTCAGCCGGGCCATGACGGTAATCACCACGAACGGCAGACAGAAGGTGACATGGGCCAGCAGCAGTGACACGTAACCGAGCTGGATGCCCACCAGCAGGAACAGCGCCAGCAGCGATATGGCGAGAACGATTTCGGGAGACATCATCACCACGAACAGCATCCCGTTGAGCACTTTCTTGCCCCGGAACCGGTACCGGTGCAACGCCAGCGCCGTCAGTGCCCCGATAACGGTGGCAACGGTGGCGGCCGAAAGCGCCAGCCACAGGGAGTTCCACATGGCCTCCACCATGGCGTTGTTGTTGAACAGGGACTGGTACCAGCGAAGACTCAGACCGCCCCAGGTATAGCCACTGCGGGAGTCATTGAACGAGAACACCACCAGTACGCCAATGGGGACGTACAGCAGCAGATAGACCAGCACCAGATAGGCCCCTGGCAACCACCGGGTCATCCCGCACCCTCCTCACCGATGCGCTGCTTGCTCAGGCGGTAAGCGAGCATGAGGATGGCCATGGTGACTGTCAGCACAATGCTGGCGGCCGCCCCGAACGGCCAGTCCCGGGCGTCCAGGAACTGGTTCTTGATGACGTTTCCCACCAGCAGGTTGCGAGACCCACCCAGGATGTCTGGTACGAAAAAGAGCCCCATGGCTGGCAACAGCACCAGCATCACGCCCGCCAGAATCCCCGGCAGCGTCAGGGGCACGATCACGTGGATAAAGGTGGCAAAGCGGCCGGCGCCCAGGTCATGGGAGGCCAGTAACAGCTCCTGGCGCAGGTCGTCAAATACCGAGTATAGCGGCAGGATCATGAACGGGAGCAATAGATAGACCAGACCGATGATCACCGCGCCCTCCGTATAGAGCATCTGCAATGGCTTCTGGATTATCCCCAACGCCATAAGGGCATTATTGAGCAGGCCATTGGTAGCCAGAATCAGCTTGAGCGCGTACGTCCTGACCAGTGAGTTGGTCCAGAACGGTATGATCAGGAAGAAGATCAACAGCAGCTGGCGTTGCTTGCCCGGCTTCGACAAGGCCCAGGCAAACGGATAGCCGATCAACAGACAGACGAGGGTCGTCATCGCCGCCATATAGAGGGAATGCAGGAACACCTCGAGATACAGCGGGTCAAACAGCTGCCGGTAGGCATCCAGATTCAGGGGCAATGAGATGAACGTATCCGGATCCCGGGTCATCACACTGGCACCCACCACCAGCAGGTTAGGCGCCAGTACCAGGAACAGCAACCAGCCCCACACCAGCACCAGCACCGCCGTTCTGAACGGCTGCCGGTTAATGCCAGGCATCGGTCAGTGCATCCTCATGGACAGGCTCGTTCGCCTCTTCCGGGAGCAACCACTCCCAGCCATCGACCCAGCTCACCTTCACCGGTTCGCCCAACCGGTAATCGAAGGCGGGATCATCCTCGTCGAAAAACTCGCTGGCCAGTACTTCGGTGCCGTCTTCCAGGTGGATCACCGAGTCCAGCGTACTGCCCTTGTAGTTGCGCTCGACGATCTTCCCGGCCACGCCCTGTTCATCGGCCGGATCGAGCACCCGGATGTCCTCGGGGCGCAAAAGCACGTGCAACGGCTGCCCTTCCCGTACCGGGAAGTCCGGGCGGCGCAGGGTCCGTTTCAGGCCGAACACATCCACGATGATGGAGCCGTCATGGATCGACTCCACTTCGCCCGGGAAAAAATTGGTTTCACCGACAAAACGCGCGGTAAACAGGTTGGCCGGGCGCTCGTACACTTCCCTGGGCGTACCCAGTTGCTGTACCAGACCATCCTTGAGCACCACCACCCGGTCGGACATGGACAACGCCTCTTCCTGGTCATGGGTGACAAACACGAAGGTGATGCCCAGCTCCCGCTGCAAGCGCTTCAGCTCCACCTGCATGGTGCGCCGCAACTTGTAATCCAGGGCCGAGAGCGGCTCATCCAGCAGC
>Ga0114984_1000290_pt1 | contig 19659 bp, 17 predicted proteins | sample Shrwel1BS1Day1_FD_96987 | JGI IMG/M metagenome (GOLD analysis project Ga0114984, IMG submission 96987) | Subsurface microbial communities from deep shales in Ohio, USA - Utica-3 well 1 S-1-Day1 | ecosystem: Environmental > Aquatic > Deep subsurface > Shale gas/oil reservoir > Produced water/Flow...
GCTGCCCGGGCAGCAATTCCCGACCTTGGCGCAGTACCAGGGCAGGGGTGTGTTAACCACCGCCAACTACGAGGCCCGTGCGCTGGGTTTACATTCGGCCATGCCGACCATGAAGGCCGCCAAGTTGGCACCCCATGCTGTATTACTTCCTGCCGATTTCGACTGGTACAAAACCCTGTCAAGACAGTTCAAGGCCGCCGTGCGGGAATTGGCACCCAACGTGGAAGATCGCGGTATCGATGAAATCTACATTGATTTGACCGGGGAAACCGGGGGGGATTTTGAGGCGGCCATTGAACTGGCGCGCCGATTGAAGGCTGCGGTAACCCGGGCTACTGGCGGCATGACCTGTTCAGTGGGTTTGTCAGAGAACAAGTTGACCTCCAAGATTTGCTCCGACTTGCAAAAACCAAATGGCCTAAGCGTGGTGCGTCCCGACCAGTTTCAGGAAATAATCTGGCCGCTTCCGGTGGGCAAAATCAATGGGGTGGGGCCCAAGGCTCAGGAAAAGCTGAAAGCCATGGGTGTCAACAGCATTGCCGAGCTGGCTGCCCAACCTGTCGATTTGCTGAGAGAACGTTTCGGCGAAAGTTATGGGCTTTGGATGCATGAAAGTGCCCATGGCATCGACCGTCGGGAAGTCGCTTTGTATTCAGAGCCGAAAAGCATCAGTCGGGAAACTACGTTTGAGAATGACATGCATGTGCGCCGGCAGCGCGACAACTTGACGCAAGTATTGCTGCACCTTGCCGACAAGCTTGCTCAAGACCTTGCCCGCAAACAGCGTCTTGCAAAAACCATCGGTGTGAAAGTGCGCTTCGCTGATTTCAAATCGCTGACGCGCGATATAACTACGGGTTTGACTGTAAGCTCTGCGGAAGAAATTCTTCAAGCCACTCGGGCTTGCCTGAAGAAAATTCCATTTGAAGACAAAGGGGCCAGATCAACCATTCGCTTGTTGGGAATCAAAGCCAGCCATCTGATTACCCCTGCAGAGGATGCGCTTGAAAAGGCCGCCGAGGAAAGCAGGCGAACCAAAGGGCAAGCCCAATTGTTTCTCGACCTGGAAGATGCGCCATAATGCGTGCACTACAAAAGAACACGCACTGGAGAATTTGAATGAACGCCACCCAAGCCCGCCCCGATGGACGAAGCCCTGACACCTTGCGCAATATCAGCCTGGAGCGCAATTACACCAAGCATGCCGAGGGTTCAGTCATGGTGCGTTTCGGCGACACCCATGTGTTGTGCACCTGCAGCGTTGAAGACAAAGTGCCAGGCTTTTTGAAAGGACAGAACCAGGGTTGGTTGACGGCCGAATACGGTATGTTGCCCCGTTCTACCCATTCCCGCATGGATCGCGAGGCGGCCAAGGGCAAGCAAAGTGGCCGCACGCAGGAAATTCAGCGCCTGATTGGCCGTGCCTTGCGCGCAGCAGTCGATTTAAACAAGCTGGGCGAACGTACCTTGAAAATTGATTGCGATGTGATCCAGGCCGATGGCGGCACACGCACGGCATCGATCACGGGCGCCATGGTCGCTGTGGCCGATGCAATTGGCAAACTGGTGGCCAGCGGCGCTTTGGCTGAAAACCCGATCAAGCAGTTCGTAGCGGCCGTGTCGGTGGGTGTGGTCAACGGCCAGGTTGTGCTTGACTTGAATTACGATGAAGACTCCACCTGCGAAACCGACCTGAATGTGGTGATGACCGAGAAAGGTGGCTTTGTAGAAGTGCAGGGCACCGCCGAGGGTGATGCCTTTAGCCGGGACGAATTGAATGGCATGCTGGACTCGGCCGCAGCTGGAATTGCTGAGCTGGTTCGCCTGCAGAAAGCGGCTTTACAGGCATAAAAACCAAGTTGGATTACAAAGCGATGGCAGCTAACAGCGAATGGGTATTGGCCAGTGGCAACAAAGGAAAACTGCGGGAATTTCAAGACCTGTTTGCCCCTTGGGGCGTGAATTGGGTTGCACAGGGTGAACTGGGTGTGCCCGATGCCGAGGAGCCCTTTCATACCTTTGTTGAGAATGCCCTCACCAAGGCGCGCCATGCCAGCCGCCTTACAGGCCGCCCTGCGCTGGCCGATGATTCGGGTTTGTGTGTGCCCGCGATTGCGGGTGCGCCGGGTGTGTTGTCTGCCCGGTATGCCACCTTGTTTGGTCAAGAAAAAAGCGATGCCAACAACAACGCCTGCTTGATTGAAAAGCTCCAGGGTGTTGAAGACCGCCGCGCGTATTTTGTGTGCGCCATGGTGTGGGTGGCCCATGCGGATGACCCTACGCCCACCATCGCCCAGAAAATGTGGTGGGGTGAGGTAATCGATACGCCGCAAGGTGAACATGGTTTTGGTTACGACCCTCACTTCTGGTTGCCAGAGCATCAGTGCACGGCCGCGCAAATGCCCAAAGAATTGAAAAACCAATTCAGTCACCGCGCGCTGGCCACCCAAGCCCTGTTGCAGGAATTGCAGCAGCGCCTGGGTTTGAAAAAGGCGGTTGCATAAGTGGAGCAGGGCGAGGACAAATCAGGCAAGCCGGGATTCATGGCTTCAACCACGGCTGGCAACCTGGTCGGCCGTGTCTTCATGCCCAGCGAACTTCGATTTGCCGCCATGCCGCCTTTGGCTCTTTATATTCACCTGCCTTGGTGTGTGCGCAAATGCCCTTACTGTGATTTCAACAGTCACTTGGCGCCGGAGAGCAAGCTGCGTGAAGTGGGCGTACCGCTGGTGTCGGATATTCAGTGCGTCGACATGAATCCATCGATCGCTGGTGAGCAGGGTTTTGCAGAGTCGCTGCCTATGGACTTGCAACGCCGTTACCTCCATGCCCTGATTGCCGATCTTGACCAACAATTGCCCAAAATCTGGGGCCGAAAGTTGTACTCAATTTTCATCGGTGGTGGCACACCTTCCCTGTTTGCGCCCGAGTTGATTGATGAACTGTTGGGCGCAGTGCGTGCACGTTTGGGCATGCCACAAAGTGGCGAAATCACCATGGAAGCCAATCCTGGTACTTTTGAACAAGCGCGATTTGAAGGGTTTCGAGAGGCGGGCATCAACCGCTTGTCGATCGGTGTGCAAAGTTTCTCCGATTCTCACTTGAAGGCCTTGGGACGGGTGCACAACAGCGGGCAGGCCTTGGCCGCAGTGCGCAGTGCCGTGGCCTTGTTCGATGAAGTGAACATTGATCTGATGTATGCCTTGCCGAATCAAAACGTGGAGCAGGCACTGGCCGATGTGGCGCAGGCCGTGGCGCTGGACAGCACGCACCTTAGCCTGTACCAGTTAACCATGGAGCCCAACACGCTGTTTGCGGCAAAACCGCCGCCTCTGCCCGATGACGACACCTTGATCGACATCGAAGAGGCCGTTCACAAGGCTGCGAAGGAGGCAGGCTTTGAGCAATACGAAATTTCGGCCTTTGCCAAACCCGGACACCGCTGCCAGCACAACCTGAATTATTGGGGGTTTGGCGACTATCTAGGTATTGGTGCCGGGGCGCACGCAAAAGTAAGCTACCCCAACCGCATTGAACGGGAAACCCGCCACCGCAACCCCATGGCTTATATGGAAGAAATGGAGGGTGCCGCGCAACCGCTGGAGGTGCGCACCCTGGCCGTGAAAGAGTTGCCGTTTGAGTTCATGCTCAACGCCTTGCGCTTAATCGATGGTGTACCCGAAAGCTGGTTCGTGGAGCGTTGTGGCAGGCCATTGAGCGATTTGCAAAAGCCTTTGAAACAGGCATTGAGCAAAGGTTTGATTGAAACCCAACCTGGCCTGTTCAAGCCCACTGAATTGGGCTTTCGTTTTCTGAATGACCTTCAGGAAATGTTCCTGGCCAGTTAAGCGCTTTTTGTCCGGTTCAGTTCAAGTGGCGCGTTTCTGGCCGCTCGATAATGCTGGGCACACTCTTGAAATGCAAACCCCAATCAGCCTGCCCACAGGTTTTTATCAACAAGTCAGCAAAGCCGTGCTGCAGCTGTTCGGCCATTCGCATCTCGAACCCTTTGCCACTGCCTGCAACCAATTTCAACACCAGATCGGTGTTGTGCGCCTCGCCACTGGGGCGCAGCTCAATCTGAGTGATCAGAAGGGGGTCGGCACCCAGTGGCGTGGTGGTGTTTTTGTCTTGAAACGGGCTTTTGAAATCAGCGGAGTACAGCGACACTTCGCGGCTCATTTCGAGCAGCGCTTTGCGGCCCGCCTCGTTCAGCGGCCTGTCGCTGGCCAGTAGTTTTTGCATCATCTCATCCAGGCTGGGTATCAACATGCGCACCATGCGGCGCGTCAGCCATACCCGTACCTCCTGGTTTTCAGCCGAATTGATTCGCATCAGGATGCGATCATGCTCGGGCGCGTAAGCAACTTGGAGTTGTTTGATTTGCATGGCAGCGTACTTGGAAAAATAGTGCATGTCATTTGTGTTGGCGTTATCTTGAAATCACCACGCTCGCCCACACATACGGTTCATGGGTATTGTGACTCAAAATTGTTAAGAAGGGTTTGCACACATGCGTTTAGATCGACTGACCACCAAGTTTCAGGAAGCTTTGGCCGACGCCCAAAGCCTGGCTGTTGGAAAAGACAACCCCACAGTTGAACCTGCACACGTGTTGTTGGCCATGCTCAAGCAGGGCGAGGGGTCTGTTCGCGGCGTCATCAGCAAAGCGGGCGGTAACCCGCAGGTGTTGGTCAAAGGCGTTGAGGCCGAAGTGAACAACCTGCCTCAAGTGGCCAACAATGCGGGTCAAATCCAGATTGGCAGCAAATTGCAGGCTGCCTTGAACCTCACCGACAAAGAGGCGCAAAAGCGAGGCGACCAGTTTATTGCCAGTGAACTGTTTTTGCTGGCTTGTTTGCAAGACAGCACCGGCTTGGCCAAGGTCATGAAAGAAGCGGGCTTGAATGCCCAGTCGCTGAACACTGCAATTGAGCAGGTGCGCGGTGGCGCCGCTGTCGACAGCGCCGAGGGTGAAAGCCAGCGCGAAGCTTTGAAAAAATACACCATTGATTTAACCGAGCGCGCCCGGATGGGCAAGCTGGATCCCGTCATCGGTCGCGATGACGAAATTCGTCGTGCCATTCAAATTCTGCAGCGCCGAACCAAGAACAACCCTGTGCTGATCGGCGAACCTGGTGTGGGTAAAACCGCGATTGTGGAAGGGCTGGCGCAGCGCATTGTGAATGGCGAGGTGCCTGACACCTTAAAAAACAAGCGTGTGCTGGTATTGGACATGGCCTTGTTGCTGGCCGGTGCCAAGTACCGCGGCGAATTTGAAGAACGCCTGAAAGCCGTATTGAAAGACGTGGCCGCCGATGAGGGGCAAACCATTGTGTTTATTGATGAAATTCACACCATGGTGGGTGCTGGCAAAGCCGAGGGTGCAATTGATGCCGGCAATATGTTGAAGCCTGCACTGGCCCGCGGCGAATTGCATTGTATTGGCGCCACCACGCTGGATGAATACCGCAAGTACATTGAAAAAGATGCAGCACTTGAACGCCGTTTCCAGAAAGTGCTGGTGGGCGAGCCCAGTGTTGAAAGTACCATTGCCATTCTGCGTGGTTTGCAGGAACGCTATGAGTTGCACCACGGCGTGGACATTACCGACCCCGCCATCGTTGCTGCGGCCGAGCTTTCTCACCGTTACATCACCGACCGTTTCCTGCCCGACAAAGCCATTGACCTGATCGACGAGGCTGCAGCCCGAATCAAGATGGAAATTGATTCCAAGCCTGAGGAAATGGACAAGCTGGATCGCCGGATCATTCAGCTGAAAATTGAACGCGAAGCCGTGAAGCGCGAGCAAGACGAAGCCTCTAAGAAGCGCCTGGCCTTGATCGAGGAAGAAATTGTTCGACTTGAGCGCGAGTACGCAGACCTCGACGAAATCTGGAAAAGTGAAAAAGCAGCAGTGCAGGGCAGTGCGGCCATCAAAGAAGAAATTGATCACATTCGCGCAGAAATCGAGCAGTGGAAACGCAAGGGCGATTGGCAAAAAGTGTCTGAACTTCAGTATGGCAAATTGCCCGATCTGGAGAAAAAGCTGAACGACGTGAAAGACAACGAGGGCGGCGAGAAAAAACCGAACAGGCTGTTGCGCACCCAGGTTGGTACCGAAGAAATTGCAGAGGTGGTTAGCCGCGCAACCGGCATTCCAGTGAGCAAAATGCTGCAAGGTGAACGCGACAAATTGTTGCAAATGGAAGCTGCCTTGCACATGCGTGTCGTTGGGCAAGACGAAGCCGTCACCTTGGTATCCGACGCTATTCGCCGTTCACGGGCTGGGCTTTCGGACCCCAACAAGCCCTTGGGTTCGTTCCTGTTTCTGGGCCCCACCGGTGTGGGTAAAACAGAGCTGTGCAAGGCACTGGCCGGTTTCCTGTTTGATTCGGAGGACCATCTGATTCGCATCGACATGAGTGAGTTCATGGAGAAGCACAGTGTGAGCCGGCTCGTGGGTGCGCCTCCGGGGTATGTGGGCTATGACGAAGGCGGTTACTTGACCGAGGCTGTGCGCCGCAAACCCTACAGCGTGATTTTGCTGGATGAGGTGGAAAAGGCCCACCCCGATGTGTTCAACGTGCTGTTGCAAGTGCTGGATGATGGGCGTTTGACCGATGGGCAGGGCCGCACTGTGGACTTTAAAAACACAGTCATTGTGATGACATCCAACCTGGGTTCGCATGAAATTCAGCGCCTTGCCGGACAAGATGGTGAAGTGATCAAGGCTGCTGTGATGGAAGAAGTGAAGCAACACTTCCGCCCGGAATTTATTAACCGGGTAGACGAGTTGGTGGTGTTCCATGCTTTGGACAATGCACACATCGCCAATATTGCCCGCATTCAGTTGCAGCGTTTGCAGCAGCGTTTGGCCAGCCGCGACATGCGCCTGGAGGTGAGCGATGCAGCCTTGGCCGAAGTGGTGAAAGCTGGCTTTGATCCGCTGTACGGTGCTCGACCCTTAAAGCGTGCCATTCAGCAGATCATCGAAAACCCGGTTTCAAAAATGATTCTGGAAGGCCGGTTTGGGCCAAACGATGTGGTGCCAGTTGATTTCAAGGAAGGTGCATTTACCTTTGAGCGGGTGGTTCACTGAAATAGTGTTCAGGAATGCGGCGGTCGAACTGATCCGATAAACTCGAAAGGCTGGATTCTATAGATTGGCGGGCCAGATTCATTGTCTGGCCTGCCAATAGTCTGGGAAGGCCCGAGTAGGGCATCAAATCATGTTCGGGTGCTTCCAGCTGAGTGCCCGCATCATCTCGAAAGTACCTGCTGGTTTTATACAGGCTTTCATACTCGTCGTCTTTCAGCCGCGTAACGTAACACTCAACATGTTCCAAAGGATGATCGTGTCCTGTTTCCAGGCGATGACTCTTCAATGCTTGTCGAATTGCCTCAACACGACCCACACCATCCAGCGTAATGATTCGGTCTTGTCCTGCACAGCCAACTTTTAAAGCACCTGAGGAGCCAGCAAGCAAGTTGATCGTTTGAAGGTCAATGGTTTTTTCAGTTGGGTTGGACTTTAACCATTCCAGTATGCAACTGGCACGCTGGGCAGTTTTTTCAATGGCTACTCCATCGATGCTGTGCTGTGACCGTATGACGTCGATCGGCACTTTTGCGAGGCGGTAATCCTCACTGCGAATTCTTCCAGTGATCCAGGACGAGGTGTTGTGACGTTTCACGCGGGCCGGGCAGGCAATTGCTGTCAGCAGTTGGGGCAGCGCCTTCAAACTGCCAAATTTTGAGAGCATGGCGCGGATTCCACCGCTGTCAGTTTCTTGCAGGGGCGGTTGTTGCGCCAGGCAATGTTGCAGGGTTGTACTCGATTGCTGCTGGTTAAAGTGGTTTGCAATGGCTTTTGCCGAAATGGATATGGCCTGACCCGTGGCTGGCTTTGTGGGGGAAAGCTGGTCAAGCTGGCTTTGGGAAAGCGCTTTGGAATTGGCGCGTGGGCTGGATTCTGGGGTATTGGAGATCACTTCGCTGGTAGAAAGTGGCATCGATACCTTTTTGTGTTACCCGAGGCTGAAAAAGTTCATGCCTCGGGTTTTAGTTTCTCCCTGTCAATGCGCCGCAGCGTACATCGCTTCACCAGCCGCGACCGGGTTGCCTGTCTTGTTAAAGGTTTCAAGCCATATCCCATAGTTATGAACAGTGGGGTCTTGCCAGGGGTGAAATCCTGGTTTGAAGTAGTTCAACAATTTGGGCAGCAGGCTGCTGTACAGCCCTTTGGGACCCAACAGCCACACCAGGCCTTTCGAGTACATTTTGAACCGGGTCCAGCCCTTGAAACCATCGGTGCCCAAAATGATCCAAGTGAATACCAGAGTGTGCAATGTGAAGTTGAACATGGCGTGGGCCATGGCAAGGCTTCGCTTGAAGTAACCTACTTTGGCCACTTTCTGCATGACATCAAATGCCACGGCCTTGTGTTCCATTTCTTCAATGGCGTGCCAAGCCAACATGGCACGAACCCGATGATCTGCGCCGGCCATCACTTCTTTGCGGGCAAAAAACATCTCGGCCATCATGGCCGTGAAATGCTCCAGCGCTGCGGTCATGGCCAGGTTGTATTCAGGCGAAAGCACCTGCAAACGGCGGTTCATGATCTTCGTAATCACATGCAACATTTTGTCCACGGGCACACCTTGCTCTTTCAGGCGCTTGTTGTAGTCGGTGTGCACTTTGCCGTGTTGACCTTCCTGAAAGGAAAAGTCTTTCACTGCTTTCAATAAATCAGGATCGGTAATTTTGTCTTTGAAATTCCGCACGCTCGAGATGAAATAACGCTCGCCGTCCGGAAAACTCATTTGAACACCATCAATCACGCGGGTTTTGAATGCGTCGCCACCCATCCAATAGCGAGGGATGTCTTTGTCAGTGATTCCAAAATCCAGATCTTTCCGGACCACGATGTCTTCTTTGAACGATGTTGTTGTCATGACTGCCTCCTGCTGCATTGTGTGAATAAAGATTACCGAATCACCACAACACACGATATGATTTGAAATGACAAAAAAGGAAGAATTCGCGACAGATTTAATCTGATCACGCCACAGGAGGTTTGGTGGAAACCATCAATTTTCAAATGCTTGCAAGCCTGGCTAATGCTGCAAGGCGCTGCGACATTGACTTGAACAGTGTGATGCAAGAACTGAAACTGGAAATTGACATGAGCGGGGACCCACGTCGGCGCATGTCTTTGTCGTGCTTCAGTTCCTTGTTCTCCGCGGTTGAGGCACGCGAGCCCAGCCAACACTTTCCGCTGGTGTTTGGTGATTCTTTCAACTTCGATGGCTTGCCCGAGTTGGCCACTTTTGTGACCAGCGCTTCAACCCCGCAAGAGGCCATGCGTGTGCTGGACTGGTCGCCCAAGCTGTTGCACCCCAATTTGCACTTCATTACGCTTGACTTGGGAGACGAGGCTGCACTGGAGATCAAGGTACCCGATCCGGAAGGTGTGAACGAAGACCTGCCCGGATTTGTTGAAGCTGCCATGTCGGCCGTCCTGAAGTTTATTCACCTTCTCAGCCCCGGTTCACACTTGATCAAGCGCATCGAATTTCGTCACGCGCCGTTGACCCAAGAGTCGGCTTATCTGAATGTGCTCAAAACCACGGTGCTGTTTGAGCAGGCCAACAACCGTTTGGTGGTGGATTCTTCCGCACTGGATTTGCCTTTGCCGGGCGGCATTCCTTCCGCACACCACAAGGCGCAGGCTGTAATTTTGAACCGCCTGTTGCCAGATGTTGAGGAGCAAACCCTTGAAAAACAAATCAAGCGCCTTTTGAAGTCGCGCTTGAGTATGCTGAGTGAACCAATACAGACGATAGCCGAGGTGCTGCACATGCACCCCCGTACCTTGCAGCGAAGGCTAAAAAGCGAGGGTAAATCGTATGCTGAAATTCTGGGGGCTGTTCGCCATGAACTGGCCTGCGAGATGTTGAAAGGCTCGGTGCTTGACATTGAAACCATCGCTGCAAACCTTGGCTATTCTGATCGCCGCAGCTTTACCAGCGCATTTTTAAAATGGCAGGGTATGTCCCCAAGGGAATTCAGAAATCAGCACTGAAACCTTGCGCTTAATTTTGGTGTCTGAATTTCATGCTTAAATTTCTATTGTTGATTGATTTACCCGGATTCACCTAATTATCGGAGCGTTTTATGATCCCTACCACCGACCTTTGTGATGCCAATGAAGACAAAATTGCCGCTGGCACTTTGCGTGTTGTTGAGCCGATGTTTCAAAGTTGGGGCTTGAAAAGCAGTTTTATGGGGCAAGCCCACACCTTGAAAGTATTTGAAGACAATTCCTTGGTGCGAAGTGCCCTTGAAAAAGACGGGCAGGGCAAAGTATTGGTGGTTGATGGCGGTGGCAGCATGCGTTGCGCCCTGGTCGGCGGAAATTTGGGACAGTTGGCCGAGAAAAACAACTGGGCGGGTATTGTGGTTTACGGCTGCGTGCGCGACACCCTCGAGTTGGATGAATGCGATGTGGGAATTCGTGCACTGGCCGCGCACCCCATGAAAAGCCAGAAGCGAGGCACGGGTCACGAGAACATCGAAGTAGCCATGAGTTTCACCACTGTGCGCCCCGGCAATTGGGTGTATGCGGATGAGGACGGTGTTTTGATTTCAGAAACAGACTTGAGTTGATTGTTTCAGGACAGGTCTCCGGTCGAAAAATTCGGTGGCCTTGTTTCATCGGTTTGAATCAACGAAGTTCGACTTATCCGAATGGCACCAGTGCCAGAAACTATTGATATTTCATCGTAGCCTTTTTTCACGATGGGCAGCGTGCCATAAGTTTTTACCAGTGAGTCAACGATTTCATTGGTGCTTTTGTCCACGCCGGCCGTCACGCACAAGAATTTGCTGGGATTCGGAATCAGTTGATAAATTCGATCAACTGATTCTTTAATCTTGTGCAATTGATCCGGTTGTATGTGAGCTACCAAGGCCTTGCCATCCGACTCGCGCCACAAGGCCAGGCCCACGCAAAGCGCGCACCCCGTAGTGCCAATCCGAACCGAATGGTTGTGGTTCGCGGTAGATGAGATCAAGCCATATTGGTTCTGACCAACCATGTGGGATGGAAGCGAGCGAGTCATGTGGATGTCCGTTGCTTGTTTTTTTTGAGTGGTTCGGCAAGGCCAAAATGTTCACACGAACCATTTTTAATAGGTTGCGCCGCATGATTTAGAGTGGATACTCTTTTTCATTTAGAGAAAAAGTATTTCATATCGTGATTAATCGGGTTTAAGTTATTGATTTTAAACAATACGAAAAAAAGTCTTGTATAAGATATAACTCTTGTTGCTCTGCGAAATGATCTGTAAGATACGGCTCATCACCTGATCGACACCACTTGCCCAAGTGATACCCGCGAAGCTGCACACGCAGGGCACCGCAAGTAGGCCATCAAGCGAACCGTTTTCTTTTTCTTTCTATCGCCTCTGAGGACATCACTATGAAATCTTTTGACCAACAGGTTCAAGAACTCAACAAAGACTGGGAAACCAACCCACGCTGGAAGCTGGTAAAGCGCGGCTACAAGGCCGAAGACGTCGTTCGTCTGCGTGGTTCACTGCAGCCAGAATACACACTGGCCAAGCGCGGTGCAGAAAAGCTGTGGGAGAAAGTAAACGGTACAGCCAAGAAAGGCTACGTAAACGCATTCGGCGCGATCACTGCTGGCCAAGCCATGCAGCAGGCCAAGGCCGGTCTGGAAGCCGTTTACCTGTCAGGCTGGCAAGTTGCTGCTGACGGCAATACATCCGAAACAATGTACCCAGACCAGTCTCTGTACGCTTACGACTCAGTGCCAAAAATGGTTCGTCGTATCAACAACACATTCCAGCGCGCCGACGAAATCCAGTGGAAGAACATTTGCGACGGCAAAATGAAAGCCGAAGACGCAATCGATTACTTCCTGCCCATCGTTGCTGACGGTGAAGCCGGTTTCGGTGGTGTATTGAACGCCTACGAACTGATGAAGAACATGATCGCAGCTGGTGCAGCTGGCGTTCACTTCGAAGACCAACTGGCCGCTGTAAAGAAGTGCGGTCACATGGGTGGCAAGGTTCTGGTTCCAACTGCTGAAGCCATTCAAAAGCTGATTTCTGCCCGTTTGGCAGCCGACGTGATGGGTGTGCCTTCAATCGTTCTGGCCCGTACGGACGCTGAAGCCGCCAACCTGTTGACTTCTGACTTCGACGAAAACGACAAGCCATTCCTGACTGGCGAACGCACTCCTGAAGGTTTCTACCGCGTCAAGAATGGTCTGGAACAAGCCATTTCCCGTGGTATCGCCTACGCACCATATGCTGACCTGGTATGGTGTGAAACAGGTACGCCTGACATCGGTTTCGCCCGCGAATTCGCCCAAGCCGTTCTGGAAAAGAACCCAGGCAAGCTGTTGAGCTACAACTGCTCACCCTCTTTCAACTGGAAGAAGAACCTGAACGACAGCCAGATCGCTTCCTTCCAGGAAGACCTGTCTGCCTTGGGTTACAAGTACCAATTCATCACATTGGCCGGTATCCACGTGAACTGGTACAACACCTTCAAGTTCGCCAATGCATACGCACAAGGCGAAGGCATGAAGCATTATGTAAATATGGTTCAAGAACCCGAGTTCGCAGCGCGCGAACAAGGTTATACTTTCGTATCTCACCAGCAGGAAGTTGGCGCAGGTTACTTCGACGATGTAACAACTGTGATCCAGGGTGGCGCTTCTTCAGTAACAGCCTTGAAGGGCTCTACAGAAGAAGAGCAGTTCCACTGATTTGCTGGTTGAACTGAATTTGTCGGCAATCTTGGCAGTCTCCCACCCCAGGAGGGGTGGATAGATTGACCGACGGAGGGGGAGAGGAGACAAGCTCAAAAAACCAAATCAAGAGTATTTTTCCCCTTGCTGAGCCTTTACAAAAGGCTCAACAGCGAGTGCTGAAGCCCGGTAAGAAACTTGCCGGGCTTTTTATTTGCTGCGGGCATTACTAAGCAAATGACCCAATCTCGCCCTGTAAGCCAATAAATGCGGTACTTTCAAGGGAATCATGTTTTTTTATACGCCTCTTATTTAGAGCTTTTCCTCTAAAGAGTATCGGTTGACGGTGAGTCCTTTCGTTCCAGCTCAAACATCACGGGCATGTGGTCGCTTATTTCCAACCACTCGTGCGCTTCTCCAACTTCGACTTTCCTAATAGTCCATTCCGGCCCGAAGAATCCGTAGTCTATGTGATAAGCCTTGGCGAGATTGCGTTGAAGGTAAAGCGTGGGGCGGCTCTCAGTCCCTTGTGCTTCTTGGAAGTGTCTGTGATATGCACTTTCCAACCCTAGGTCACTTAGTTCCCTGACCACGTCAGAGTGATTCCACCATCTGTCCCATTCATCCCAGCGCTTGTTGCTATTCAAGTCTCCAACCAATCCTGCTCCTGGGTGAGTCAGAAATGATTTATCGCGTTGAAGTAGCTTCCACAGTTGACCGATGTACCTGAAGTTTGGAGAGTTTGCATGCCGAGTCCAGACTGCAAGCAGTGGCCATTCTCCATCCACCCTTACCGGTAGGAATAGCTCCAATGGGTGCAAGTTCATTTGGGCATGTTCAAGTTTGATATTGGGCTTTGCAAAAACCCCAAGCCCCTTGTTTTTGGTTGGGCCAGACCAAAGATAGTTTTGAGAGAACTCGCTGTAATTCTTGTCGGCTGCGCGGGCAGGGTCTTCGCATTCTTGTATGACAAGTAAATCCGCATCGAATGCAGCCAATGCAGCAAACTTTTTCCGAAAGGCCCCGTTGCAATTCCAGGTCAGCACCTTCAAAACACACCTCGGGCGACCGTGGTTGAGCGCCGCACGCCACTATTCACCATCGAAGTAGCCTTCATCAATTCGCTTGTGAACGTAGGTTTCTTCTACCTGCACACCAACGCCAAAATCAATCATCAGCTCTGCAAGTTTCGGGCCGTCAATCAGCACCACCTTCTGTGGCACCTTGGCTGCAAACTGTTTGGCTTCAGAGGTGAAATGTGATGTCGTGATGAGTACACCTTTGTTTGCGGAATGGCCAACCAGGCTGCCAACAAAGTCTCTGACAACAGGACTACCCACTCCGCCTTGCCAGCGCTTTGCCTGGATGTAGACCGCATCCAATCCAAGACGGTCTTCATTGATGATTCCATCAATACCACCATCTGAGGAGCGCCCTACTGCGGTCGCGGCCTCTCGCCGTGAGCCGCCGTACCCCATAGCCAGCAGTAGGTCCAACACCAGGTTTTCAAAAAATGCTGGCGAACAACTCATCACATTTTGGATGAGCAAACCAGCAAGCTGCGCTCTCATATTCTGGTAGGCCTTGGCCAAAACCTCTTCGGGCGTTTGCACTCCTTTCTCCACTTGAGTGTCGGTTGGCCCCTGCTCACCTGCATCCCCGCCGCCTGAAAACTCCCTGAATTCCTCGTACTCGCGCAGGACTTGAGATGTGATTTGTTTCAGTCCACGGGCGTGCAGGGCTTTGCCTCTCTCGGTAATCCGAAATTTACCTCGGCCAACTGACTCAATCACCAGCGCTTTTGCGAGGTATGTCTTTGCCCATGCCAATCGGTTGTGAAAGGTTGCCTGCTTTCCGCTCGGCAGAAGTTCTTCTCTTTCCTCTGGCGTCAATTGAAAGTGGTCCGCAAGCGGGTCAAGCAATTCTGAAATGGTGTGGACATCGCCGTCAGCGGCTTTATTCAGCAAAGGGACAAAGATGTCTTGGTACGGAGGTATGGGCATATTGGACTGCTGAGTATGAGGTTGCCAGCGAGAGGCAAAAAATAAAATCGCGTTTCTATATTAACCAGAATCGGCGCGGATTGGTCCGCGTCTGACGTAACCAAGAGCGGCTCCACAGCAGTAGAGGACACGGTAAAAAGAAAGTTTAGGGCATCAGGGCTTCGGCCATAAATAGATTCGCTGAAAACCTACGGCTGTCTAGCTCAGGAATAGTCAGTCGTTAAAATCATCCTACCCCCTATTCGGTAGGGTGTTTTTAACTCCCCATTCTTGGTAAAATATTGGGTCATTTGCGAAGTCCTGAGGTGACCCATGTATGTCAAGCTCACACCCTTGTTTCACAGGGGTGTTTCCATTCCACCGAAGGTTCGCGACACCACTCCCAGCGTCACTGGCGTCCTACATCTGCATGAAGAACGAGTGGCCCGTATTGGACGCACCGTTCGCATCGCCCGAATCAAAGACCCGGCAGACGCCACCATTCAAAGCAAGATTGCCCCGCTGTACGACGCCGTGATTGAGTACCTGGTCGATGACCAGATGCGCATACGCGGCATCGAAGAGGAGGAAGGTGTAGTCTATGCCCAGTGCTGGGACATCCGGCTGGTGAAAATCTAATGATTAAGCTGAGCATCTTTGCCGGACCCCTTGAGTCTGCAAATTTGCACAACCGCCTTGCGTGGCTGGATTTGGCTTATCACGAGGTCAAGCCATATGCGAGCTATAAGGCCTGTTTGTTTCAAAGTGGTCAGGGGTGCAGCCCCACGGTACTGCTTAGAAGCTATCCACGCTGGTCCTCCTCGATTTGGGACCTTATGGCCAGGGTGATTTCTGTTTGCTTAAACGTTCAGGGGAAAGAGGAAGGTCAGGACTTAGAAGTGCTGCCTGAGCCCATCGGCGGCGGCAAAGCAATCGCCTTCGCAGACGAGATAAGCGCCACGGTCGAGCACCACGCTGGTGGCAAGGTCACACGCATTCGCACCGTCTGCACTATGTCCATCAAGCGCGGTCGCAAGAAAGGCAGCTACATCGCCAGCCTCACAGACAATATGGGGCAATCGTTTGACGGAATTGAGGTGGTCTACCGTCCCTCGGTTTTTCAGCCTGCGTTGCTCGTCGCTAAAGTAGCCTGCCAACACCTGCATGGAGATTCCACCAAACTTCCTTCAAGACCTCTGTTGGTATTGCCGCGTCCACAGTCCGAGAAGGGCTACAACTGGATTTGTGTGCATGCAGTTCGCGAGCCCGCCAAAAGCGGATTCCTGCGCTGGCTGTCTGAATCAAAGATTCCGCTCATCACGAGCGACCTGTATGGCGAGGTGGTCGATGCCGATTACTACGCTCAGTTTCTCACGGAGTCTTTATGAGCACTTCGGCACCAATTGCGCCTAAGAAGAAGACCCGCTCCAAGGTCAATTTAAGCTCCACGGCGGGACACCACACTTCCAGAAAAAAGGCGGTGTCCGTATCGGTGCCACAACTGAGCCAGTTAACCGATAGGCAGGCCTTGGACATGTTGGTATCGATGCGCTGGGGCGGCTGGAATACGGTCTCTTGTCCTTTTTGCCGCAGCGTGTCCGACCACTACTATCGCCGCAAGGAAATGCGTTGGAAATGTAAAGGGTGCGGTAAGGTATTCAGTGTCACGTCCGGCACCGTATTCAGTTCCTTGAAACTGGAATACCAGATGCTCCTGGTCTCAGTTCTGACATGGATTAACAGCGCAGAAGGTCAGCCTGCACTGGAGCTGATGCGCCACACCGATGTTGCGTTCAATACGGCGTATGTGCTTCAGCACAAGATGCGCGAAGCCATCATGCGCGGCTACAACGTGGGGCTGATGGGCGGCGACATTGAAATGGACGGTTCGCACCGCACAGGGTGGAACTCCATGGGCAAGCGGGGGCGTACCCAGCTGGGCAAGAATTCTTTTGAGGAGCTTCAGAAGGAACGGGACCGCATTGAGGGCCAGCCAGTCAAGGACGAGCCTGTGCCAATGGTTGACTCTTCAGCCTTAACAACCAAGGGGCGCGAGCGCAAGAAGAAAGAGGGCAAGGCAGTAGACGCCACGGGGCGCAAATACCATCCCGACCGCAGGATATTGATTGTGGTGCGCAAGCGGTCCAATCAGGCCAAGGGCGGCGCTTCAAAAACACGCGTGGTCGTGACCACCGCTGAGTCTGCCAGTGTCGTTGATAGTATTGCCACTGAATACTTGGCAGTCCCTGAGAGTTTCTTGAACTCTGACGGAGACCTGGCCTACAGCGAAATTGGTAAGGCCTTCAAGGGTCACTCCGTTGTTGACCACGGCACCACGCTGATTGGCTTGCTGGGTGAAAACAATAACCAAGCGGAGTCTTTCAACCGAGGCATCAAACGAACAGAAAAGGGTATTCATCTGAACATTGAAGCCAAGTACCTGCTGGACTACTCTGCGGAGACTGCGTTTAAGGCCGACCATTCAACGAAAACCACCAATGGGGAGCGGCTGAACATCGCCATGAACTTGGCGCTCAACGTCGGGGAAAGCTTGTTCTGGAAAGGTTTCACACATGGCCAGCACCGCAAGTTTGAGCCCACTTTTCCGAAGCCATTGGATTACCCTTCAAGCGGTCCGCCAAAGGGGAGTAATCAAGCGTCAGCTGCCAATGGCAGGCCGCCTAGATAACATTTAAGGCTCCAGTCCTTCTGAGATGGTCTGGTGCTCAAGGGCCATGAGGTCTTCCCATGAGTTCTGCTTTTTGAGTAAGACCCAATGGGGGTGCTTGCCAGGTACGGACTTGTTGGTTATCTGCTTTCTTTCGAACTTGAGCACATAAAGGGCTGATTCCAAGCTGTTTTTTACCCATGTTCTGAAATCAGCATGGGTATGGTGAACGAGGCCTAGCTTCTCAGTGACCTTTAGTCCAAGATTTTTCAGCGTCATTCCTTCGTCTCCCGCCTCACGGAGAACCTCTCGGATAGTGTCGCGTAACGCGCCACGTCTACCGTATTCGCTCCTGAACCCATAGGTGGTCGGAATCTCGGTCGGCTCCACGCCGGGGAATTGCTCCCTAATGGTTTTATCTGTTGCTCTGATTTCGTTGTGATACAAGTTCAAACGATGTTCGATGTTGAACTTCAACTCCTCCAAGTGGAGCAGGGCTTCCTTTGCCTCTTCAATCTTAGGCCGGAGGTTTTCGAGGTTATCGTTGAGCCTTTCGATGGTCGCGGTTGCTCGGGCTCGGGATTCGGCCAGTTTTTTCAGGTGGGTATTAACTTTTTTAGGTCTGGGCATAGTCGGTATCTTAGAAGAGGTAAACTCCGTCTAAGAACCGACTAGCCTATTGTTTTATACGAAACGGCCTGTCAAGCCGTCTCAAATATTTTTTTGGGTCATTTGCTTAGTAATGCCCTTTGCTGCTCGCATTACGCGACTGGTCGTGTTTTGATGAGGTCGTGAACAATGGCATCGCTCAATGTGTCTTCCCAGCGGTACACACGTACATCGGGCAGGGCGCCCAGCATTTGTTTTTCCTCTTTCGAGTACGCCTGCACAAAAATCTGAATTGCCGGGTTCAGCATTTTGGCGTTTTCGATCATCTGGCTCAGCCCCGGGGTATCGCCAGTGGCAATAACAAGGCTATTTGCGTTGGTGGTGTGCGCTTGAACCAAGGTCACTGGGTCTGCATATTCGCCAGACACGGCAGCCTGTCCATTCTTTCTCAGTTTGGCCACCACTTCACGGCTGGTGTCCACAATCACCATGGGTACATTTTTTTTCTTCAGTAACTTGGCAATTTTTTTACTAAGCTCCGTGTGACCTACCAGCACAACGTGTTTGCCGAGGTACTTGCCATCGGTTTGTTCAGGTAACTCTTCCATGCTGTGGCTGCGTGCATTCAAATTGCGAACCCACTGGAATCGCTTCACCATGCCATCATTTAATTTCGGGATCAAAGAGAACACAACCGGGTTAAGCGCAATTGAAATAATTGCACCCGACACCACCAGGCTTTGCACCTGAAGATCGACCAGCCCCAAGTACAAACCCAACCCAATTAAAATGAAAGAAAACTCGCCAATTTGTGCAAGGCTGGCTGCAATCACCAGTGCGCTCTTGAGCGGATACCTGAACAGCAAAACCAAAGCGCCGGCGGCCAGCGACTTGCCCAGCACGATGATGGTCACCACAGCGAGTACGCGCAGGGGATATTCCAGAATAACGTCGAATTGAAACAGCATGCCCACTGACACAAAAAACAGCACAGCGAATGCGTCTCGCAAGGGCAGGGATTCCTCGGCTGCGCGGTGGCTCAGTTCAGATTCCCGCATTACCATGCCGGCGAAGAAGGCGCCGAGTGCGAAGGACACATCGAACAGCCCTGCGGCAACGAAAGCCAAGCTGATGGCCAGTGCAATGACTGAGAGTGTGAACAATTCACGAGAGCCTGTTTTCGCAATGTGCCAAAGCATCCAGGGAATAACACGCTTGCCCACCACCAGCATCAAACCCACGAAAAGCGCCACCTTTACCAAGGTGAAACCGATGTCGAAGACCAGATTGGTTTCCGGGGCCAGGGTTCCGCCTTTCAACAAACCTGCCAGTGGCGGAAGCAAAACCAGAATCAGTACCATGGCCAGGTCTTCAACCACCAGCCAACCCACCGCAATTTGACCGTTTGCACTGGTCAGCATGCCGCGTGCTTCCAGTGCCTTCAGCAATACCACGGTGCTGGCCACTGACAATGCAAGGCCAAACACCAGGCTTTGGCCCATGGGCCAATCCCAGAAATGAGCCACCCCCATACCCATTAATGTTGCGGCTGTCATTTGAACAATGGCACCGGGAACAGCAATATTCTTGACTGCCAAGAGGTCTTTCAGGGAGAA
>Ga0114984_1000291_pt1 | contig 19647 bp, 18 predicted proteins | sample Shrwel1BS1Day1_FD_96987 | JGI IMG/M metagenome (GOLD analysis project Ga0114984, IMG submission 96987) | Subsurface microbial communities from deep shales in Ohio, USA - Utica-3 well 1 S-1-Day1 | ecosystem: Environmental > Aquatic > Deep subsurface > Shale gas/oil reservoir > Produced water/Flow...
CAACTTCAAGAGCACCACGTCTTCCGCGAAGTCCGCCTGCAGCGCAGGATCGGTCATGGCGTTGCCGCCATACTTGATGACCATGGTCTTGCCATGGAACTTGCGGATGTAGGGCAGCGCCTGAGCGAGGATTTCGGCTTTGTCGCGGGGGGCGATGTGGGTGATGGTGTCGGTCATGGCAATCAGTTGCGCGTGGCGTGGCGTGGAACAATACAAGATAGAAGAAATGCCGCATTGTGCCGCAAGTGTGTTGACTCATACCCCATCTACACCCTGAGACAATCTACTATCAGCCGCTTACATCGAACACGCAGACTTCATCCACGTTGTTCGAAAAATCTGCCCCTAAAACTCCAATACATGCCTCCCTCCAACTTCTCTATCACTGAGATCCTTCGGTATGACGCAGTGATTGCCCTTCTTGCATCATTCGTGACCTGTCTATTGTTGGTATGCACAAAGCAATGGCATGGAACTTTCTCCATGGACTCAAGCAAAGGAGTGCAAAAGGTCCATACAAGCCCGACGCCTCGCATCGGTGGCATTGCGATTGCCATCGGCGTTTTGGCGGGATTCGCAGCATCCAGCCATGGCATCGCTGCTGCAGAGAAGCGCGCAATTCTCAGCGCGATTCTCTTGGCAGGAATTCCAGCATTTATTTTCGGATTATTGGAAGACGTTACCAAAAAAGTAACTGTCAAGATCCGCTTACTGGCTACCATGGCATCCGGCATCCTTGGCTGGGGAATTACAGGCACTGCACTGACACATCTGGATTTACCTGGTATCGATTGGCTGCTGGGTTACACAGTTATTTCTGTTTTATTTACTGCATTCGCAGTGGGCGGCGTCGCAAACGCCATCAATATCATCGATGGATTCAACGGACTGACTGCAGGCACTGCCTTGATCATGCTGACCGCGTTTGGCCTGATTGCGCGCCAAGTGGGAGACTTGCCCTTGGCCTTTACCTGTCTGCTGGTGGCAGGATCTGTGGCAGGTTTTTTTCTGGTCAACTGGCCCAGCGGGAAAATCTTCCTTGGCGATGGCGGCGCCTATTTTTTGGGGTTCACATTGGCATGGATTGCTGTGTTGCTGCCTGAAAGAAACTCAGCAATATCTCCATGGACCAGCCTTCTTATTTGCTCCTACCCCATCACTGAAGTAGTTTTCAGCATATTCAGACGCAGGTTCTGGCGAGAAGGGCACCCTGCCACGCAACCCGATGCTGTGCACTTGCATACACTGGCTAATAAACGCTGGGCCAGAAAATTATTCCCAAATGCAACAAAGACAACTCAAAATGGATTTACATCGCCGTTCCTCTGGGGATATGCGCTAACATCGTGCGCTGCAGCCGTTTACTTTTATCAGAGTAAACCATTTACGCTTATTTCTTTACTTTTTTGCCTGGCACTTTATATTTCGATGTATAGCAAATTGGCATTTTTTCGCTGGATCCCCAAGAAATGACACCACAAGTAAAAGCTATTAACGTTACACCCGTCATTCTTTGCGGAGGTTCGGGTACCCGCTTGTGGCCATTGTCACGTGCAGGATTTCCCAAGCAATTTATCTGCCTCACGGGTCAAACCAGCCTTTTTCAACAAGCGACTCAGCGACTGGCCGCATTGGCAACAGAAGAAGTGCAAGTAGCGCCGCCTCTCGTGGTAACAGGCGAAGAGCACCGCTTTTTGACCTCTGAACAGTTGCGAGAAATGGATATCCCACTGGGCAGCGCACTGTTAGAACCCATAGGCCGCAATACAGCACCCGCCCTTACTCTTGCAGCCCTAGCAGCCGTGGAATCAGGCCAAGACACCATCTTGGCCATCACACCGGCAGATCAGACCATAACCGATGCTCAGGCCTTCAAGCTGGCCATGCACCAGGCCATCAAGGAAGCCGAGAAGGGCAGCATCACCATCCTCGGCATTACACCGCATCGGCCTGAGACGGGATATGGATACATACTTGGCGAACATCCTGAATCGACCATGGAGCCATGGAACGTTCAGCAGTTCATCGAGAAACCCGATGCCGCGCGAGCCCAAGCCTATCTAGAAGCGGGTCACTATTTTTGGAATGCCGGCATTTTTGTTCTGAAGGCATCGGTCTGGCTCAAAGCACTTGCCCATTTCCGGCCAGACATCCTGGAAACAGTCCAACAAGCCTGGCAGGCGCGCAGAGTAGATGCCCAATTCACCCGCCCCGACCCAGTTCTCTTTGCAACGGTTGCGGCCGAGTCAATTGACTACGCGGTGATGGAGCATTGCCCAGGCAGCGAATTCTCGATCAAGATGGTTCCGCTGGAGGCCGGTTGGAACGATCTAGGCGCCTGGGATGCAGTCTGGCAAGTTCTTCCGAAAGACGCATATGGAAATGCCAGCGTCGGGGATGTGATCACGACTGACAGCAGCAACAACCTGACCCATGCCACCAGCCGACTGGTGGCCCTGGTCGGAGTCAACGACATGGTGGTTGTAGAAACTCCCGATGCAATACTTGTGGCTGCCAAAGGCCGCTGCCAAGATGTCAAACACATTGTCACCACGCTCGACCAGAAACAACGGGACGAGCGCAGCCTGCATCGCAAAGTACACCGTCCCTGGGGCTGGTATGACAGCATTGATGAAGGCGAACGCTTCAAGGTCAAACGCATTCAAGTCAAACCCCAAGCCAGCCTCAGCCTGCAAAAGCACCACCATCGCGCAGAGCACTGGGTGGTGGTCAAAGGCACGGCGGAAATCACCAATGGTGACAAAGTGATCATGCTGACCGAGAACCAATCAACGTATATCCCGCTTGGAACCGTCCACCGACTGGCCAACCCAGGCACGATTCCGTTGGAAATCGTCGAAGTACAATCAGGCAGTTATCTAGGCGAAGATGACATTGTGCGACTAGAAGACAGTTATGGCCGAGGTGATCTCTGATATCCACCTCGCACGCCCATCATGTCTATTGAATTTCTATAAATTCAAAAATCAAATCGTAATTAATCAATGTTCACCGTCGAATTAATCAACGGAAAAAAATTTCAAGCCAAAGTCAACGAGCCTCTACTTGATGCCGCCGCTCGCGCAGGAATTCGCCTCAACTACAGCTGCAAGACGGGGCGGTGCAGCAGTTGCAAATGCCGCGTAATTAGCGGCAAGGCTGATACCTTGCAGGATGCAATAGGGTTAGATGCACAGGAGAAATCCGAAGGCTGGATTCTCAGTTGCATCAGCGCCGCCACCATCAACATGGTCTTGGAGGCTGAAGATCTGGGAGATTTCTGCGTTCCCGACGCAAAGACGTTGCCCTGCCGCATCAGTCAGATAGATTTCTTGGCCCCAGATGTGGTCCGTGTCTTCTTGCGCTTCCCTCCTACGGCGGATTTCCAATTCTTGCCCGGCCAATATGTGGATGTAATTGGACCCGGTGGTATTCGCCGCAGTTACTCACTGGCCAATGCAGATTTTCTGAATCGACAATTGGAACTGCATATCCGCAAAGTAGACGGTGGCGCAATGAGCAATTACTGGTTCAGCCAAGCAAAGCCCAACGATCTCTTGCGCATCAACGGACCTCTGGGTACGTTCTTTCTTCGCGGTGTGCAAGGCACGGATCTCATTTTTTTGGCGACAGGCACGGGTATTGCCCCCATCAAGTCCATGCTGGCCTCCATAGACAGCATGCCCGCCAAAAATCGCCCTCGTTCCATACATATTTTTTGGGGAGGCCGTACGCCTGATGATTTCTATATCAAGCCAGAAAGCGCCGTCGAAATTCAGAACTGGAACTTCGTTCTATCGAGAGAGCACCCTGGCTGGCAGGGTATTCGAGGGTATGTGCAAGATGCTGTACTGAATAGCACAATCGAGCTGAAGCAAGCCATGGTGTATGCCTGCGGCTCGGACGCCATGATCCAAAGTGCCAAACAGTCTTTGACTAACGCTGGACTGCCAGCGAAGTCCTTTTATTCAGACGCTTTTGTTTCTTCAAACAATATCAATTAATTAGAGAATTTTCTATGAAAGCTGTGATTCTTGCTGGTGGACTCGGAACCCGCTTGAGCGAAGAAACTTCGACACGCCCCAAGCCCATGGTAGAAATTGGCGGAAAACCCATTCTTTGGCACATCATGAAGATGTACTCGCACCATGGAGTCACTGATTTTGTGATTTGCTGCGGCTACAAAGGCTATGTCATCAAGGAATACTTTGCCAATTACTTCCTGCACATGTCGGATGTCACTTTTGACATGCGCAACAATCACATGGAAGTCCATCACAAGCGTGCAGAACCATGGAGTGTGACGCTGGTAGACACCGGCGATGAATCGATGACTGGTGGACGCCTGCGACGCGTTGCCGACTATGTTCGCAATGATGAAGCATTTTGTTTCACGTATGGCGACGGAGTGGGCGACGTGGACATTTCGGCAACCATCCAGTTCCACAAGCAACATGGCAAGGCCGCTACGCTGACAGCAACCTACCCGCCAGGCCGATTTGGCGCGTTGGATATTCAGAGCCAGCAGGTCATGAGCTTTAAGGAAAAGCCCAAAGGCGACGGGGCCATGATCAACGGTGGCTTCTTTGTACTCTCGCCCCGTGTCTTGGACTACTTGGATGGTGATTCGACCGTATGGGAGCAGCAACCCCTGCAGCGTCTCGCCTCCGAAGGACAACTTATGGCCTACGAACACCAAGGCTTCTGGCAACCCATGGACACACTGCGCGACAAAAATCACCTTGAAGAGCTGTGGGCCACTGGCCAAGCACCTTGGAAAATCTGGAAATGACTCAGATCACGCAGACAGACACCGCCTTCTGGCAGGGAAAACGGGTTTTTCTGACCGGGCACACGGGATTCAAAGGAAGCTGGCTGAGCCTCTGGCTGCAATCAATGGGCGCCGTGGTGCGCGGTTTCGCATTACCCGCCCCCACAGAACCCGCGCTGTTTCACGTGGCCCGCGTGGCGGAAGGCATGGAGCATTGCGTCGGTGATATCCGTGATTTTTCCGCGGTGCAGTCGCAGATATCCGCATTCCAGCCGGAAATCATCCTCCACATGGCAGCGCAGCCGCTGGTACGGCTGTCTTACCAACAGCCAGTCGAAACCTATGCGACCAATGTCATGGGCACCGTGCATGTGCTGGAAGCCGCCCGCCATGCGGAATCCGTCAAAGCCATCGTCAATGTCACGACCGATAAATGTTACGAAAACCGGGAGTGGGCCTGGGGCTATCGCGAAGATGAGCCCATGGGGGGACATGACCCCTATTCCAATAGTAAAGGTTGTGCGGAATTGGTTAGTGCGGCGTATCGCAAATCTTTCCTGTCGAAAGACGGCATTGCGATTGCAACCGCCCGTGCGGGCAATGTGATCGGCGGAGGTGACTGGGCAGTTGACCGCTTGGTCCCCGATGTCCTCCGGGCCCTACAGCAAAACCAGCCGGTGCTTATCCGCAACCCCCACGCGATCCGCCCTTGGCAGCACGTTCTTGAGCCCCTGTCCGGTTACCTGCTGCTGGCTGAGCGCCTTTACAATCAAGGGCAAGCAAATGCCGAAGGCTGGAACTTTGGTCCGCGCGACGAAGACGCCAAACCGGTGCAATGGATCGTCGAGCATTTGTGCCAGGATTGGGGCAACGGGGCAAGCTGGACGCTGCAACCCGGAGAGCACCCGCACGAAGCCAATTTTCTGAAATTGGATATCTCCAAAGCGCGACAGCGTCTGCAATGGGCCCCGCGCTGGTCGCTCGAGACAGCGCTTTCTCGCATCACCGAATGGCATCAAGCGTGGCTTGCAAACCAGGACATGCGAGCCCTGTGCCTGCATCAAATTTCCCAATATCGATCCCACGTATGAACAGCACGCCAGTTAATTTTCAACCCCAGCTGGACAAACTGCGCAGCCAGATCAGCGAATTGGTCCAGCAGTATGCCGATATCGCCTACGCTCCAAAGCCCTTTGTGCCCGGCCAAAGCGCCGTGCCCGTCTCGGGCAAGGTGATCGGCGCAGGCGAGCTGAAGATGATGGTCGATGCCTCGCTGGACGGCTGGCTAACCACCGGCCGCTTCAACGCCATGTTCGAGCAACGCCTGTCCGAATTTCTGGGCGTCAAGTACCTGATCACCGTCAACTCGGGCTCTTCAGCCAACCTGGTGGCCTTCTCGACACTGACCAGCCCCAAGCTGGGTGATCGCGCAATCAAGCAGGGCGACGAGGTGATTGGTGTGGCAGCCGGCTTCCCGACCACGGTCAACCCTATCCTGCAGTTTGGCGCCGTGCCAGTATTTGTAGACGTGGACCTGGCCACGCACAATATTGACGCCAGCAAGATCGAAGCTGCAATCACACCCAAGACCAAGGCCATCATGCTGGCGCACAGCCTGGGCAACCCTTTCAACCTGGAAGTGGTGACAGCGCTGTGCAAGAAATACAAGCTGTGGTTGGTCGAGGACTGCTGTGACGCGCTGGGCGCCACCTACGACGGCAAACTGGTCGGCACCTTCGGCGATATCGGTACGTTGAGTTTCTACCCTGCTCACCACATCACGATGGGTGAAGGCGGCGCCGTGTTCACCAACAATCCTGAACTCAAGCTGATCGCCGAGTCTTTCCGTGACTGGGGCCGCGACTGCTACTGCCCGCCCGGCAAGGACAACACCTGCGACAAGCGCTTTTGCTGGACCAAGGAACAGCTGGGCGGCGACCTGCCCGACGGCTACGACCACAAGTACACGTACAGCCATCTGGGCTACAACCTCAAGATCTCCGACATGCAGGCAGCCTGCGCTCTGGCGCAGATGGACCGGGTCGAGGAATTCATCGCCAAGCGCCGCGCCAACTTCACATACCTGAAGGCCAAGCTGGCAAGCGTCGCCGAATTTCTGCACTTGCCGGAAGCAACGCCGAACAGCGAACCGTCGTGGTTCGGGTTCCCGCTGGTACTGAAGGAGACGGCCGGCGTAAAGCGCACTGACCTGATCAATTTCCTGGAAGAGAACAAGATCGGCACGCGGCTGCTGTTTGCCGGAAACCTGACCAAGCAGCCTTACATGGCCGGACGCAACTTCCGTATCAGCGGCGAGCTGACCAACACCGACATCGTAATGAACCAGACCTTCTGGCTGGGCACCTTCCCGGCACTGGGCCAGGAGCAGTTGGACTACATCGCGGACAAGCTCGAAGAGTTTTTCGGCGTGAACTTCTGAGATTCTGTCGATGGAGCTGATCCCCACCCCCTTGGTAGGCTGCTATGAGGTCCGCCCCTTCTTCGCCCAAGACGAGCGCGGCACCTTTGTGAAGACCTTCCATGCAGAGCGCTTCTCGGCTCTGGGTCTGCCAACCGAGTGGCGCGAGGAGTACTACTCCAGTTCCCGCAAGGGCGTGATCCGCGGTATGCACTTCCAGACACCTCCGCATGATCACGAAAAACTCGTCTACTGCATGCAGGGGCGAGTGCTGGACGTTGTGCTAGATCTGCGCAAGGCCTCGCCGACGCACGGTCGGCACATCGCGGTCGAACTGGACGCGGCACGCGGTCACGGCCTAATGATTCCCAAGGGTATGGCGCACGGGTTCCTAGCACTGACCGAGGACGTGTTAATGGCCTACAAGGTAACCAGCGTGTATGCGCCGGAGAACGATGCGGGCATCCGCTGGGACTCCTTCGGGCTCCACTGGGGCCTCGATCGGCCCATCGTGTCTGCGCGCGATCGCGCCCATCCCGCATTCGCCGATTTCGATAACCCGTTCTGACCATGAAACTGTTCGTCACCGGAGGCACCGGCTTCGTCGGTTCACACTTCCTCCAGCAGGCGCTGGCCGCCGGCCACGACGTGATTGCGCAGCGCCGACCTGGCAGCCACTCGCGTCTGCCGCTGACGCGCGAGCCGGTCTGGGTGGACCGCGCATTGGACCAAGACTTCAGAGCCGAGCTTGCCGGCTGCGACGCCATCGTGCACCTGGCGTCCCACACGCCGAATCCGCCCTACGCGCCGCTGGATGAATGCCTGTACTGGAACGTTTACGCGACAACGCGTCTACTGCAGCAAGCAGCAGCGCAAGGTATCCGGGACGTGTTGGTCGCGGGGACTTGCTTTGAATATGGCACTGCAGCGGAGGGTCAGGACTTTGTGCATCCTGCCACCGAGATGCGCCCTTCGCTGACCTACCCCATCTCCAAGGCAGCGGCAACTACTGCATGTCTCGGCCTAGCACGCAACCTGGATTTACGTTTGCAGGTCCTACGCATATTCCAGGTGTTCGGCGAGGGTGAAGCGGCGACACGCTTCTGGCCCTCGCTCCGGCAAGCTGCAAAGGACGGCCGCGATTTTCCAATGAGCGCCGGACTGCAGGTGCGCGACTTCGTGCCAGTTGAGCTAGTCGCGCGCACGTTCGTCGAAGCGCTGAACTTCACTGACGTCGCGCCAGGCCTGCCACACCTCCGCAACGTCGGCACTGGTCGCGCCCAATCCTTGCTTGAGTTCGCTCGACATTGGTGGGAGGTCTGGGCAGCCACTGGTCAACTCCAGCCTGGAGAGCTGGGCCTGCGTCCCGGAGAGCTGCCACGGCTGGTAGCCAATGTGCAGGACGCACATATCGCTTGACCCCAGATACCTTCATTGCTTCTTACTCGTTCCGCCGCTAGACATGAGCCCAAATAAGATTGCCGTCGCGATTCCGACCTATAAGCGCCGCGAGATGCTCGACCGCTTGATCGGAACAATCCCGTCCGACTGGTCCATCTATGTCAGTGACAACGACTCTAGTCTGCTGCCACTGGATCCACCCATAGACGGACGAGTTAAGGTGTCGCACTCACCAGTGATGGTGGAGATGTTCGCAAACTGGAATCGAGCCTTGTCTTTAGTGGACGCCGACTGCACGCACGTTTTCATTCCTTCGGATGACGACCTTTTCCTTCCAGAGGCAAGAGCCATTGTGACCGACGCACTGCGTCAGCACGCCGATGCGGATATCCTGGTGTTCGGTTGCGATTTCATCGATGGGCAAGACCAAAAGTTCGGCGGTTATGTCCCTGCCGCGCAGGAAGTCTTCGCAACCGGTGACGGCTTCACGAGGTTCGCTTACTCCGTCGATGCCCGGTTGCCAGGCATCCTCATCCGGCAGGACTTCCTCAAGCGCATAGGAGCCTTTGACGAAAAAATGGAAATCACAGCAGCCGACAGTGATTTCGTTCAGCGTGCGTTGCTATTAGGCAAGTCGGTCTTTGTCCCGAAAGTCATCGGCCTATACCGTTACTGGAATGGCTCCGGCACACATGCCTTTCACGGCACCGACCGGTGGATGAAGGATGTGGTGCGCTGGACCGACAAGATCACCCAACTCCTACGCACAGGCCATCACCCGATTCACGCAAAGGTCGATATCGATCAGTACCGCGCAGAGGTCATCAACCGGAACGTACTGGCTGGTGTTGACAATCTGATCGCCAAAGGCGACCTCGTAAAGGCGCGTGACTTCTTCTGGCGGCATGCAGTGTTCAAACACGCCACGCTGCTAGGCCGTCTTCGCCTTCTGCGTTGCCTCTGGCGCCTACGGCGCACAAGGATGTCAGCCTGAGCAACGATCTAATGCATCACTCCATAATTTTGCCTACGTGCACGCTCATTCCGCTGCCACCACCACGGACATGATTGCTTCCCGCGAAACAATCCTGTCGCTGCTCTACCGCATCGGCACCATAGGCTTCAGCTTCGCCAGCGTCTCCCTCCTGATCCGGAACCTGGGGCCGGAGCACTATGGCGCCTGGGCAACACTGGTGTCGGCATTGGTGTGGATTCAGATGTCTGACCTGGGCATCGGGTACGTCATCAAGAACCGTGTCGCAGCGCGGGGGGACTTGGAAGTGCTGTGCGACCAGATCGCCGTAGCGGTGCGCCTGGCGTTCCTGATCGGCCTGGCGCTGATCGTGCTGTACGTGCTGGGCGGGTCGCGTCTGTCGGTGGTACGGGATTTTCCGCTGGAAGCCAGCGTGCTCTACATCTGCGCTTTCCTGTGCCTGCCTGCCATGATCGGCGTGAACATTCTGCAGGGGCTGAACCGGTCTACCGTCTCGTTCCAGGCCTCAATGCTGCAGAGCCTGGCCTGGCTGCTGCTGGTGCTGGCATTGGGGCGTGAAGCGTCCCTGCACACTCTGGCTGTGGCGTTCGCCATGCTCTGGCTGCTCCATGGCACCTACACTTTCTTGCGTGCATACCGTGCGCTGGGTCTCAGTCAGCAGGGCTTCGGCGCCCGCCTGGTCAGCAGACGGCCACTGGCCGATGCGCTGCCACTGCTGCGCATCGGCGGGGCCTTTTTCATTCTGCAGATGACCGCCCTGGTACTTTTCAACCTGGGTACCTACCTGGCCTACACCTACTTTTCGGCCGGCGCTGCAGCACGCTACGACATCCTGAACAAGGTCTATCAGATCCCGATGACTTTGTTCAATGTGTTGATCGCCGTCGCCTGGTCTACCATCGCCACGTTGATCAGCCAACGACAGGTGGCGAATGTTAAGCGGCTACAGGTTCAGTTATTGGCGGCCAGTGTGGGGGGCGGCGTGCTGTTACTGGCGATCTCAATGATGGTGGTCGCGCCGTTCGTGCGCCTATACAGCCATGGCCAGCTGGAAGTCCAGCCAGCGGAAGTGTTCTGGTTCGCAGCCCAGGTGGCAGTCCAGATGGTGGCCTATGCCGGAGCCGTTTTCCTGAATGCAGCGGAGCGGCTGCGCCTACAGATTCTGTTTGCCATCGCATCCACGGCACTGTTCCTTCCACTGTTCTTCCTGTTGCAGCGCCACGCGGCAGGCATCGCCGCGATTCCGCTGGCCACGCTGCTGGTGGTGCTACCCGGTGCGCTGTATTTCAGCTACTACGCCCGCCGTCACATCATCGGCGCGCTGGTGCCCGCTCCGTCCGAGGTCCCTTCCCGCACATGAATGAATCGCTTCGTCATTGGCTGAGAGCCATGGTGCCATTTCCGCTGCGGCGAGCGATTGCTCGCTTGCGCTCCCTGCGTGGGATCGCCGACCTAACGGGCCGCTGGGGCGCCGCTGGCCTGCATGCCTCAATCTCCCGCCATGCCTCCGCGCGGCTGTGGCGGCAGGTGAGGTTAGGGACTGGAGTCATCATCGACCCGGGCACGCACTTTCACACGAACGACAACGATGACGGCACGCGCATCGTCATCGAGGACGGTAGCTTCGTTGGCCGCCACTGCTTCTTCTCCGCCGGCGAATCCATCCACATCGGCCGCCAGTGCAACATTGGCGCCGCCTGCCAATTGCTTGCCGCAGGACATGCCTATGACGATCCAACCCTGCCCTATGTGGCAGCGCCAGTGCTGTCCTACGGCCGCATGCGCCTGGGACCCAACACCTGGATTGGCGTAGGTAGTACGTTACTGGGCGGCATCGAGGTCGGCTACGGCACTGTGGTAGCCGCAGGTTCGGTGGTGCGACAGTCGCTGCCACCATTGTGCCTCGCTGGCGGTCAGCCGGCGCGGGTACTGAAGGTCTTCGACTGGCCCACTCGTTGCTGGACCCGCCTGCCTGATGACACGCTTGCGCGAGACGCAGCGCTGGCACACCATCTAGCGACAATCCCGCAAGAAGCCGACTACGTCCTCCAACTGAAGAGCTAAGCCCCGACCCAAATATCTATGAGTGACCCAACTGTTCAAAGCGACCGCCGCACGGCCCTGGTTCTGGGCGCCGCCGGCTTCGTCGGGCGTCATGTCTGCCGGCAGCTGGCTGCACAAGGTTTCAGCGTGCTGGGTCTGGGCCACGGCCAGTGGAACACCGAAGAGCGCCAACAGCATGGCCTGATTGCCTGGCTGGACGCGGACATCACGCCCGCCACCATCCAATCCATCTGCGCAGACCACCAGCCCGTGCTGGTCGTGCATTGCGCCGGCAGCGGCGCGGTCTCGCACTCATTTTCTGCGCCGGCAACCGATTTCTCGCGCTCGGTGGACACCACGCTGGCAATGCTGGAGTTCGCGCGGCTGCTGCCCACTCCTCCGCGCGTGGTGCTGGCTTCCAGCGCCGCGGTCTATGGAGACCAGGGCGACCGCGACATTCGCGAGAACACCCCCGTCGCACCGATATCCCCCTATGGGTATCACAAGGCCATGGCCGAGATGCTCTGTGAGTCCTACAGCCGCTTTTTTGGCCTGGAGACCCGCATCGTTCGGCTGTTCTCCGTATATGGCGAAGGCCTGCGCAAGCAGCTGCTGTGGGATGCGCTCAACAAGTTCCAGCATGGCACACCATCGTTTTTCGGTACCGGTGAAGAGCTACGTGACTGGATTCATGTGGATGACGCCGCACGGCTGCTGTGCACTGCCGCGTTGGCCCACGGTGCGGGCCATGCCATATACAACGGCGGCCATGTCCGCGCCAACACCCGGGAAGTCCTGACGCTGTTGGCCGAGGCCGGCAATACAGGACTACAGCCGATATTTTCTGGCGAGGCCCATCCAGGCAATCCGCGCCGGCTGACCGCCAGCCACGAGCGCGCCGCCGTCACCCTGGGTTTCCAGCCTTGTATCGACCTACAGCAGGGGCTGCAGCGCTACGCCAACTGGTTCAAGACTGAAGGACACCTCTGAGCATGCGCATCGCTTTCGCGTACCACTTCAACGACAAAGACTGGCTGGGCGGCCGCAACTACTTCGCCAGCCTGTTCAGTGCCATCCACGAAGTCGCTCCTCCATCTTGGCAGATCGTGCTGGTGCTTGGTAACAAAACCGTCTCATCCCTTCCGGAAGAATTTCCCTGGCTGGAGGTGCTGCGAACGCCGTTGATGGATCGGCTGGCACCAGCTTGGTTCGCGCGCCAGGTGACGCTGCGGGGGTTCGAGAACGACTACCTGCTGTCGTGCTACCTATCGCGCCACAGCATCGATCTGCTGTCACATTCCGCCTACCTTGGCAAACGATCCTCCATCCGCACACTTCCCTGGCTGTATGACTTCCAGTTCATGCATCTGCCAGAGTACTGGACGCCCAAGCAGATCGCTTGGTCGACCAAGCGCTACCACAACGCCTGCAAGCATGGCGACGGCATCATCGTCAGCAGCGAGGATGCCCGCGACGACCTTTACACGTTCGCGCCCGGATACCAAAAACCGGTGTACGTGATGCAGTTCGTCTCCAACCCGGTGGACTTCTCGTGCCTGCCCTCTGCACAGGAGATGCGCACGCGTTACCACTTGCCGGAGCGCTACTTTCATCTCCCTAATCAGTTCTGGTCCAACAAAAACCATCGACTGGCGATTGACGCGCTGGCGCTGCTGAAGCAGCGTGGCATTCACGCCACCATTGTCTGCACCGGCAAGCCCTATGACGCACGCATGCCGCAATACTTTGACGAACTGATGGCCCACTGCCAGGCACAGGGTGTGGATGACCGCTTCCGGGTGCTTGGCGTGGTGCCGCATACGGATCTGCAGGGTCTGATGGCCCACTCGGCGGCGGTGATCAACCCCTCGCGCTTTGAAGGCTGGAGCACCTCGGTGGAAGAAGCCAAAACGCTGCAAAAGCGTTTGCTACTGTCGGACCTGGCTGTCCACCGCGAGCAGGCACCGCAGAATGGCCGTTTCTTCGCCACGGATGACGCCACCGCGCTGGCCGACCACATGGCCCAAACGCTCGCCGAACCCACCCCACCTGTGGATGAAGCAGCCATTACAGCCAGCTATCAGCAACGCTTGCGCGCCTTCGGGCAACTCTACGTCGACTACGTCACGCAGACCATGCGAGTAGCCACCGCGCAGGCACGATGAGCCTCACCCCGCCACAGCCCATACCCGACTGCGAGCATAACGCCAGCACGTCGGGGCACCTGCCGGCCATGGCGTTGTTCATGTGGCTGCTGCCGCAGTTCGCCATTCCGGCTAGCGCCGCCTACCGTCCACCAGCGGCCAGCCTGTTCCTGCTGCTGTGGGCCTTGTACGCACTCATGCAGCCACTGGCCCTTCGGCTGTGGCTAAGAGATCCAGGCGCACTTCGAAAGTGGGTCGTGGTGTTTTTCGTCTACTGCTTGGCGTCAGGCTTATATGGTTACATGCACCTGGATGGGATGGGTAAGCGGACCCTGCATTTGACCACTGGTGGCGTGGCCTACTCCCGCGTGGTGTTGGTACGGCTGCTGCAGGTAATGCTGGTCCTCATAGCCTTAGAGGTGGTACGCCACACCCGCCACCCGATTCGCCAGTTGATGCGCTGGTGGCTGAAGGGTCTGACGGTAGCAGTGGTACTGCACGCGCTCACCTATGTCATTACTGCCGCCCCCCTGCTGCAGCGAGCCGGCACCTTCAATGAAGGCAATCTGGCCGGTATGTACTACCTGCTGTCGATCTTCGTGGCGCTGGAATACCGCCGAGCAGCACCATCACGAGCCGCCAACTGCTACCTCTTTCTGGCATTGATTGGAGTGGTGCTGTCACAGAGTTCGGCCAGCCTGGTCTTGTTGGCGATGCTGCTGAGCATTTATTACGTCTTTGCCGCCCGCACACGTAGCAGGCTTTTGCTACGCAGCCTCACAGTATTCATTGTCACACCAGCTATGGCCATCGGGCTCATGCTGGCAGGTTTGGACTTTGGCATTCACGAGAAGCTCTTCGAAGAAGAGGTCACGCCGGCATCGTTCTCGCGCATTGACCGCCTTGAGTCCATCAACGCCGCTCTGCTGCTCTTTGAGAACGCTCCTATATTTGGCCAGGGCCTGCAAACCTACGGGTTTCTCAGCAACGAACTGCTATCCGGACCACTTCTCACTATCTACGATGAAAGCTATCGTCGCATCGCCAACAACATCTATGCAGAACTGGTCTCCGAAATGGGCTTGGTTGGACTGGTGCTGTTCTGCGGTTTTTTGCTCTCGTTGCTTCGTCTGGCTTGGAAACGCACCGGCCCTGGCCGGCGACATTGGTTGCTGGGCTTGACCGGTGTGTTGCTGTACTGGAACGCTTTCCCTACGTACACCGTCGTTTTCATCTGGGTATTCTTCGGCCTCATCCTCAAAAGTGCATCGCCACGAACGGCCTCATCGCCGCCCCTCCCAGGCCCCGCCATTCCACCTGCGACGTTGGCGACAACGACGCCCCCCTGAACTCTATGCACACCCTTTTCATCAACGGCAAGTTCGCTGCCCAACGTATGACCGGCGTGCAACGACTCGCTGCCAGCTTGCTTCAGGCGCTGGACCAGCTCCTACAGGAGCCCGGCAATACGGACCACTGGGTCTTGCTCTGTCCGCCAGGAGCGAAGCCACCGGTACTCAAGCGTATTGAAGTGCGTTTTGTCGGCGCAATGCCCGGTGGCCTTCATGCGTGGGAACAGTTCTTTCTGCCCATCTATACGGCTGGCCGCACCCTGCTAAATCTCGCAGGCCCCGCGCCACTGTTCAAGCGCAAGCAGGTCTGCATGATTCCTGACGCAGCCGTCTACGACCACCCACAGGCCTACACGGCCGCCTACGGAACCTGGTACCGGCTGCTGTTCCGTGCCGTCAGCCATTCGGCGCGACTGGTGCTGACGATCTCGGAGTTCTCGCGCCAGCGGCTCATTCATGTCTTGGGTCCGCACGCTCGCCGCCTTCAGCTGGTTTATTGCGCCGCCACACACATGAAGAGCGTGACGCCTGAACCCGCGGTTTTAGAGCGCCTCGCACTCAGCGACGTCAAGTACCTGCTCGCCGTGGGCAGCATGAATCCGACGAAGAATTTACCCGCACTGGTTTCGGCTTTCCGCGCCACCAGCGCGTCTGACGTGCGCCTGGTGCTTGTAGGCGGTGGTAACAATGCGGTGTTTGCTGGGGAGTCGCTAGACACGACCAGCGACCCGCGTGTAATCACCACCGGCGCCATCAGCGACGGAGAGCTAAGTGAGCTCTACCGCCACGCCCACGCCTTTATCTTTCCGTCACTGTATGAAGGCTTTGGTATCCCCCCGCTGGAGGCGATGTCGCTCGGCTGCCCGGTCGTGGCAGCACAAGCGGCCTCGATTCCAGAGATCTGCGGTGATGCCGCGCTGTTCTTTGATCCGCTCGACATTCCCGATATCACCACCGCATTGGAGCGCATCCTGACAGACGGCACACTGCGCGAGACGCTGCGCCAGCGTGGCGCCGTCCGGGTGGGCCAGTTCACCTGGGAACGCGGCGCGCGCCAATTGTTTGACCACCTGAACACAGCCGGGCTGACCTCCCAATCGGCCGACCGACCGAGTCAGTCATCACCGACATAACATCCCCCTGCGAACAAACCTCCGTATTTTCGAAAGCTTTTTATGTCTCGAATTGCCTTGATTACTGGCGTTACCGGCCAAGACGGTGCTTACCTCGCTGAGCTCCTGCTGTCCAAAGGGTATACCGTCTATGGTGCCTACCGTCGCACCAGTTCAGTGAATTTCTGGCGCCTGGAAGAACTGGGCGTCGTCAACCACGAGCGGCTGAAGTTGGTGGAATTCGACCTGACCGACCCGGGTGTCTGCATCTCACTGATCAAACGCATCCAACCCGACGAAATCTACAACTTGGCCGCGCAGAGCTTTGTGGGAGTATCGTTCGAGCAACCCACCACCACGGCACAAATCACCGGCGTGGGTGCCTTGCACCTGCTTGAGGCCATCCGTCTGGTCAACCCCAAAATCCGCTTTTACCAAGCATCCACGTCAGAGATGTTCGGTAAGGTCCAGGCCATCCCACAGACCGAAGACACCCCCTTCTACCCTCGCAGCCCCTATGGCGTGGCCAAGTTGTACGCGCACTGGATGACCGTCAACTACCGCGAGGCGCATGGTCTGTTCGCCACCAGCGGCATTCTGTTCAACCATGAATCGCCGTTGCGCGGTCGTGAATTTGTGACCCGCAAAATTACTGACGCCTTTGCCCGCATCCGCGCAGGTAAACAAGAGACACTGGAACTGGGCAACCTGGATGCCAAGCGCGACTGGGGTTTTGCCAAGGACTACGTCGAAGGCATGTGGCGCATGCTGCAGGCAGATAAGCCTGACACCTTTGTGCTGGCAACCAACCGGACTGAGACGGTGCGGGATTTCGTTGCCATGACGGCAAAGGCCGCCGGCTACACGCTGAAGTTCGAAGGCAGCGGCGAGCAAGAGGTCGGCATAGACGCTGCCACGGGACGTACGCTGGTGCGTGTCAACCCGGCGTTTTATCGCCCTGCAGAAGTAGAGTTGCTGATCGGCGACCCTGCCAAGGCCGAGCGCATACTGGGCTGGAAGCCCACTACAACGCTAGAGGATCTGTGTGCCATGATGGTCAAGGAAGACATCCGGCGCATCGAACGCGGCGCATCGTTCTGATATGAGCACACAGCAAGGGCGCGTCCTTGTGACGGGGCTGAACAGCTTCACTGGGCACCACCTCGCGGTGGCTCTGGGACGTGCCGGCTATGAGGTGCATGGCACGGTACGTACTGGCGAGCCCACAGGACCTGAGCGGCATGTAGCTGAACTGAATGATCGGGCAGCCCTGCTTGAAGCAATCGAGACGGTACGACCGCGCCATGTCATTCATCTCGCTGCGGTATCCTTCGTGGCACACAACGATGTAGACGATATCTATCGCACCAACATCGTTGGCAGCAGAAACCTGCTGAGCGCGCTCGCCTCCTCCAGCATCGCATCGACGCTGAGCACCGTACTGCTAGCAAGCAGCGCCAATATCTATGGCAATACCGAAGTGACGCTGATCAATGAAGATCAACCGCCTCACCCTGCCAATGACTATGCCATCAGTAAAGCTGCGATGGAGCAGATGGCCGCACTGTGGTCGGATCGGCTCCCCATTACCGTGGTGCGCCCCTTCAACTACACCGGTGTTGGTCAGTCCCTGCAATTCCTGATTCCAAAGATCGTTAATGCATTCGCACAACGATCGCCCAAGCTGGAACTGGGCAACCTGGACATCTACCGCGATTTCTCCGACGTACGAGATGTCGTTGAGGTGTACACGCGACTGCTGATGCTGTCACCACGCACGACACTCAATGTGTGCTCAGAGCAAGTACACACACTGCGTGAGATCCTTGCAATGGCGAGCCACCTGTCTGATCACTCGCTGGATATCGAAGTCAACCCTCAGTTCGTTCGCGCCAACGAAGTGCGTGTCCTACGCGGCAGTGCGGCCCGGCTGCGAAAGCTAATGCCAGACTGGCAACCCCGACCGCTCTCCGACACATTGGCGTGGATGCTGGACAGTGCCCAACTGCACTCGTCCACCCAACCGACCCCATAAATGGCCTCAGTTTGGCAGTGCACACTAATTTATTCGCTATGTCTCCCTCTATCATGCGCAGCCTGCAGTTGACGAAGTTCTACCCTCCAATCAACGGAGGGATTGAAACTGCCGTACGTGATATTGCTGATGGCCTGTCATCACGCCAATGGCAAGTCGAGATTCTGTGCGCCAACAATCGCCGTGAGACCGTTGTGGAAACCGGTGCCATACCTGTCACACGCGTAGCCTCATGGGGCCAAGTTGCCTCCACGTCGCTAACCCCATCGCTCATCACCTGGCTGCGGCGTCGTCAAGCTGAGCATGAGATCGTGCACGTGCATCTGCCCAACCCCATGGCCAACCTGGCGCTATGGCTCACACGCCCCAACGCGCTTTTAATCGTTCACTGGCACAGCGACATTGTCAAGCAGCAACGACTACTCAAGCTGTATGCACCACTGCAGAACTGGTTGCTGCGCCGCGCTGACGCCATCATCGCGACCTCCCCGCCCTACGCGGAGACCTCGCCATGGCTGAAGGCTTTCGCGAAGAAAGTCCACATCGTGCCGCTGTGCGTACGGGATACGGCAGCACTAGACGACGCCGTGAAGCGCCGTGAGCACGCAGCAGCATTGCGCGCTCGCTACCCAGGCAAGAAAATCGTCTTCGCGCTTGGCAGAATGACCTACTACAAGGGCTTTGACGTTCTCATAGACGCTGCAGCTTTGCTCGGCGACGACACCGTCGTCCTGATCGGTGGGAGTGGTGAACTACTGCAACCGCTGCGCGATAAAGTCATCTCGGCAGGCCTTAGCAATAAAGTGCACCTGTTAGGCCGTCTTGAAGACGCCGATCTGCCGGCACACTATGAAGCTGCAGACCTGTTCTGCCTTCCCTCATTGTTGCGCTCCGAAGCTTTTGGATTGGTGATGCCTGAAGCCATGGCTTTAAGTCGCCCTGTGATTGCGACCAATATCGTGGGGTCTGGCGTCCCATGGGTGAACGCGCACGGCGAAAGTGGGCTCAACGCAGAGCCAGGCGATCCGGTGTCCCTGGCACAGGTGATCCGGCAAGTGCTGGATGACCCGGCCTTGGCACGTCGACTCGGAGAGGGGAGCCGCCGCCGCTACGAAGCCCTGTTTACCGTAGAGAAAATGACTGATGCTCTGCTCGGCGTATACGAGCACTTGCTACACTCGCCCCGAGCCTGACACTCGCATAGCCAGAACTCTTGCACGGCAGCACCCTAGGAGAACCGGCCGTGCCCCAATCGAGACACGGAGTTCGCAAGCCCAGGGATGCTGCAGCCCTCAGTTTTAAGCTGCCAGCTTCGCCAAATCCGCCACGCGGTTCATCGCCGCATGCAGGGTGGCCAGCAGGCCCAGGCGGTTGGC
>Ga0114984_1000292_pt1 | contig 19618 bp, 21 predicted proteins | sample Shrwel1BS1Day1_FD_96987 | JGI IMG/M metagenome (GOLD analysis project Ga0114984, IMG submission 96987) | Subsurface microbial communities from deep shales in Ohio, USA - Utica-3 well 1 S-1-Day1 | ecosystem: Environmental > Aquatic > Deep subsurface > Shale gas/oil reservoir > Produced water/Flow...
AAAAAGCGTTAATCCGACAATACACACGAGAGGCGAAGGTACGGATTTACCAATCACAGGGATGAGTGGGAATAGGTAAATGATACCGAGGCCAGCTACCGTCATCGCATATACGTGCCAAGTTACATTGGTCAGTTCGGGCAACTGGGCCATAAAGATCAGAATCGCCAGTGCATTCACAAAGCCCGTCACCACAGAGCGGGAGACGAAACGCATCAAGCTTCCTAGCTTTAAGTAACCCGCGGCAATTTGCAGCACACCAGTTAATAGGGTCGCCGCGAGTAAATACTCGAGGCCGTGTTCCTTCACTAAGGTCACCATCAACAACGCCATAGCACCCGTTGCGGCAGAGATCATGCCAGGACGGCCACCTGTAAACGCGATGACCACTGCGATACAGAATGAAGCATACAGGCCGACCTTAGGATCGACGCCTGCAATAATAGAAAAGGCAATCGCCTCAGGGATTAACGCCAGCGCTACTACAATACCGGCTAACAGATCTCCGCGTATGTTGGAGAACCACTCTTTTTTCATGGTTTGTATCATGTTACTCACTCTGATTGAAATTTAATCATATCTCCCAATAGCCTATGCCAACGCTTGACAGAAATGTCAGCGCATCGCCAATAAAGTTTTTATGCGTCAAGGTGACGAAATGCAATTGGGATTATGGGGTACAACAAAACAACTACCGAGATGGTAGCCACTATGAACGGATCATAACGATCCAAGAAGGAAGGGTTGAACTAATGCGGCTTAAAGCTCATCACCAATAAATAACCTTGTTAGTATGAGTAAACTCAGATTTGAAGAAATTGAATACTGTCGCGCACTCGGAGATAGACATGCTCAAGCGTAGACATTTGCTGATAGCGTCCAAAGTATAAAGATTTTTTGATCAAAATCAAAGTAAATGATCAACAATGAGTATTGGAAGCGAACAACATCTAAGGACTGATGTGACAGTGCCGCATTACGAAAATTTGGTCAACTTGATCGTGCTATTTTATCGAGCACACTGCTCTACTTACAAAATTTGGAGCAAAAAGCATGTTAGCCCAAAGCTAACGAAAAATGACGGTTTTCGGCATATGAATCAGACTAGGCAAGTCTGATTCACTGAGCTAAAAAAATAATGATACAGGCACACCAAAGCGCTGACTGAGTGCTTCTATGTGGTGTCTATTAAGCTTCTTTCCTTCTGCGGCATTGAGTAACTTACTCACATTACTTTTTGAGCCTAATTCGGGAAGATCTGCAACACCAAGACGATACTGAGACATTAGCGTTTTCAATACAGCTATACCACTGTCCATTTCAGCAATAGCAGCATTAAATTCAGCAAATTCATCAGCCTGTTCTTCCCATCGCTCAATGCTAAGTGACAACATCTCAATCAAAAATTTGTTTGAGTCATAGTCATCAACGAGGTCGTCCATTAATGCCAATGCCTGCTCGTAGTCGTCCTGGGTTTCAATGTGAGCGAGGTATGGCACTTTGGCCAATGCTTCTCTAATTTCAATACATGCTGTAGGTAGCATATACATTACTCCTTTGTTCGACGGTACTTGTCAGTCAGCTTGCTATAGTCTGCATGGCTAACCACGTGCTTTACATACATCCTGTTATCTCGGAACTCGATGAAAGCGATAATTCGTAGATTATTGCCCCCCACATCAATCACCCACCATTTATCTCGATATTTAAAGTTATCCAAAGATGGAAATACTTGTCGTAAATCATCAGGATTGGTGAATGTGCCACTGCGTAAGGTGCTGTATATTTGCACCAAAGCGTCCTTATCGTTAGGATACTTTTGGGCGGCATCATTAAATGGTTTTCTTGAAATAACGTGCACGGTCTTTTCCTGTTTCCGTTTTGGAAACTATAGCACAGAAGTTTCCAAAACAGAAACTTCTGTATACACGTATAACAGACATGCCTAATGTGGAATAAATTAATCACTCTGTCTTAGAGTGATTCACTGGCTCATTTTTGGACAAAATTTTATAGTTTCAAGGTCATCGTTAGAATGCCATTTACACAGGTTTTTTACACTCTACGGATGCAGTTCCCGTAACTGTAAATAAAATCTTGCCGCAGGCAACGGATAAGACCATATTGTAACTACATCTGTAATTACGCGAGATTTCTATGGGCACAATCAACATACGCATCGATGACGAACTCAAAGAGCGTTCTTTTGCGGCATTGGAAAAATTAGGTGTAAGCCCTTCAGAAGCCTTACGCCAGACGCTTGAATATGTCGCTACAAGAGGCGCTTTACCCTTTAAGCCGGTACTGCTCACAGCAGATGATGAAGCCTTGATTACCTTGGTAAAAGAGCGTTTAGCGAACCCTAGTAAGGGGATCGAGGTTTCGCTCGATGACCTATAGGTTAGAGTTTGATCCCCGCGCCCTAAAGGAATGGAAGAAGCTCGGAGATCCCATCAGGCAGTAGCTAAAGTGCTTGCAACGATTCAGCAAGATCCCAAAATCTACGCTGTTCTTGCTGCTCATTTATATTATTCAAAGGCTCTTCTTGGGCCTTTGAATTAACCAACATCTTAAGCATTCGGTAGCTATGATAAATATGTTTGCTATACCATGGTGATGAGAAGAAAGAGTTGGAAGGAATAAATTATGACCATTGTTGATTATATCTTAGTATCATCCCCGTTGCTGTTAGTGGTAGCTTTAGGTGTAATGTATTTTAAAAATCATCATAAAGACTCTAACTAATCAATTTTTCATTATAAAAAAGCCTTGTAAAAATAAGGCTTTTTTATGCCATAAATTTGGTTCTGTTATCTAATCCCCCCCGATTTGAAAATCGTCCGGATAGTTCATAAAGCAAAACCAGTTAAAAAATTTATAAAACAATTTTGCATTGCAAAATTATCTGCGTCTTCTAAACAAAACACTTGGCAGATAAAAAAATGGAAATAACACAGTATAAACAACAGCATACAACGCACTATGCGGCTTTTTTGAAGCAAAATATTTACAATAACCCCAATAGCCGATCAGCGTAAAACTAAACGAAACGGAAGCCGCCACAAGATATTGGCTCGATAGGGTGACATCTGACTCTTGAATCGCAAGCCAGGCAAAACCCAGCATACAAGATGAGATGATCACACACGGCAACGCATGGGCCCAAAACGCATTCAACGATGCTTTATCCATTTAAAACAACCTCTCGACTACAATTTATGCTTCTCTAATCATTGAAAAGCCATGCTTAATCCCACTAAGACACTCTCTTTCAATATGCTTTTCACTACCCGTTAATGAGGCAATAGCTATGCCGATCTCATTAGCCAAATCACATACCTCAATATCCTTCTGTGGAAGATCGCTTAAGGCTGCCATTAGCTTAGTTATGAACATTTCAACATCAACTCGATTTGATACCGTGGCTTGTTCACGCAAGTAAGCCTCAAGAACTGCAGGATTGGCGAGCGCGGCAGCTTTAACTTCTGCAAATGGAATACCTTTAACTTTGTTATTCACTATTCACCACCTTGATTTTGTAACTTTTTCAAATTTTAATGGTGCTTGACTCAATTCTAACAGGGAAGAAATTGAGCACCAGAATGGAGCGAATATATCCAAGTGAATAGGGCAGCCTGATTTATCAAGGTAGGCCTACTTCACACATCCTGCCCAGTATTATGTTCCGCATTTATCCATGTTTTTTTACGGTTATTTAACGGTTTTAGTGCGTAAAAGCTCAACCCTCCAAAAAACCGCTATAAACCTGAACAATACGAAGAAAAGCCGTGGTATATCAGTGGTAAATACGCGCTATATACTGGCTATATACCTTCCATGCCCTACATCCTACACGGGATAATCAACACGTCTCAATATGGTATCCGTCATATAGGGTTTTATGGCCTCATTATATGGGGTGTGAAGCCCAATGGTACGAAAACGTACGCTAAGGCCATTTGTCCAGCTCCGGTGGTTGTTTCAGCGGCCTCAGTTGCCCATTTAGTACTTGTTCAGTAAGGGTAAACGAATAATGCCCCAACATGTTCACGTGTTTATGGCTGAGCGGAGATAATCTGGCTTCGTCTTCTGCTTTCACATCCTCGCCTTGCTGTTTCAAGTGATCAAGAGCGGCCTGCATATAGATTGTGTTCCACAGCACCAGCGCGTTAGTCACCAAACCCAGCGCGCCAAGTTGATCTTCCTGCCCCTCTCGATACCGCTTCCGAATTTCACCACGCTGACCGTGGCAGATCGCCCGTGCGACCGCGTGACGGCTTTCTCCTCTATTCAACTGGGTCAGAATTCGACGGCGGTAGTCTTCATCATCCACGTAGTTCAGCAAGTAAAGTGTCTTATTGATACGGCCCGCTTCAATAATGGCTTGTGCTAGGCTGGAAGGCCGCTCACTTTTCAGTAGCGAACGGATCAGCTCGGAAGCCTGCACTGTACCCAGTTTGAGCGATCCCGCAATGCGCATCATGTCATCCCAGTGTTGTTCGATTTTGTGGGTATTGACGCAACTGCGAGCTAGCTCATCCAATGGGCCATAGTCAGCGGCCTTGTCCACGCGCCAGAACACGGATTCACCTGCGTCTGCAAGACGCGGTGAAAACTGGTATCCAAGCAACCAAAATAAGCCAAACACCATATCGCTGGCACCGGCGGTATCGGTCATAATCTCCATCGGGTTCAAGCCGGTTTGCTGTTCCAGAAGGCCTTCCAGCACAAAGATGGAGTCACGCAGTGTTCCTGGGACGACAATGCCATGAAATCCGGAAAACTGATCCGAGACAAAGTTATACCAGGTAATGCCTCGGCTGGAGCCAAAGTACTTCCGGTTCGGCCCTGCATTGATGGTGCGGATCGGAGTGACAAAGCGCATACCGTCGGCGGATGCCACCTCTCCACCGCCCCACTTATTGGCCAGAGATAAAGTAGACTGGTAGTTCACCAGTTTGGCATTGGCCTTCACCAGCGTCTCGGCACGCAGGTAATTCTGTTTGACCCAGTTTAAGCGGTGTCGGGTTAATGCGGGTACTTGATGCTTAATCAGCGACTCTAAGCCGATGTTGCATGCTTCCGCCAAAAGCACGGCGCAGACGCTGACAGTCAGGTCTTCGGCTCGGGCATTAGATTCGCTAACATGGGTAAATTCATCAGCAAAGCCGGTATGGGCGTGGATCTCCAGCAACAGCTCCGTCAGGTCCACGCTGGGCACTAAGGATTCGACTTGTTGAGAGAGCTGCGTTAGGCTGGGCGGCTCATCCAGCTTAGCAAAGTTCGTGATGGTCAATGTGGGCCGTTTGCCGGACAGATCCAGCTCAACTGCTTTGTTGTTGTCGAAGTTGGATGCCACTTGTCTGTAACTTGCATCCAGTTGACGCACCAGAGCGTCAATCGCTTCTTGGGGATTGAGTGGATGACCGAGTGAACGGCACACCTGAATGCGGTTTGCTTGCCATTCCGGCCCTTGTAACAGCTTGGCCCGTGGATCACCCCAGCGGTCGCTGTTCTCTACGTAGATATCACGGCGGCGCAAACTGTCTTGTAACTTATCGAGAAAGCACAGCGTATAGCCTCGCTTGGTCACTCTATCTTCTTTGTCGAACACCAGGCGTTTCCATGGATTAGAGACAATGTCCAGAGGGGCTTCATCCAGTAACAGCTTGCGCGATTCCAACAGCCCACCAAGATATTGATGGGCTTCCAGAGTCGCCTTGCCTGCCGGAGCCGCTTTGAATACGATATCACGCAGTAATTTCGGTAAAAAACGCCTGACCCTGCCATATTGTTCCACCATTTCATCCTGAAAGTTATCATCGTAGGGGCGAGCAAGTTCATGGACGGTGGCAATGGATGTCGCCAGTTTTTCACGAGACATTCTGGCAAAGATAGCTGACCTCAGCTGCTCATCCTGCATGCTTTCAGTGAGTATCAGGGTGCAAACCTCTGCTAGGGCCAACGCAGATTTATCCAAATCCTTCAATGTCCTCAGACGTTTTTTCTGCCCCAACTTTTTCGCCTCACCGGCAATATGGGTGATCAATAAATCCAGCACATCCAAGGCTTCATCTAGGGCCACGGTCTCGTACGTCTTAGCGAAGGCGACTAAAATGGCAGTGCGCTTTTGCTCCGGGATGCGAGCTATCTTGTGCATGGAAATCATGCCTGCGTGACGGGCAATGTTTTTAAAGCGAACGGGAGGAATGCCGGTAAAATCCAGCTCATGCATGCCGAACGCTTTTAGCGCCTGATAACGGTCAATGGCCTCATTGAAAGCTGGACCGCTAATCGTCACCGGCCCCTTGCGGTAGCGGTCAAAGCGGGAAGTTCGTGTTCCCTCAGGAACTTGAAGTAAGGTCTCAAGCTTTGCGATCTGCTTCGATGTCGGCAACGCCGACAACCGTTGCCACAAGCGATTAGTAGCCCGTTCTCGTACCTCGGAAATCAAGCGCGTCAAAGTGGTTTCACCAGGCAAAAGGATTTTATGCTGGACGAGCCAGCCAGTGGCTAGATCGAAAAGTAGGCAGGGCCGCTCGTTGCTGATCCAACTGCGCGTGTAGAGCAAACGGCTTAACCGGAACGACCACGGCCAGCTGAATTCCCGGTATTGGTACTGATCCCGGATCAAGGCGGCGTGCTCCCTTCGTGTGGTCTCCCGTTGCGCATAGGTGGACAATATCGCAACATCATTTAGTCCAAGCTGTCGTGCGACAAACCATTGGGCGTTGACCGGAACCTGTGGCAGGTTGGACATGAAGGTCCCCAGAAATCGAACACAGCCCAACTGCAAAGCAACACCAAAACGGTTCTGATTGCCGCGCCGATGATTGATAAAAGCCAGATCAGCTTCATCCAGATGAAAGTAGCGGGCCAACTGCACTTCATTCGGTTCAGCAGAGAATTGTCCATAGTTGGCTTTCTGTTCCGAAGTTAGAAAATCGACGGGCATGCGTCCCCCAAACAATACTTGTTCAAAATGCGAGACATTCTTAGTGTCTATTAATTTATAACTTCGTGGACATCATAAATGCCTCGCTCTAAACTGTCTATTAATTCGTAAATAACAATATAATAGACACGAAGTCTAAAAATACGATTTAGGAGACAGTTTTACCATGAGACTATTTGGGTATGCCCGAGTGTCAACGAGTCAGCAGTCCCTTGATGTGCAGATGAAGGCACTTAAGGCTGAAGGTGTTCGTGCGAATCGCATTTTTACCGACAAAGTATCTGGCAGCCACCTAAACCGAGATGGCCTGCAGATGCTTCGGGTAAAGGTAGAGGAAGGCGATGTCATCCTAGTGAAGAAGCTGGATCGGCTTGGCCGTGATACTGCCGACATGATCCAGCTCATTAAGGAGTTTGATGAGCTGGGAGTGGCCATCCGGTTTCTTGATGATGGGATCAGCACCGAAGGGACCATGGGTAAGATGGTAGTCACCATCTTATCCGCTGTTGCACAGGCTGAACGCCAACGCATACTGGAGCGCACCAACGAGGGGCGTCTGGAGGCCAAGGCCAAGGGAGTCAAATTTGGCCGAAAGCCGACGGTGGACAAGACTAGAGTCCGCTCACTCTACGAACAAGGGAACGGTGCCTCGGAGATCGCCAGACAGTTGAAAATAGGACGTTCGACAGTCTATAAAGTGCTTGCATTGAACGAATAAGGGCTTTTTTAACAGCCCTTGCTCAATTCGTTACCCCGCGCAGCAGGACAGCTCTTTCACATCTTTGTTAAAGGTTTGGGCGCAGAGCTTAAGCCCTTCCACCATGGTCAAGTAAGGGAACAACTGTTCGGATAATTCTGTTACTGTCATCCGGTTGCGGATGGCTAAAGCCGCACTCTGGATCAGCTCTCCGCCTTCATGCGCCAGGATTTGAGCGCCAATCAGGCGTCCACTGACTTTTTCTACCACCAGTTTGATAAAGCCATCAGTGTCAAAATTAGCCAATGCTCTAGGTACGTTTTCCATGCTTAGTACCCGACTATCGGTTTCAATATATTGTGCTTTGGCCTGATCTTCAGTCAGTCCGACGGTCGCCACCTGGGGATCGGTAAAGATCACCGCAGGCATAGCGGATAGATCCAGTTTAGTCTCACCGCCTGTCATATTGATGGCGGCGCGACTACCGGCCGCGGCCGCGACGTACACAAACTGCGGCATGTTGGCGCAATCCCCGGCGGCATAAACACCTGGAACGCTGGTTTCCATACGCTCATTGACGATGATCACGCCATTTTGCTCCGTCTTGACGCCTACCGCATCGAGGTTAAGCTTGCCTGTATTGGCATGACGGCCTGTGCTGATCAACAACTTGTCACAATGCAAAGTGCCAGCCCCAGCTTCTGATGAGAGAATTTCAAGAGTAAACTGCTGCCCATCATAGGAAACACTTGAAGCCTGGGTATGATTCAGAACACGAATGCCTTCTTTTTCAAAACATCCTGAGAGTTGTTCACCGAGCAAGGGCTCCTCCCGATAGAGCAGTGTGTGTCTGGCCAACACGGTTACCTCACTGCCTAATCGGCGATAGGCCTGGGCAATTTCCAGTGCCACGACTGACGAGCCAATCACCACCAGATGTTGAGGCATTTCTTCGGCAAAAAGAGCCTCGTTGGAAGTCCAATAGGGTGTCCCGCTCAGTCCTTCGATGGGAGGAATAGTCGGCGTCGATCCGGTCGCAATCAGGACCTTATCAGCGTGAACCTGCTGCTGCGTACCATCGTTTTGACTGACGATTAGTGTGTTAGCGTCCTTGAATCGCGCCCAACCTTTGATCAGACTGAGCGCAGGATTGGCGTCCAGAATATTCTGGTATTTGGCCGCACGCAGCTCCTCGACCCGCGCCGTTTGCTGCGCCAACAACAGTGAGCGACTCAGTTGGGGGGAATGATTTTCCAATCCCGCAAACGGGTTATGACGCTGCTGCTCTGCCAGTTGCGCAACCCGGATCAGGATCTTTGACGGCACACAACCAACGTTGACACAGCAGCCGCCAATGACATCCGCCCCTTCGATGAGCGTCACTTTAGCACCGCCTTCGGCTGCCTTGATGGCGCAGGCAAATGCCGCTGAACCGCTGCCAATAATAGCCACGTGCAGTTCTTCCGTATCCTCATCTTTGGTTAAGCGTGAGTTATTGCCCAACGCAACGACTTTAGCCTTATAGCCCAGCGTGGCGACAGCATCGAGCAAGGTTTTCTCATGGATATCTGTGTCGGTTTCGATGACGGCATTAGCCTCGTCATAAGAGACCATTGCGCTGCTAACGCCCGCAACGGCTAGCAGGGCCTCCTGAACATGATGGGTGCAACTTGCACAAGTCATCCCAGAGATAGACAGTGTGATCATAGGCACCTCAATTAGCTTTGTTTTTTATCGTGGAGGGATAACCAGCATTGGTGGTGGCTTCAATCAACGCATCGGCACTTGTCTTTTCATCATCAAAGGTCACCATGGCTTCTTTATCCTCATAGCTGACCTCCGCACGGGATACGCCATCGACTTTAGTCAGCGCCTTTTTCACCGTGATCGGACACATGGCGCAGTTCATGGTGGGTAAATCTAGGGTCACGGTTTGCGGTTTGGCCCAGGCCGTCAAACTTGTGACAAAGAGCATTAACACAAAGGTAAGTTTTTTCATGGATTATTCTCCAGCAGGTTGTTGGCATTCACTGTCAGGCAATCAAGGGGATCCAATAGCTACTGGTCACAAGTACCAGCGCGAGTAGAGCTGTTATCCAAAAGATGACTTGACGGCGTTTACGTACTTGCAAAACGGCACAGGCAGTGCCCGATTCGCAGGCCTCGACGGGACGGTAAACCTTCCACCCAGCCCAACTGAAGAGAACCAGCACAGCGAAGATGAAAAGGGGGCGATAAGGTTCGAGCAGAGTGAGATTACCGATCCAGGCGCCACCAATACCCAGCGTCAGCAACAGGAAGGGGCCGACGCAACACAGTCCTGCGCCGATAGCCGCCGCAATACCGCCGAATATTGGCAGATTGGCATCGTTTTTTGACATGACTCACTCCACTTGGTTTGTTCCAGTAAAGTCAGTCTAAACGCCGTACTCTAGTACGGAGTCAAGCAGGAATAAACTCAGCGCGATTTTCTATCCTCAGGAAGAAGGGAATCGATAATGGGACAATGGGTTTGGTCAGGATTAGCAGCGCATTGGTTCAACAAATCATTAAGGACGGTTTCCAAGCGACGCAGATCAGCCATCTTGGCACGAACACTGACAAGCTTGTGAGAAGCCATGTCTTGTACTTCTTGACAGGGAGTATTATCTAGCATCAGCAGATGGGATATTTCCTCCAAAGTAAACCCCAGTTCCTGGGCACGCTTGATAAACCGGATCCGGTTCAGGGTTGTCACTGGATAGCGACGATACCCCTCGGTTGGTTTATCAGGTTGTTCGATAAGACCACGCCGCTCATAATAGCGGACAGTCTCGACATTAACACCTGCCGACTTTGCTAATTGACTGATTGTGTACATTTGGGCCTTGCTCTCCGTACTTAAGTACGGTGGATTGTAATCCTAAAGCAGATAAACCCCAATAAAACCTTAACGTACGTTTTCGTTCTGTTGGACTTCATACCCCGTGTAATGTATTTTAAAAATCATCATAAAGACTCTAACTAATAAAATTTTCATTATAAAAAAGCCTTGTAAAAACAAGGCTTTTTTATGCCATAAATTTGGTTTTGTTATCTAATCCCCCCGATTTGAAAATCGTCCGGATAGTTAAAAAAGCAAAACCGGTCAAAAAATTTATAAAACAATTTTGCATTGCAAAATTATCTACGCCTTCTAAAAAAAGCACTTGGCAGATAAAACAATGGAAATAACACAGTATAAACAACCGCATACAATGCACTGTGCGGCTTTTTTGAAGCAAAATATTTACAATAACCCCAATAGCCGATCAGCGTAAAAGTAAACGAAACGGAAGCCGCCACAAGATATTGGCTCGATAGGGTGACATCGGACTCCTGAATCGCAAGCCAGGCAAAACCCAGCATACAAGATGAGATGATCACACACGGCAACGCATGGGCCCAAAACGTATTCAACGATACTTTATCCATTAAAAACAACCTCTCGATTACAATTTATGCTTCTCTAATCATTGAAAAGCCATGCTTAATCCCACTAAGACACTCTCTTTCAATATGCTTTTCACTACCCGCTAATGAGGCAATAGCGATGCCGATCTCATTAGCTAAATCACATACCTCAATATCCTTCTGTGGAAGATCGCTTAAGGCTGCCATTAGCTTAGTTATGAACATTTCAACATCAACTCGATTTGATACAGTAGCTTGTTCACGCAAGTAAGCCTCAAGAACGGCAGGATTGGCGAGCGCCGCAGCTTTAACTTCTGCAAATGGAATACCTTTAACCTTGTTATTCACTATTCACCACCTTGATTTTGTAACCTTTTCAAAAATTGAGGATACTTGACTCAATTCTCACAGGTAAGAAATTGAGCACCAGAATGGAGCTAATATATCCAAGTGAATAGGGCAGCCAGATTTATCAAGGTAGGCCTACTTCACACATCCTGCCCAGTATTATATTCCGCATTTATCCATGTTTTTTTACGGTTATTTAGCGGTTTCAGTGCGTAAAAGCACAACCATACAAAAAACCGCTATAAACCTGAACAATACGAAGAAAAGCCGTGGTATATCAGTGGTAAATACGCGCTATATACTGGCTATATACCTTCCATGCCCTACATCCTACACGGGATAATCAATGCGTCTCAATATGGTATCCGTCATATAGGGTTTTATGGCCTAACTATATTGATACGTATTTACTCAAACTTGATTTTGAAACAAAATCAAGTTCAGATTGGCTATAAGCACAGCATGACAACTGGATACCAATCGGTGTAATGTCGGTTTATATCTTTTATGTTGAGGTTTGCAATAAGAATCATGTCAGTACGATTATCTGATGGAATAGAGCAAAATCGAATACAGCTTGATAAGTTAACCGATAGAACTGCATCTTGGCTGACCAAGCAAACAATTCAGGATGATCTAGATCTGGAAGCGTGGAAAATAGCTGAAATCCATACCGCGCTATGCGAAGCGGATGCTGGTGATTTTGTGTCAGAAAACGAAATGAACGCCAAGTTTAAGCGTTGGGGGAATTAATACAGATTGAGTTAGAACTATTCTTTAAAACCTTTGTATAAGACCACTCCGGATGCGATGACTAAACCGAGTGTCACGAACATGACGAAGATAGACCATAGTTGTAGCTCACTCATAATATACCTCTGCTCAGTTTATGTTCTTCCACGCTGTTAATGTTAACAACCACCCCATGAAGGAGCAATGCAAATTGCCCTTACGCTAAGATAAAAAATGCTTATCTAAAGGGATAATTTTGCAACTCATAAATGACCGTTAATGCTGAAATCATGCTCACGTTTTTTTGCATTGCAAAACTATCTCTCGAAAATAATGCTAAAAAACGGCAAATACGGCCCACCATTTCAGCCTTTATTTTTTGCATTGCAAAAATCCATTGCATTTAACGCCCCGGTTTCACGGTGCTGCACTGTGCAACACGGCCTTAGAACGGCATGGTTTTAAAGGTAATATTTTGCTTATTGTCATCGAGCGAGCGCAGATACACCGGCTCAGATTCCTGCCCATTTTTATAATGACTATTCAGATAAGCAGTCTCGTCTAAGTGAGTGATCAGTGCCTTAATCACCTCTTGGTACTTCTCAGGCACCCGCATCACCACCGTCTTTTCATACTTGGTTTTACGACCCGCACCTGGGCGTGCGCCGCCATGGTTATTTGACTTGGTTTGTTCAGTCATAAGCGTTACCCTTGATTAAGTTACAAAATCAATATAGCTTGAAATAGTTACAAAATCAAGAAATCAATATCGTGACACAATGAAGATAATGATAAAATCGTGACAAAATGAAGAGGATTTAGCATGGCACTCACCCCAGAAAAGCAAGCGTTAAAAGACGAGTTATTGGCCATGGTGCAACAGAAGCTGCCCGTCGACGATCCCCTTGTCCTTAATTGGCTAGAAAGGGCTGCGAATGTGTTAGGCAAGGATCAACTCGACCTCAACGAGCTTTGGGGGTATGACAGCGTCAGCGACATGCTCGTGAAGAAAAAAAAGCACTAGCGCTTTTTACCACGCTGACGAGACTTACCTGACTCAACGGGCTGACGAGGTAAGTTGCTATTTGTACATAACAACAAGTATGCCGAGTACCCCAGCAGGCCAACTGTCGCGACAATCATAAACATACCAACAATCTGAATCGTACTCATGGCGCCCGCCTCCTAAATGGGATATTGCACTGAGTTGATAGTAACAGCACTACGCGCCCAGATAAACAGCCGTAACCTGCAAGCGACCATGACCTAACTCCTGCGTAATCACCGCCCTTGCCATCTTATCTAACGCCCGATGCGCCTCTGACAGCATTTTAGCCGCCACCCCAGACACGGCATGACATTCGAAGCCGGTTAATGCGACATAACGCTGCTGCGCGTAGCGGTGACGCAAGCCATGCGCCCGATCAAGGCCAATCTTAAGACAAGTATTTTCATAGCGTTTCATTTGCTGCACATACATCAATTGCGGTGGAATGAGGGAACGGCCACGGGCTAATGTGCGCGCCTGCGCCAATAGTTGGCGCTGCTCATCCGTCAAAATCGGGATCGCGCGATCTCGACCGCCTTTGCACCAAGACGCATCCAGTACCAAACGATCCCCTTGAATCGCCTTATCGACAATGATCTTCATCGCTTCCTCGCGCCTTAATCCAAAGGCAGCTTGAAGCTGCAGCGACATTTTTAGATACGGATCGGACACCGCATTAAGTTGGGCTTCAGTAAGCGTTTTTCCCTTATTTTCATTGGTGATATACACCCGTTTATCGATCCCTAAATCAGAATTTGATTGGGATATCACGCCCTTTTTGCCTATTTTTTCTGTTAGCCAGCGGACATGCACCATGCGGTTTTTAATTGTCCCAGCCGACAAGCTTTCCGCCTGCCATTTTTGCAACAGTGCATCAATATGTTTTGGTTTTAGCCCCTGCAACTCTAGGTTTCTAAACCCGAGCCCCCTCAATTGCTTATCGATTAAACGGATCGTTTTAATCCGCTCAGATCGGGTCGCAAATGAACAGGCGCAGTGTTGCTTCAAAAACTGATTGGCCTGAAACAGAAACGTGGACGCCATAATATCCCTTGAAACCACTTGAAAAAGTTACGAAATCAAAATAAAGGGAATGCGCCATATAGGCGCATTAACAATGGAATTAGGTTTGCTCGGGCGGATTAGCAACACATAGGCCTTCAGCATGCGCTAGGCGGCCACTTCGGAAGTCAGTTTAGTGTTAATGCTCGTTCCTACTGCCGAGAACAGGTAAGAACCCACAAGGGTATTGAGCAGGTGTTGCTAAGGGCAATTGCCACAAATGATGCGTCTCTGTTGAGCGCCGCCATCAAGTCTGAGTGCTAGTCAGTGATCCTAAAAACGTCCTGTTGGACGGGAGCAAAAAAGTTTTTCTTAAGGGGAAATATTGAAGCATCGAGAGATGCGCTGGAAGAAATGTCACTTTACCGCAAGGCAAATTCGCACGCAATAGCGACCTTCGCTATCACGCGCTCATCATGCCAAAAGAAGCCAACATCCCCCGCATCAAGAGCACACCTGGGGGGATGTCACTCCCTTAACATGGAGTGACATCCCCCCTTAACGTTGGCTTCTTTTGGCATTTGATTTCGTAACTTTTTCAACCTATCCAAGCCGGCCACTTCACGCATACCGGCAGACTTCGCTAGCCGGCATGCGCTCAGCGGCAAGAGATCGCGAACGTTTTTAATCGTGTTTATAGGAGAGAAAATTAGCAGTATTAAGCGTTATTTTTAGGCATCGTTAAAACGCCTAGGAAGCGTTTTAAGCAGCTTTATTCTGATATTGATAGAACGATTGCTATTTTAATAAAAAACGCTGCAAATCTTGATTTAGGACACTTAATGCCGACTTTCGCTTTATCTTTCTGCTAGACCGTGAGCGAAGCGAACTAGCCCCGCAGGGTAACGGACTATCCGCACTGAGATGGTTAAACGGTCGAAGACAAAACCCACTTACAGCGGTGCTTTTAAATCTCGCCCCTGCCAACGGCAGGAAATGGCGAGGCATTTTTGGGTAAGGGTGGAGCCTTTAGGCGAACTAGGGCGAAGCCCTTGGTCGCGGCGGAGCCGCTGCTTTTGGGGGGCGCCGGAGCGAGCGAAGCGAGGGGAAGGGCCGGCGGGGGCAAAGCCCCCAGGAGGGGTTCTTACTCCGCAAAATTGAAAAGTTTTGCACAGCTCAGATCCAATAAGATCCATCTTTTAAGATCCAAAAAGATCCTAAGAGATCCCAGAATCGCTACAGCCCAAGCCCACCAAGGGCTAGAGCGAAGGTAGGTGTATTCTAATTGGGTAAACGGTGTATTCTAATTGGGTAAACGGTGTATGCTAATTGGGTAGGGGGTGTATTCTAATTGGGTAAACGGTGTATGCTAATTGGGTAAATAGCCCTTTTTTTGCACAAAACAAATCGACAAGTATAATTTATTTTAAATCAACAACTTAACATTATATCGAGAATAAAGCGTTTCACTGGCTATCCCGCAGTTACCCACAGCTCAATAAAACTAATTGCGATACTCTGACTATTAGCTCTCTAAAATACCAAAGTGTATTCTAATTGGGTTATGAATTGGGGGGAGGGTGTATGCCGAGTGGGTTCAAAAAACAACCAGTGGTGTATGCCGAGTGGGTAAAATTTTCACCTACAAAAAAACTTTAAGTTCAAGTTTCGAAAGGATTTACAAAGCAACCTTTGATGTACGTTACAAAAATTAAAACAACGATACTAAATCTCAATTAGGTGTATTCTAAATGGGTTTCATGGTGTACTCTAATTGGGTTATAGGCATAAGTGGCGCACATGGAACAATCAGAAAACGCATTATTACCCATAGCGGTTACCGAAAACCTTTACAGCGGTAAACTCCTAACGATTAGTAGCACAACCAGTGTGCAGCCAAATGTTCTCCTCAGAACAGGCGTTTTTACGCCCGTTGGCCGTAGAACAAATCCGAATGATGTCAAAGCACAAGATCTCAGTAACGATCTAGTGAGCCTCGATATCTGCCAAAAGGAAGGCTATGACCTGGTTACCGTCAGGGGCCAAAGGCTGAATATCGAAACCGATTTTAAGGTGTGGTGCGGTATTGTACTGGTGTTCAGTCAATACGGTTATTCCTCCAACACGGTCAGACTGACCTTTTCAGAGTTCGCTAAGTTTTGCGGTTATCCCAGCCGGCGTTTTGATAAAAACCTGCGTAAACAGATCGGGGATTCACTCGGGCGCATCCAAAGCCAAAGTTTGACATTTAGACGCAAAAATACCGAAAAAGCGGTGCATACGGGAATGTTATTGCGAGCCATGTATGACGGTGAAGCCGATATTGTGGAACTGATGGCCGATGAAACCCTGTGGGATCTGTATCGGTTAGACTATCAAGTGTTGGTTAGTCTGCGAGTATTGGAAAAATTGCCTCGTGCAGAGGTCGCACAGTGCCTGTATTTGTATTTCACGTCTTTGCCCGAGAATCCTCACCCCGTTTCTTTTGAGCGCCTTAGAGAGCGTTTGAGGCTTGAGACGTCCAAAAAAGAAGCAAACCGGAAGATTAAGATCGGTATTCAGAAGTTGGAGTCGATTGGCTACCTGTCTGGCAGCTTCGCAGTCAAGAACGGCGAGCAATACTATCTAATTGATCAGCGTTATAAGAAACTGGAAGCCGCCATTAATAGCTCGCTATTTTGATAATGTAACTTTATCAAAATTGATGTCACAGAATAACTGCGTAAGAAGTTAAAAGGCTGTTTTTCGGATAAGCTTGGTTTGTGCAAATACTAGACTCAGATGTGTCTATCAGGCCGGTGGCGATTCATCGAGTAGTAACAAAGGTTGCTCTAGGGAGGCTTACAACAAGCAAGGTTAACTTCATCTTCTCCCTGCCACTTAGCATGTACCCAAGACGAAATAGAGGGTCCAACGGGATTCTGAATTTTTTTCTGCTTTTTCATTTCGTACTAATACGTAATATGTATATACGTACTGAAATACAGTTCAGAACCCGCTGAAATTCTGTAATTCTAACAAGTAATAATTCTGGGTTATTACTTGTTAGCGTCAGAACCCTGTCAAACCGCCGGTTTTGCCGGTATGGAATGGTACATGCCACATTGCCTCGCTCTGGCCACATTCACATGCCGTTCGCTCAGGCTATAACACCCGAGATTGAGTTTGCGTTGATGGTTTATGTATATGAGTCAGCAGGTTAAGTTACTTTTTGTGAAAAAAATTCAGAATCCCGTCGCCAGCTCAACATCAGCGTGCCGAACAGAAAGTTCAGGCAGACTAGCGAATTGCTGAAATTCAGAACTTGGGGGATTCTTTAGGCGGTGTGTATGGTGTTTTTCCGTCACCGTAGAACCGCTTACGTGTTGCCTCCGCAACCCGGTCGCAAAGCAGGTCGCCCAAACTAGGCCGATCCGTCTTGCATTGCTGGCGCAACTGCTTGAGCTGCTCCGGGTCTGCCGCCAGCTCTTCTACGGTCGGGGTTTTCTTTTCTGCACTAGTGGCTTTATGCGGTTTCTCGGATTGGCCGCATGCGACTAGCAGTACAGCGATGAGCGGGATGGCGAGTTTCATGGCATCAATTCCTCCGGAAGATCGGGATTTCGGCTCTTTGTTGACCTAGGAAACTCTGGGAATTCGATGGCCTGTACGCGCTGGATGAAGCGTGCAAGCTCGTCAAACGGATCGCCTTCAAGTCGGAGCAGATAGGTCGTCAAAGGGGGTACGCGTGTCGAAAGCGGCCTCGCCACGACTCCTGGCTCTCGGGAGGCTGCAATTTGTGCAGCCCCTGTAATTCCGAGCGCAAAACCAGCGGATACCAACGCCATCATCAGGTCGAAAGTGGTAACCCGCTCGGCAATTAGAGGCTGCATTTCAGCCCGACTAAGTACTCGCTCAATGTGCTTGGCGTGGCCCTCGCATACTTGAGGATCGGACAGCACTAGCGGGTAGCGCAGCAGTTCATCCAGTGGAATGCGTTTGAGAGCCAGCAACGGATGCCGAGCTGGCAGCGCAACCATAAGCGCGTCAGTCCACGCGGGAAGTGCGACGATTCCATCCCCGACTTCGTCGGACTGTGCAAAACCGACGTCATACAGGTCGTCGTGAAGCCCTTTGATTTGTTGGGACAGTGGCACCTCGAAGAAGCGAATCTCGACCTCGGGCTCCTCCTCGCGACACAATGCCAATAGTGCTGGCAAGCGCAATAGTGTTGTGCAGTCTGACAAGGCGACGCGGAGTTGCCCATGAAAGCCATTCTTTGCCGCTTTCACGCAGTCCCGCGCCTGTTGCAAGGATGCAAACACCCGAGGAGCGTGCTCCATGAGCATCAACCCCGCTCGTGTCAATCTCGTGCTTCGTGTATTTCGAACAAATAGCTGCGCCCCTAGTTCCTCTTCGAGTTCTTTGATCGTGCGAGACAGCGGGGACTGCTCAATATGTAGTTTCGCAGCGGCGCGAGCGAAGTGGAGTTCCTCGGCGAGCGCCATAAAACAACGTAGATGTCGGATTTCCATGCGCCCCTGCCAATCGTTAATCTATTCAGTATTCAAGATGCGCTGCCTTGCTGCGTTCTTCCAACTCAAGGAGTCAGGGTGAAGACTGCAAATTCACATGCTCTGGCGAACCAGAAAGCGCCTTAGCGAGAACACCCCATTGCACTGCTGCTTCGGCGCGAGCACGGACCAGAGCCGCTCGCTGAGACAAGGTGCCACGCTCCGCTTCTGCGACAACGGTCGCGTCCACCTGTCCCGCTTCAAATAGGCGTCGGCTGCGGTCAAGGAGTCGATCAGCGACGGCAAGACCATCGACCTGATGCTGCAGGGAGGTCCGCTGGGTCTGCCAGCCCAGATAAGCGTTCTCCACATCCTGAAGTGCGAGCAACACCGTGCGGTCCAGGTCAGCTTGTGCGCCGCGACTGCGTGCGGAGCCCTCGTCGATTCCCGCTTGTATTGCGCCACCGTCAAGAATCGGGAGCGTCACACCCAAGCCCAAAGAGAAAATGTTCCCCGCCACACGGGTTCCGTTGTTCTCGAAGCGTTGGCGACCACCACTCAAATCGAGCACAAGTTTGGGGAACCGCTCGCCTTCTGCAGCGTTCCATCGCGCCGTCGCCGCCGCAAGGCGCGCCTGCGCGGCTCGGACGTCGGGGCGCTGCTGCAGCAACTCGCCAGGCACGCTTCGGGGAGTCCAATCGGGCATGGTGAGAGAGGCAAGCGCAGGACCGCTGCCAAGCGCCCCCGGAATCCGGCCAACGAGCACATCCAAGGCTTGCGTTGCTTCGCCGCGTACGCGTCGCAACTGCTCTTGCTCCACCCGGAGGGCGATGACCTCTGAACGCGTGCGTTCAATGTCAAAGCCCGTAGCTTGACCTGCCTTGAACTTCTGCTCTGTCAGACGCTCAAGG
>Ga0114984_1000293_pt1 | contig 19597 bp, 18 predicted proteins | sample Shrwel1BS1Day1_FD_96987 | JGI IMG/M metagenome (GOLD analysis project Ga0114984, IMG submission 96987) | Subsurface microbial communities from deep shales in Ohio, USA - Utica-3 well 1 S-1-Day1 | ecosystem: Environmental > Aquatic > Deep subsurface > Shale gas/oil reservoir > Produced water/Flow...
AGAGGCCAGAGAGTCAAAAATCATAGATTGGCCTTGACATCAACAACAAACTTACAAACGCCCAAGGGCACCCCTTCACTAGGAACCTTTGTGGATAAGACCAATCGCAGAGCCAATAGGGGAAAATATCTGCACTTCGGCATTGAACCCAAAGCAAACACTGGATCAGAACGCGATGAGCCACAGACAACCGTCGATTGCCCCAGCATCGCGGTCATCTTGATGCCGGGCTATTCCGTCCACCCCACATGCATGATGCACTCATCAATCCACAGGCAAGAGCACTGGGCAATCAATAAGCCAGTGATCTTGAGCAAGCCTCAACAGCACCGACACCGTGCACTTGCCAAGGCATGCAGCCTCTATTACGTTCACGGCACACTCTTCAATTGATGCGGATGAGGGTTCATAGGTTAGCAGAAGCTGGAAAATGTGCACGCCAAACGATGATCAGCAGACAATCAAGCCCCACTCCACTACTAAGACCATCAAAACTGCTAGCGCCACAATATCAAAATGACTAAATTAAATCACAAAAACTGGTGCTCATTCATTTTGTTTTTTGCACTAACAATCAACATTAGTGCGCACGCACAAAATCAATCTGCTGCGCAGCCCCAAAAGTCCAACATCACGCTTCCCAGCGGGGCTTCAGCAAAAAAAGTTGATGAATTTTTATCCACATTGCGCCCACCCACCAATTTCAACACACTTGAAAGCGGCAACGATATATTGCTGGAATTTCCAGACATAGCAGCACAAGGGGCAATTCGCATAAAAGTTATAAGCACCATGCCAAATACTGATGGCATTTGGCTCCTCAGCCTCAGCCAACAACCCGAGGCGGGTAACAGCTTGCTTGCGTCAGTATCCCTTACACAAAATAGCCTCCCCGAAATAACACTGCTCTTAAATCTCATAAAAACCCAATCTATTCTATTGGTAGTTCGCTCCAATGGGAAATACTACGGGCTTCAACGAGAAATAAAAATCGGCACGCCGACAGGAGTGACAAAAAAATGAATCCCCAGCCCCCACAAAAGCAACGGTTTATTGATTTTCTTCAAGCCAGAGGACTGGTTGACGAAAAAGGAGCACAACAATTACATAGCCTCACATACCAGAAACAAGAATCGGCTGCAGCAATTGCCAGCAGGACTGGAATGGTTGCTGAGCAGGCACTTACCGATGCTCTGGCCGCATATACCGGGTGGCCACTTGTCAGGTTTGAGGAGCTTTCAGCGCTCGAGCAAGACATATCAAAAACCGCTGAGTACCTACGCATTAAAACAAGCTGGCTTGAGTCCCAAAGAATCGTTACATGGACATCAGAAAAAGATATCCACTGCTGTACATGTGACATGCCTAGCAGAAGCACCAAAGAGCTCTTTCAAAGCAAATCAAGTGAATTGAGCAAAGAACTAATCTGGAGCATTGCAAGACCCACAGATATAGAAAATATTCTCTCGGCAGTTAAGGCGCATGGTAACAAAAACCTTAATTCCAACGGAGATCTTGCTCACTTGAGAGAATTGGCAGAGGAAGGCCCAATTGTTGAGCTAGTGAACAGCCTCCTCAGTCAAGCTGTCACGCGCAGAGCATCAGATATTCACATTGAGCCAGGAGAATATTATTTTGCTGCCAGAGTCAGAGTTGATGGAGTTATGCGGGAACTTCAAAAATTTAGCGATGAAAAATTTGATGCAACCATCTGCCGAATAAAAATACTTGCTCAGTTAGACATTTCCGAAAGGCGCCTGCCACAAGATGGAAGATTGACAGCCAGAATACACGGAGAAGTTTTTGATGTCCGAGTCTCTATATTGCCCGGCACAAACGGCGAGTCAGTTGTAATGCGCCTACTAAGACAAGACCGCCCCAACTATGACTTGGGCGATCTTGGCATGCTCCCCGATCACAGCATAAAATTTCAAAAATGGATTGAAACCCCTAATGGAATTATTCTTGTGACTGGCCCAACCGGCTCAGGAAAAACAACGACACTCTACACGGCCCTAGACCTAGGAAACGATGGTTTAAAAAAGATAATAACCATCGAAGACCCCGTTGAGTACAAATTAGCAGGAATTACACAACTCCAAGTCAATTCCGAAATTGGATATACGTTTGCCTCCGCACTAAGATCCATATTGAGACACGATCCTGACGTTATCTTGATCGGCGAGATTCGCGACCAAGAAACAGCTGCAATTGCTGTGCAATCAGCACTTACAGGGCACCTTGTATTTTCCACACTTCACACGAACAGTGCAGCTGGCGCAATCACTAGATTAAGCGACATGGGAGTTGAACGCTTCCTTCTCGCATCCAGTTTGAGAGGCATCATGGCACAACGACTGGTTAGGCGCATTTGCCCTCACTGCAGTCAACCGCACGATGACATAGATATCGCACAAAAAACTCTTTTAGAGGATACGCTCAACGAGTGGAATAGTCAAAAAATCAATCAACAAAATCCACTCAGCTTACATCCACGAAAGCCAATAGGCTGCGAATCCTGTCTCCATACTGGCTATCTGGGGCGAATTGCCGTGTACGAACTCTTCGATATCGACGACACAATAAGACAAGAGATTCTTGCAAAAACAAGTGAAACAGAAATTATTCAAAAACTAAGAAAAAAAGGCATTCGCTCAATGAACCAAGATGGCTTGCTGAAAGTGTGCAGCGGAATTACAACCATGCATGAAGTGATGTCTATTGGATAAGTTGAGCAATGCCACTATTTAAGTATCAAGCTCTTAGCACCGAAGGAAAGCAAAGCCGGGGAACTTTAGAAGCTCCAACAACAGATAATGCACTACAAGTTCTCTCAAAAAAAGGCTTGACTGTTTTCTCACTCGAGGCAATTACCTCCAATTCAGCAACAGGAGCTGCAAATTCTTCAAAAACTTCTTTCACCCCAAGCGGAAGCCAAGAGCAAAATCATAAAAATATCTCTCAAGAAGAGCTTTTAATTTGTGTTCAAGAATTATCAACACTGTTAAACGCGGGCATTCCACTAGCCGACGCATTACTCAACATTGCCCAAGGACACGAGACTCGTCCAATTGGAGCCTCCCTGCATGCGACTTATAAGAACCTCCGCTCTGGCTTGAGCCTAGCGTCTTCCCTGAAAGAAAGCGGGCTCAAATTACCAGCCTACGTTCACGAACTAGTTCGTGCCGGGGAAGAAACAGGGAAATTAGGAGCTTCGATTCAATCAGCATCGCAACAAATGGAAGCAGACGCATCCTTTCGCAGAGAGACACGGAACGCCCTAACCTATCCAATGGTGCTGATCGCTAGCGGCCTTCTGGCTACGCTTGTTGTTTTCATTTTTGTAGTGCCAAAATTTGCCAATATTCTCACCAACCCGAAAGCCGATATACCTATATTCTCTCGCTGGGTTTTGCAAAGCGGATTATGGCTGGTGAACAACAAAATTTTGGCGACCGTCAGCTTTGCCTTGGCAGCTGGTGGATTTTTTTTCATCATCTCCAAGCAAAAAGTAAGAGATCAAATATGGGAGATATCAAGCAATCTTCCCATCCTGGGAAAATGGATCAGCCATGTTGAACTTGCCCGCTGGGGAAGTATGTTTGCAGTACTCCTGGAGCATCATGTCCCGTTGCTAGAAGCACTGCGGCACTCTGAAAACTCTTTATCTGGCAAAAGCTGGAGACATAAAGCCGAGCTTATTTGTAGAGATGTTAAGGCGGGGCAATCTTTAGCGGGATCCATGCAGGCACACCACTTTTTGGATGCTGTAGGCCTTAATCTCATACGCGTCGGAGAACAATCGGGCAAGCTCGCGCACACCACGGCATCACTAGCACAGATGCATAGAACTTATGCGCAGCAAAGTATGAAACAGTTCCTCATTCTCTTGGAGCCTGTCACGATTCTTCTGGTATCCGTTCTGCTTGGCGGCATTATGATTAGCGTAATGCTAGCTATCACCAGCCTAACCAATGTAATTTAATCAAACACTGACATGACACACCCTAAACGCCCTCTCACTACATCTAAAAATCTCGGATTTACCCTACTGGAGATGCTGGTAGTTATGGTAATTATTGGCCTTCTTGCCGGGTTGGTAGGCCCAAGAATTTTTGGAAAAGTCGACTCCAGCAAGGTACAAACGGCTCAAGTTCAAATCAAAATGATTGAGAGCGCACTTCAAATCATGCGCCTCGACATTGGAACATTACCAGAAGGCGAGACCGCTCTTCAGTGGCTCACAAAAGAACCTGAAGACACAAACATAAAAGCAACCTGGAAAGGCCCATATTTGGAAGGCCAGATTCCAGTTGACCCCTGGAATAACCCCTACAAAATAGTTACACCCGGCCCCAACGGAAAAGCGTTTGCCGTCATCTCACTAGGAGCAGATGGAAAACCAAACGGTGAGGGGTTGAATGCCGATATCATGGCAAGATAAAACGTGTAACCCTATCCTCAGAGGGTTTACGTTAATAGAAATGATGGCAGTCCTTGTACTGCTTGCACTTCTATCGGCAGTGGTTTTACCCAATTTCGAACGTTGGTTTAACAACACTGAAGAGCGGGCCAAAGCTGCAGAGTTGGCAACAATATTGCAAAAACTGTACGCACGCTCCGCTCTGATGGGTATCAACGTAGACATTGATAACAGTACGCTCAATCAAACACTTCCCGATGGAAAGCCTGCAATCGAATTGCCCACAGGATGGCGGCTAGCAGAGAACCAAGTTTTAAGGGTGAGAGCTTTTGGTTCATGTGAGCGAGGAGTTATCAAATTCGAATCATCGAAAAAAACAACAATCTCTCTTTTCATCAATTCAGAAAACTGCGAAATCTCAGTACAGACAACCGAGCGCGCACCTTCATGAGTGTTTTATCCACTTCAACCTTTTCAAAAAAAAATAAACAGAAAGGAATCAGTCTTCTTGAGGTACTAGCCGCGCTAGTCATACTTAGTATCGGAGCCTCGGTTGCATTCACCTGGCTAGACCAGAGCCTGATCGCGCTGAACAAAATTAAAACCGAAGAATCCTTCCTCATAGCACAGAACGAGGCCATGGATTATCTAAGATCAATAAATCCACAAGAGAGGCCTATTGATACTGTGGATATGAGGGGTTACAAAATTTCCTGGACTTCTTCACTCATCAAGGGCCCCTCAAGAACCATGACAGCACTCGGCAACCCCGCAAAGTACGAGGTGTCGTTGTATGAACTAGATGTTCAGTTAACTCGTGAATCAGAGAGCCAAAAATGGGGGCAATTCAAAATGCAGCTTGCAGGATATCGCCAAGTCAGTGGTGGCAGCACAAGCATCTTTGGCGCACCTGTGCAATGAAAAAGCCTCAATCCAAGCAAAAATCAAAGGGGCTCACTCTGATCGAGTTGCTAGTGACGGTAGTTATCTTAAGCTTTACTGTCGCGATTCTTTCCGGGGCTTTCAATCAGATTTCCCAAATACTCAGAATCAGCTCCGAGCAAAGCAATGGATTTCCTGCACGATGGTCTCAATCGAGGGCACTCTACGATTTAGTTGGGAACATGGTTATTGACCCGACGAGAGAAAAGGCATTCAAAGGCAGCCATGAAAGCATAGAAGCGGTGTCTTTAGCCGTGCCAGAAAACCAACCTGGAATAGCACATCCATTCAAGCTGGTCCTCAAGCCATCCAAAGATTCCGAGCAGTTCAGCGATTTATTACTTGTCCCCCCAACCACCCTGGGAAACGAGCAAATACAGCCCCTCAGATTGGCACGTTTTGAGGGCCGAGTGGAGTTCCGCTTCGTAGATCACCTTGCAGCAGAACACACTCACTGGCCACCAGACGGCACAACCAGCCTCCGTCCTATGCCATCTGCTGTAGCCGTGAAATCGGCAGACAGGCAGCGCAATTTAATGCGAATGGCTGCGTATGAAGGCCCCCTCAGTCCCGCCAACCGATCTCTTACTCAGGCATTCGGATTGGAATCACAGTGACCAAGAGCCTCCACAAAAAAAATACATCGCATGGGTTTGCCCTTGCCGCTGTATTGTGGCTAATGGCTGGACTTTCCATAGTCGTTGCCTTGATAGCAGATACAACGCAAGCCTCCGCGGAGAGAGTGGCGCAGTTGAGAGAGCGTACCGATTTTGTCCAGAGTGCGCTTTCCGCACGGGCTAATGCACAGTACTGGCTGTCAGCCAGCAAGCCAAGGTCTTCTGATTTTTTTGATGGAGCTTATTCAGTCAGGGCAGATAACACTCCATACAAAATCGACACCAAAACTATAATCTCGCTACAAGACAACGGAGGACTTGTCAACCTCAATCGCGTCAATAGAGATATATTGAGTAACTTTCTAACAGGATGCGGGGTGCCCGCTGAAACAACGCCTTATCTCATTGATGCCCTCTTAGATTATGTAGACACTGACAATCTACAGCGCCTCAACGGCGCAGAACAAGATATTTATTCTGCAAAACGGCTGCCCCTTCCACGTAATAGCCCTCTTCTCTCGGAAGATGAAATATGGAATGTCTATGGCTGGAGTCAGTATCGTCGGCTACTTGAGCAAAACTCTTGTGACAAAAGCTGGACGATATATGGAGAAGCATCGATGTTCGGTAGCAATCTTAATCTGGCAACGGCGCCTGCTCCGGTACTCAAGGCAGCCGGCTTGAATGAAGAAATGGTCCGTGACATCGTCACGCAGAGAGCAGATACCGAGAACTTGGCCGCACGAGTGTCAAATGCCAACGAGCTTCTAGGAACGAGCGGACCTTTTGGTGCATCTGCACAGGTCCAAAACATACTCAAAGTGACGCACAGACACGTGCGAGGTCCATGGATATTGAGATACACATTGGCTCTCAGCGCAGACGGAGAAGATCGGCCATGGAGCGTGCTCAATCCAGTCTTCAGCGCAGAACTACAGCCGGTTGATAAAATTCAGCCCCTCTCTTGGCCACAACAGCCAGTCAACCAACAGCCAAGCGATGCTTCACGAAGTCTACCTTTTTAATCCCGACGGCCCTGATCTGCTACTTGGCAGGCAGGCGCCGCGCTGGCTCCCAGCCACGCTGCAAAGCGTGCACATGGTAGTCCCAAGGAAGCTGTGTGTTTATCACAGAATCAGCTGCAAGGGTATTCCACGCCTCAAACTGTCCAACTTTGCAAGGCTTCAAGCCCAGGCACTTAGCCCATTCACCCAGCATGGCATGTGTGCAATCAAGCAGGGGACATGGCTTCACCTTTGGACATGGGATGCAGAGTTGGAGCGCATTTTTCAAGAAAAGCACCCCGAAAAACAGCTTACGAACACATTTGCCCACAGTATCTACAGTCGCAACGTCTCACACCTAGCCTGGCTCAGGCAATCCGCATCTGGCGGGGTAGAGGCGCAACTGCGCCAGGGTTCCCATTTGGTCCACACTCTGTGGTTTGCAGAAGTGCCAACTCCCGAGATCTGGGAGAACTTGTTGGCAGAGTCTCCCGAGCTTGCAACTTATGGCTGGCCTCCAACGTTGGCCTCCACACCTACCACCAGCGAATACAGTCCAACGCGTTGGGCGAGCAACCTGACCCCTCCCGCGCACAAAGCCCCCGGTGTGGCCCTTGCCAAAGCCGTTCCAGTATTGCTCACAGCCTCCAGCGTCGTTTTGGCAGGCTGGGGCAGCTTTTATTTTTTCCAGAAGGAATCCCAGCAAGCTGCGATACAAACAGGCATCGAGTCCCAAGATCGGATGTTGGCGGAACTCGAGCCTTTGCGCCTGGCCAAACAAAACGCAATGCAGACACTGCGTTGGATTGATGCTGCGCAACAGCTCTCACCTCCTCTGACCACTCACGGCATCTTGGCAGAGTTGGCGGAAATACTTGCCCCCCAAGGTCTGGTAGTGAGGGAGTTGGAACTGTCCCCCTCCACTTTACAAATGACTGTGGTCTCCACTACCGGTAACGCACCCCGCCTCACGTACATCATCTCCAGCATCGAATCGCACCCATGGTTTTATGATGTGCGTTTTGTGGATGTCGTCGGCGGTAACGGGTTCAAATTCGCGCTGCGCCTGGATGCCAAGGCGTCGCCGTTAACAGACAAGACAGAAAGAGATGCGCAATGACAGCCTCTATGCGTAATCTTTTGTGGATCGCCGCGCTCATTGGTTTTTGGTCAGTTGCACTGGACTGGAGAGACGCATCTGAGAAGCTTCGACCAGAAAGGGAGCGACTGGAGCAGCTCAAATCTCGCGAACAAAGTGCCATGACATCTGTGAACTGGCAGCGGGTTGCGGAGGAGGCTCTCATGGCGCAGATCGCCTGGCTGGACAGGTTACCGGAAGTTACCAGGCCAGGTGTATTTCGCGCAGAGGCCATGGAAAGCCTTGCTGACTTGTGCCAGCAAGTTGAAGCGCCATGTCAAGTCGCGGCGATGGGGGAAACCGCTACCGCGACCAGTGTCAACACAAGCCCGGCACAGCCCGCACCAGCGATTCGCGGCGGGGGTGGGTTGAGCACACCGCAGGATGCAAAAGATGTACCCGGCTTGGTCACGACCAGCGTAAAAATTTCCACCAACTTAGGGCCCCGGCTCATGCCACTACTTACTGCGCTGGAAGAAGGCTCAGCTCTCCGAAGAGTGGATCGCTTTACCGTTCGCAGTGGTCGCGCCGAGATACTCGTCAAGGTTTACGGAATCGATGCGGGAGTCTCACAGGCTCTGCGGCAAGCAGCCCAGCGCAGAGTTTCAGACACACCAGCAGCACGATAGAGCATGATGAAACTCACAGGAAATTCTGTCATTGCTGCGGCCTTGGTAGGGATAGCCATCGTCTTAGGATATTGGCTAGGGTCTGCCGCTCCTGCGGTTTCAGAGGACGCGGTTGCGGCAAAACCAGGCTCTGACGTTACTGAAAATCAAGGCCCCCCAATCCCCTTGCCCCGCGCCATCCGAAGCGTGAGCTCACCTGTATCGCAGCAAGATGTCGCGGCGGCAGCTGCCAAGGGAGCTTCGCAGCAGCAGGGCTCCAGCTCGCCAGAGGTCGTACCCGGTGGTCCTCCCCCTGCCAGTGCGATCGAGCGGTTGTGGGAGACGAATGCCAACCAAGGGTGGAAAGTCAGAGCTACGCCGCTGACACGGCCGAATTGGTACATCACCGGTGTTGTCCAAAGAGGCGACAAAACACAGGTCATCGTTCAATTCGATGGAGAAAAACAACCCAGATTCCTTAAAATTGGCGATACCTTGCCTGGGGGGGGGAAGCTTGCCTGGGTACGAGACAATGCCATTGGTGTTGTCACACCTGACAAAAAAATCGTAGGGGTGTCCGTGCGGCAAGATTAACAAGAGCCGTCACACAGAGACCACAGCGGTGTGAAACCGCGTTCTTCCCACACGCCGGCGGCCTCGCCCGCTGAACAGCATGGGCTGCGTTGGCGGCCCGTACAGCAGATTTTAGTGTTCACCAAGATGATTCAAAGCCCCTCCCTCCACGTCGTAGCTCTGGCCTGCCTTACCTTAGTAGGTTGTGCCACTAAGCCACCATCGGTACCTGCACCCATTGTGTTTGACCGTAGCAGCGAAAACCGCACTTCTGGAGTAGTGGGGTCACAAGCCCCCGGCGTACCAAAACAAACACAGATTACAACGGGCCCTAAAACACCCGACCTGATCGCAGGGAACTTGCGACCCGCCCCCCCAAAAACCAAGGCTAGTGAAGAGGGCGGCGATCTCACTGTGTCTATTGAGCAGATGAGCATCCCTGCCTTCATTCAGGCCATTTACGGGGGCATCCTGCAAGTGAATTACTCCATGGATGCGACGGTAGCCAGCCGCACAGACCTGATCACATTCCGCACACCCAAGCCGATGACAGCCGCTCGGCTGACAGACGTATCCGCCGAACTGCTCAAAAGCTACGGAATAGCGGTCCAAGACTTCGGCGGTGTGCTGCGCATCGTGCCATCGACATCCACAGCCAGCACACTGCCTTTGGTGCGGCGTGGACGCGCGCAATCCAGCGTCCCCCTGCCACTGCGCCCTGTTTTCCACTACATCGAGACAGAGGCGGTCAAACCACAAGTGTTTTTGCCCACCCTGAAGAATGTTCTGGGCGAGAAGGTCAAGCTGGATGCAGACAACAACGGCGGCCTGCTGGTGAGCGGCCAACCCGATGACGTACAGGTTGCCCTAGAGTTGATCCAGGTGTTTGACCAGCCAGGACTTCGTGGACAAAACAGCGCCCGCGTGGTGCCACGTTTTTGGGGTGCTGACGAGTTTGTGCGACGCCTTGCTGAAGTGCTGAAGGCGGAAGGCTATAACGTGTCAACCCAAGCGGGCGCGGGAGGAGACCCCATCACGCTGATCTCGCTCCCTCCTATCAACAGCGTTTTGGTGTTCTCCACTTCCAAAGAGGTCATGAACCACGCCCTGGAATGGGTCAAAGAGCTCGATCAAATCAACGCAGTGCAGGCTGGCAGCGCATTTTTCACGTACCCCGTGCGCAATGCTGACGCGCAGGAATTGGCTAAAGCGCTTAATGACTTGATCGGCGGTGGTGGTGCAAGCACCGCCGCTTCTGCCACAACCACAGGCACGGCATCTGCAGCGCCAGCAGTTGCTAGCACGGCAGGCAGACAACGAAGAGTTGTGGTGAACAACGCCACCAACTCCTTGATTTTCCAAGGCGGCAGTCAAGAAGATTACCGGCAATGGTTATCGTTGCTTTCCGAGCTGGACCGCCCCGTCAAATCTGCGCTGATTGACGTACTGGTGGCCGAAGTCGCACTGGGGGACGACAACAGCCTGGGCTTTACCTGGCAGCTTGAGCAACTAGGCTCAGGCGCCAGGGCTGTCAGACTGTCAGGCACTACGTACAACGCAACAGCCAGCTCCACAGGGTTGAACATTACAGCCGCTCTTGGCGGCAACCCCTTGCGGCAGCTCGCAATCTCCGCCCTTGCCAGCAACAGCGACTCTCGGGTGATTTCCAACCCCAAGATCATGACCCGCAATGGCGAGGCGGCCAGCATCAACGTCGGTCAAGAGGTGCCCACAGTTACTAGCCAAGGCGTGACGACCAACAATGGAGTGCTCACTGGCACCACCAACGTGGTGCCCCAAACCATTCAGTACCGCAACACCGGTGTTTTGTTGCGCGTGCGTCCCGTTATTCACGCAGGCGATCGCATCGACCTTGAAGTCAGCCAAGAAGTCAGCAGCGCAGAGCCAACAACCACAGGTGTAACGACCTCGCCCACCATTCGCAAGCGCTCCGTTGAAACCAAACTGAGCCTGCGCGATGGTGCTACCGTCATGCTTGGTGGGCTGATTTCAGAGACTGCCACAGACAGTGACAGCGGTGTACCTGGCCTCAAAGACATTCCGGGGGTTGGTAATCTCTTCAAGCGTTCGACCCAAACACGCAGCAGAACCGAATTGGTCATTCTCATTACGCCATATATTCTCAATGACGCCGCTGAGGCAGAAAATGCAACCGATGCGTATCAGGCCACTCTGGGCGCTTGGGCGCAAAGCGTTCGTGAACGAGTCAAGGCCAGCCGAGAAGCGCACAAGCTCAATACATCTCTTCAGCCTGCGCAGGGCAGTTCAGCGCCAGCGCCTGGCTCCGTGACTGGTGACAACACCGCGCCGAATACGACACCGCCAACTGCCCCCCCCTTGGATGGAACACCAGGCGCCACAGAGATGCAACTGAAACAGCCCGAACAGCCGAGCCCAATGAACAGCACAACCAGTGTTACGCCCAGGGCGGCAGCTCAACCGGCACCAGCATCAACAGGTGAGCGAATGATCAATCTGAGTGATCGAAATGCTACGGTCCTCAGCCCGGTTGACAATGGAGCACCAGCAGCCAATGGCAGTGGCTCATCCACTCAAGGATCAGCCCCTCAGCAGAGCAATGGCGCGCCAGCCACCCCCGCAGGTAAAGCAGCGCCGTCGACGATCAATGGCGTCAACGTTCCTGCGGGCGCCACCTTGGTAGAAGATCCGGATTTGCTTCGCGAAATTCTCGACGCCACAAAAAAGCGCTGACAGGCGCAGCGCCCAGGTAACGCTTGTGCTGAGATATTGGGCCGCACTTGATGGCTTGCGCGGGTTGGCCGTGCTGGCGGTAATGCTGTTTCACGCTCACGTCCCCTTTTTAAGGGGAGGTTTCTTAGGGGTGGACGTCTTTTTTGTACTAAGCGGGTTCCTCATAACGAGCCAGTTGCTGCGAGAGATAGAACAGCATGGCAAAGTTAGTTGGCCCAGCTTTTTCAAAAGACGACTGGTGCGATTACAGCCCGCATTAATGCTACTTCTTCTTGCATATGCAATTGCTTGGGCGTCAGGTCTCATACCCACTTCTGGAGTTACCACAGCCCGGGACATTGTTACGGTGCTATTGGCTTGGGCACATTGGGCTCGAGCGTTTGACTGGCACCCCCCAGACTATTTAGGGCATACGTGGTCCCTGGGTATTGAAGAGCAGTTTTATTTGTTATGGGCTGCACTATTTGCAGCAGCAGGCGCCAAACTTACCAGGCCATGGAAGCTCGCCCTGCTGTCAATGACTGGTGCACTTGTCAGCACTGGTTGGATGCATTGGCTACAGGCTAATGATGCTTCACCTGCTCGACTTTATAACGGCTTGGATACAAGAGCTATGGGGCTTTTGTGGGGGTGCGCGCTAGCAGCCTTTCTGCATGCCCTGTGCCCAGGGTTGCTGGAGCCAATCGATCACAATCCGGTAAACACTGAGACAAGACGCGTGAGAACGCGCTACATACGCTTGATGGCAGACAACGCAGCATGGATATGCTTGGGTCTGCTGGTAGTAGCCATAGTGGTCGCTGATTGGCGCGCCCCTTTCATGTTTCAGTGGGGCTATTCAGTCATTGCAATCCTGACCTGCATTTTATTGGCGGCGCTTGTCTTTACACCGGATAGTACTTGCAGTCATTTCCTTGGCTTCGCGCCATTGGCAAGCCTTGGGAAAATTTCGTACGGCTTGTATCTGTGGCATTACCCTATGCTGCGTATTTTTGAAACGCAGGCCCCAGTGCTTGGCCTAGAACAACGTACAGCTCTGAACGTAGCCCTGCTTTTATCTGTACTGGCGGCATTTGCAAGCTATCTTTGGCTAGAGTTACCCTTAAAACGGAAGCTACTCGGCCAGAAGGCCAACCCTTCCGTGCCCATGCCGCAGCAGCCTTAAAGTGGAGCCTCAGAGAGACGAAAATCTTTCAAAGATGGCGTGCAAAGCCCAGGCTCTGCAAGTGAATCAACTAATCAAACGCCTCACCCTCGTACAGTAACCAATGCTTCGCTGTACAGCAGTCAGAGCACCCAAGTCAGTGCCACGCCCCAAACTATTGAATTGGCGAGTTTTCAATGCGCACGACATAAGGCGTGCCATGAAAGCACTCCAGCATCTTGCTGCTTCCAAGCAGCCTAGACTTGCTCAGCCAATTCTCTATTCAAAATCTTGGCACAGCGGGTCTTACTCATGGCGCCCATTACATTCACAGGCCTAGGGGAAACAAACGGGCTGTAGAACTCTTTACCACCCCGAGCAGCTTGGTGATCTTGATCACACAGGGTTTGTGTCTGGAAGGCATCAGCAATCGCAAGCCCTGAGTTGCTTGAGCGCATGGAGACTGATCGCCCCATTACAGAACAGGCACTCGTTCATACCCACGAGCGGGACATCAGACCAATGAACTCGCGTGTGGCACGCTAGTAGATCATCCGGGGACAGCAGTAGGGCGCGGCCTCAGATGACGCCACCACACATAAACAGCCGCAGCGGCGAGCACGAGAGGCGCAAGGCCTTGAGGGGCTCTGGTCGCCTCTTTGCAAGCAGCAATCACGGCGAGGATCACAGCAGCGGCTGGAGATTTCTTGTGTGAATAGCAACAGGCGCCCCAAATGGAGCTTGGCAGGGCACTAGTAATTTTTGCGAAAGGCCCACGGGTTCTTCAAGGGCTGAAGCGCTTCAAGCCTCTGCCATCACGCAGAAAGCAAGTCCGAGGTCCCGACCAGAATGCAAGCGAATCACAACCTTACTTTTCAGCATCTCTGTTTTTGATCTGCAAAAACAAAAAAAGGGAGCCGAAGCTCCCTTTCAAATAAGCTGATGAAGCTTATTACTTGCCCAGACCGTTGATTGCGTCTTGGGAGATTGGCTGTGCGTCGTTTTGGTTTGCAGGCACTGCGTCACGTGTGTTCTCGAAGTCCACGCCTTGAGCGTTGGATGTATCGATCACCGTGTTGCCAACCACCATGTAGCTCTGCACGCGCAGTGTCGAGCCGGTGTTAGAGACGATACGCAGACGATCCGACATACCTGCCTTGACGTTGCCAACCACAGCGTTACCGCCTTGTGATGCGTAACCCACGGCAGCTGCGCCAAATGGGTTAGAAGCAGCAGCAGCGTTGGTCAACAGAGCTTCCACTTGCTTGTTGGTCATGTTGACCACTTCGCGAGGCTTCAGGTCACCCAGCTTGCCCCAGGCGCCGTAAGTGCCATCAGCGTAGATCATCTGGCCGTACACATCAGCTCTAGTCGTTTCACTGTTGTTGATCAGACGGATCGTCGTTGCTGGGCCAGTAGCGCCGAAAGTGGCGAACGAGGCATAGTTACGCACGTCAATCTTGATGCCGCCGCCGATGCCGGTGAACGAACCTGCGCAAACGTTGTTTTGCTCAGCGAAGAATGTAGCAGCGCCAGCAGGAGCCTTAACGATTGCGGCTTCGGAAACAATGCTAGAAGTCTGTGGAATAGCAGACAGACCGTCGAACTGTGCAAACACATACACACCGTTAGCCAAAGCAGCAGCAGCAGGAGCAGTCGTTGCTTCGATGGTCGCTTGTGTGCGGGCAGTGTTCAGCGTGGCAGTCAGACCAGCAATTGCTGCGCCTGCGTTGTCAACTGGCAAAATAGTCGTGCCAGTAGGCCATGCGGCGGGCAGCGTCAAAGTCACGGCGAACTTAGTGTACTCAACGGCACCAGCATTGCCAGCAGCTGTTGTCACTGGCGTGAAGTCGGCTGCGATGAATGGATTAGCTGGCACGAATGGTGCAACAGTGTCACCGTACACGTTAGCGTAGTTCGTGTCCAAACCTGTGCCACGCTGTGCCAGCTTGACAAAGCCCATGTAGTAGCGTGTCGCAGGCGCAGTCAAAGCGGCCACTGGAGGAACGATCGCCACAGCAGGTGTTACGCCCACTTGATTTTGACCTGTCCAGTTCTGACCAGCCAAACGGGTGTTCACGAAGTTGGCGTCAGTTTGACCAGGCTTCGACGAAGGCGTGAAATCAAAGCGCAGGTTCTGTGTAAAGTTCAACAGACGAGCGTCGTTGGTGGAGCCAGCACGCAGGTGTTCGGAGTCAGGCGAGGCTTCTGTCAACACATTCACGCCACCGGTGTGGTTGGTGAAGTGCTTGAAGTTGATGTTCAAGCTTGCATCTGGAGCCACGCAAGCGGTAGCACCCGCCACGTCGAACAGGTTGGTCACACCAACGTTGTTAGTACCCAAAACGCCGTCAGTGTTGACGGAGAAAATGGGCGTCTTCAGCAGGTTTACCGGAGCGTTAGCGCCAGCAGGGATAGTGACGTTGAAGACCAATGTCTTTGCGTCACCAGTCAGAAACGCGCTGACAACTGAACCAGTTGGCAGTGCCGTTTGGTTGGCGTTGGCGCCGTCGATGTAAGCGACCTTGAGCAAAGTCGTAGCAGACACGTCCACTGGTGTGTTCACAGCGGTGAAGCGTTGACCCGCGCCGACAGCCCAAGTACCCTTGGCCAAGGTGTATTGCAATTGCAGGCGCTGTTCGTTGGTACGGGCGTCGATGTCGCCAGCGAACGAGTAGCTCTTGGAAGGAGCGCGCACCACTTGTGCGTTGGAGTAGATAACTTCAGTAGCCAGGGTAGCGGACGAAGAATCGATCTGACCTGCGTTGGCCGAGCCGGCTGCAACGGCCAGGACGCTGGCGATTGCAAAAGCGACTTTGGTAAGTTTCATGAAAAAACCTCGTTAAAAAGTAAGAACTAGTTCAGCTTTCGGGTCCTCGCCAGAGTACACCCCAGCTTGCCTGAAATCCGGAAGGAGCATAGCGCAAACCACCCCCTCCACGGTGAAGTCATTATAGAGACGGTTTGCGCTCAGACACCCCCGCAGCCAAGACAAAAGAGCGACGCCCTGTTTCTTTTTTGCAACTTTCTCACACACGCGACGGAACTTTGTACCCAGCATGGCGCATGGCGTGGCAAGTCTATTGATGAAGCCCTCCTCCAGAAACCCTCTCACCCATCATGTGGCGCCTGACTGCTACAGCGTGCGTACAGATGGGGAATGGCCATTGCTGCCTTGCTTTCCATTGGACATCAAGCGACGCAGACTGAGAACAACCCCGGCACTTCGCAGCATTCATACAATTCGCGGGCATCGCCAAGCGCTCCGAGCCTCGGGGAGACCGGCGCGGGACACTGTTGCATTTTTTTGCGTTGCTAACATGACATCGACATGTATGCAAGCCAGTGCCCGGTGCTTTGAGGTACACGCAGTGAGGGAACGCTGACTAGCAGAGGCAACGCCCCTACCTAGAGGCACCGCCTAAAAGCACTGCCTAGATGACCTGACAGCGCCATGCTTGCGCGAGCAAACACTCCCAGCAGAGCAGCTGCGCCTTGCAAGGCGCTGTGCAAGCGACCTAAGCCACCTGCGAGTCTATGGAAACTAGAAACCTTCAACCACCCATGGATCAAAGAGCCTCTTTCTCGCTTTTGTCTCCCGAGATCCAGCAGGAGCCAAGACGAGAATATTCTTTGCAGGTTTGTCAGTGAACACCACCACCCACATCCTGCTGGCCACTTACGAAGGGGCGGAGCACCTGCCGGAGCAGTTGCACTCCATCGAGCAACAGAATTTTTCTCATTGGCATCTTTGGGCCAGAGATGATGGATCTACCGATGCCACGCGGAATATCTTGCAAGCATTTGCCCGCAGGCACCCCAATCGAACCACTCTGCTTGAGGGCCAGGGGAGGGGAGCTGCTCGGAACTTTTGGGCGTTGATACAGGCAGTACAACCCCACACCGATCGCGATTTGTTTGCGTTCTGCGACCAGGACGACGTGTGGCTGAGGGACAAGCTAGAGCGTGCTGTGCACTGGCACACACACCAGTCAGGCCCTGCTACGGCCAACCTCTATTGCGCCCGAACACAGGTGACTGACGCCCAGTTGCGACCCTTGTATTTATCGCCTCGGCCTCGGCGCCCACTCACCTTGTGCAACGCGTTGGTGGAAAACATCGCCAGCGGCAACACCATGGTGCTGAATGTGCCGCTCTTGCAGGCAATGAAGCGGATTGCCGCTGACAACATGGTGCTGCACGACTGGAGTGCCTACCTGGCTGCGACAGCCTGCGGAGGTAAGGTGCATTTTGACCCTCACCCGTGCCTGCTTTACCGCCAGCACTCAGCGAACGTAGTGGGCGCTCGCAAGAGCTTGCTGCAGCGCGCAGAGCGGCTAGGCGAGTTGATAAAGGGAGGTTATCGCGCATGGGGCGACGCGACAGAAGGCGCGCTGCGGGATTTGGCTCCCTTGCTCACTGCCGATAGCAGGGCCATTGCCAAGTGGTTTGGTGCAGCAAGGCACAGCACCTACGGCATACAACGACTGCACCATGCCCTGCGTGCGGGGATCACCCGCCAGCGCAGAGCGGCGCAACTGGCTTTTTGGCTGGCCGTGCTAATGGGCTTGGTTTAGAGGAGCAAACACGCCCCGGGTGTCGTGGTTCCGTCTTGTCGTGATGCTGCACTGCACGCGACGGACCGCTTGGCCAAGGCCGCTACGCTGAGACGTGCTAGTCGACACCTTAGCGAGGCACTACGGCTTGGCGGTACAGAGACTCGTAGAAAAAGGCTTCTTCTTCCACCCGATAAGGCAGGCGCATACCAGTTTGCCATAGCTGCAGTGTGTCGGGTTCCTCGAGAATTTCTGTGAGGGCCTGTGCCCAGGCGTTCACATCGCCTGCAGCCACAACGCGCCCCCCTCCGTGGGCCTTAATCTTTGCCGGAGGCGCCCCCAGGTCTGAGACGAGTGCGGGTACACCCAAGACGGCCGCTTCGTGCAACACCAAGGAGAAGGACTCAGGCACAACGGAAGGAAGGCACAAGAGATCGACCTGCTTTAGCACCGCAGCGACGTCGCCTGGAGGCGCCTGCCCCACCCACTCCACCCGGGCATCTGCTGCCATCATGTTGCGAATGTCTTGTTGGTGCACTGGATCGCCGTAAAAGCCGCCGACCACCCGCACCCGCAGACGATCAGATGGCACACGCTGCAGCGCCTGCAACAAAATGTGCAGCCCTTTTTGCGCAACGATAGCGCCCACGTATCCCAATGTGATCAGCCCATTTGGACCAGGAGCCTTATCAGTATGGGTGTCGCTCTGCACATTGCCCATTAGCGACAGGAAGTCAATGCCATGCGGTATCACCCGCACCGGGAGATCGGGGAAGGCGGCCCTGAAAAATTCGGCGACGTATTCCGAGGGCACGACGCGCTCTATCGCCCCTTGCAGCAAGGCCCTGGCGAGTTGGTGTCGCTGCAACAAGGCGGACTCTGTCCATTCGGGGACCAGACAGTCCCGCGCACAGTTCCTGCCCTCGTCAGGGCCAGAGCAGGGCTGGCCCTGAGCGTTGATTGCATTGATGCGATAGCAGCCGACAAAGAAGTCTGTCAGTGTGACCACATAAGGCAGACCGCACTGCTGGGCAGCCAGCAGTGCAGAGGCCATGCGCAGGGTATGAAACACATGAACCAGCTCAAAGCGTTCCGCACGCATCCAGTCGCGCACCTGATCCACCATCGCAGGAGCCACATCAAAACCCAAGTCGCCAGATGCGGGTAGCAGCGATCGGGGAATGAGTGTGACTGGCACACCCTGATATATCTCGTGATGCGCGCCGGCCAATGCGCCAGAAGACTTGCCCGCAGGGGCTGGGTCGCGCATGGTGCACGCCAATACATGCACGTAGTGACCAGCCCGCTGGGCACAACGGGCGAGGTTGAGAACCACGCGCTCGGTACCGCCAGAAAACTCTGGATAGAACTGGTGGAGAACAAAAACGATGCGCATCAAACGCCTGCCTTCAAGTCTGAGTAGATACTTTGGGCGGCCGCAGCATCGCCCTCGCAATGCTGGGCCTTCACGTCCAAATACATGAAGGCCAGCGCAGAACCTGCGGCCGACGCATAAATCTTGACGATGCCCTGGCGCAACTCGTTCATCAATACGTCAGAAGAAGGGCCGTAGGTTTGCCCGGCAAAGTGGGCAAAGTGGTCCAGGCGCCCCAAAAATGCGTCCAAGAATCGCTGCGCCTCTTTGGATTCATCTGCACTGAGCCGCTGCCCCGGCAAATTCAACTGCTGCTGACGGAACTGCTGCAGCCAGGCATCAAGACGAGAGTCACCCAACCGCAACTCTCCCTGGGTTTCGATGCGTGCAAATTTGCCACGCCATTCGTCACTCCATTGGCGCAGCATGACTGCAACGCTTTGGCCTTCTGCGGATGGAGGCGCCGCCAACCACCGCGACAAAT
>Ga0114984_1000294_pt1 | contig 19596 bp, 16 predicted proteins | sample Shrwel1BS1Day1_FD_96987 | JGI IMG/M metagenome (GOLD analysis project Ga0114984, IMG submission 96987) | Subsurface microbial communities from deep shales in Ohio, USA - Utica-3 well 1 S-1-Day1 | ecosystem: Environmental > Aquatic > Deep subsurface > Shale gas/oil reservoir > Produced water/Flow...
CAGCGTCTCGGAGATGCGCTTGGCGGTGCGTTCGTCGTTGGTGGCGAACGTCACCCGCACATGGCAGTTGTCCAGAATCGAATGGTTCTGGCCGTAGGCTTTGTCGATCTGGTTGAGCGACTGCGCGATCAGGAAGCTGCGGATGCCGTAGCCGGCCATGAAGGCAAGCGCCGTCTCGAAGAAGTCGAGCCGGCCCAGCGCTGGGAACTCGTCGAGCATCAACAGCAACTTGTGGCGGCGCTCGATGCCGTCGGAACCGTCGAGCGATTCGGTCAGCCGCCGCCCGATCTGATTGAGGATCAACCGAATCAGCGGCTTGGTGCGGCTGATGTCCGAAGGCGGCACCACCAGATACAGCGACACAGGATGCTCGGCGGCGATGAGATCGGCGATGCGCCAGTCGCAGCGCGAGGTGACTTCGGCCACCGTCGGGTCGCGGTACAGGCCGAGGAAGGACATGGCGGTGGAGAGCACGCCAGAGCGCTCGTTGTCCGCCTTGTTGAGCACTTCGCGCGCAGCGGAGGCGACGACGGGATGCGGCGCATCGCCCAGGTGCTTCGTCGTCATCATCCGGTGCAGGGTCAGCTCGAACGGGCACGCCGGGTCGGACAGACAATTGGCGACGCCGCGCAGCGTCTTGTCCTCGCCCGCATAGAGCACATGCAGGATGGCGCCGACTAGCAGTGCGTGGCTGGTCTTCTCCCAATGGTTGCGCTTCTCCAGCGCACCTTCGGGATCGACCAGAATGTCGGCGATGTTCTGCACGTCGCGCACCTCATGCGCGCCGCGCCGCACTTCCAGCAGCGGGTTGTAGCCGGCCGACTGCGCATCGGTCGGGTTGAACAGCAGGCAGTGCGAGAAGCGCGAGCGCCAGCCGGCGGTGATCTGCCAGTTCTCGCCCTTGATGTCGTGGATGACGGCCGATGCGGGCCAGCTCAACAAGGTCGGCACGACCAGCCCGACCCCTTTGCCCGAGCGCGTGGGTGCGAAGGCCAGAACGTGCTCCGGGCCTTCGTGGCGCAGGTACTGCCGTTCATGCTGGCCGAGAAAGACACCGACGGGCCGGGTCAGTCCCGCCTTGTGGATGTCACGGGCATCGGCCCAGCGGGCCGAGCCGTAAGTCGTAACCCGGCGCGCCTGGCGCGAGCGCCAGATGGACATGCCGATGGCGACCAGCACGGCGACAAGACCGCTGCCGCCAGCGATGGCGCCGCCGATGTCGAAGACCTCCGGCGCATAAGCGCCGAAGAAGAACCACCACTCGAACAGTTTCCAGGGGTGATAGACCGGCGTGCCGAAGAAGTCGAACCAGGGCGAGCCAAGGCGTAGTTGGTAGCCCAGGGCGGCGGCTGTCCATTGTGTGGCGCTCCACACACCGGCGATCACGATGCCGAATACGACGGCGATCTGCCCGAACAGTACGTTCGTCCCTTGCATGACCTGGCCTCCGACTTCTCCTGCGCTGATTCCCCATGAAAAAGCGGCACTTGGGCATGCCTGTCATGCGAGGATCGGTGCCGGGCCAGTGCCGGTCAAAGACCGTTATCGGAACCAAGGTGATGCAAAAAGCATCGTTTCAAGCGGGGGCGAACACGACAAAAACGCCGCCAGCGCGGGCGCGCTGCGGCGTGTCGGCAAAGAAAAGCGGATTTTGTGGCGAGCGGCCGACGAATCAGAACGGCGGCGGTGTCTCCGGCGGCGTATAGGGCACGTTGCCGTCACCGAAGAAGCGCCGATTCGTCGCTTCGGCCACGCGGTTGCACAACACGTCGCCCAGTCGCGGCCGATCGGTCCTGCACTGCTCGCGCAGCTCCCTCAATCGTTCGGGGTCGGCGGCCAGTTCCTCCACGGTCGGCACGTCGGCTTCCGTGGTTGCCTCCTGCCTGGGTGCCTCCGATTGGCCGCAGGCGGCCAGCGCCGCGACCAGCAATAACGGGATGAGTTGTTTCATGGCTCGATGTCCTCCAGATCAGGTTCGGACGGCGGCACAGGTCTGACGCCTTCGGGCGATTCGATGGCCTGCACCCGCTCGATGAATCGGGCCAGGACTTCCGAGCCCTCCGCCTCCCGGTGCAGCAGATACGTCGTCAGCATCGGCGAACGCCCCGCCAATGGCCGCGCCACCACACCGGGTTCGCGGCTGGAAACGATGTGCGGGGCACCCGCCAAGCCAAGGGCAAAGCCTGCCGACACCAGTGCCATCATCAGGTCGCAGGAGGCGACGCGCTCGGCGATCATGGGTTCCTGTTCCGCTCGCCGTAGCACCCGCTCGACCTGGCGGGCATGGCCTTCGCAGACCTGTGGATCGCACAGCACCAGCGGATAGCGCAACACTTCGTCCAACGGTATACGTTTGTGTTTGAGCAATGGGTGCCGTGCGGGAACAGCGACCATCAGAGGATCGCTCCAGACTGGCCGGGCGACCAACGCATCACCAACTTCGTCTGATTGAGAAAAACCCACGTCATACAGGTCGTCGTGCAACCCCTTGATCTGCTGCGATAGAGGCACTTCAGACAACCGGATTTCGACCTCGGGTTCCTCCTGCCGGCAAAGCGCCAGCAATGTCGGCAAGCGCGAAGGCGTGATGCCATCGGACAGTGCGATGCGCAGCTGACCGTGAAAGCCATTGGCCGCTGCCTTCACGCTGTCGCGGGCCTGCTGCAAGGCAGTGAAGATGCGCGGGACGTGTTCCAGAAACAGCTTGCCCGCCCGCGTCAGCTGCGTGCTGCGGCTGGTACGAACGAACAACTGCTCGCCCAGGTCTTCTTCCAGTTCCTTGATGGTGCGCGACAGCGGCGACTGCTCGATGTGCAGCCGCTCGGCCGCACGCGCAAAGTGCAGTTCCTCCGCTACGGCCAAAAAGCAACGCAGATGCCGCAGTTCCATGCGCCAGCTATCCGCTATCGGTATACGGGATGGCGACGGCATACTTCCATCACCTGATCCCGCACCCGGTCACGCACTGCGATCAGCTCCTTGCTACCTGCTCCCAGGGCATCCAGCACGTCACACAACCAGCCTGCCAGTAGTTCACACTCGGCCACGCCAAAGCCCCGCGTCGTTACGGCCGGTGTACCGATCCGTATGCCAGAGGTCACGAACGGTGAACGCGGATCATTGGGCACGGAATTCTTATTGGCGGTGATGTAGGCATCGGCCAGTGCGGCATCCGCCTCCTTACCGGTGTAGGGCTTGGCGGACAGGTCGATCAGCATCAGGTGGTTGTCGGTGCCGCCGGAGACGATTCGGTGACCACGCTGCTGGATGACCGCAGCCATCGCCCGCGCATTGGTCACGACCTGCTTCTGGTAGCTCTTGAACTCAGGCGTCAAGGCTTCCTTGAAGGCCACCGCCTTGGCGGCGATCACGTGCATCAGCGGGCCGCCCTGGATGCCAGGGAACACGGCAGAATTGAGCTTCTTGTAAAAATCCTCGTCCTGCCCCTTGGACAGGATGATGCCGCCGCGCGGGCCACGCAGGGTCTTGTGGGTGGTGCTGGTCACGACATGGGCATGAGGCAGCGGGTTCGGATATTCGCCAGCGGCAACCAGGCCGGCGACGTGAGCCATGTCGACCCAGAAGATCGCGCCCACCTTGTCGGCGATGGCACGCATTCGCGCCCAGTCCTTGTGGCGCGAATATGCGGAAAAGCCACCGATCAAAATCCTGGGTCGAGTCTCCAGTGCGATCCGTTCCATCTCGTCGTAGTCGATCAGGCCGGTCTCGGGGTCAAGCCCATAGGGCACGATCTTGTAGTGTCGGCCCGAGAAGTTCGATGGATTGCCATGGGTCAGGTGGCCGCCCTGCGCCAGGTTCATGCCCATCACCGTGTCGCCGGGATTGGTCAGAGCCAGGTACACGGCGGCGTTGGCCTGGGCGCCGGCATGGGGCTGGACGTTGGCGTAGTCGCAATCGAACAGCGCCTTGATCCGTTCGATCGCCAGGCGCTCGGCCACGTCCACATGCTCGCAGCCACTGTAGTAGCGCTTGCCGGGATAGCCTTCTGCATACTTATTGGTGAATACCGAGTTCTGGATCGCCATCACCAGCGGGCTGGCGTAGTTCTCCGAAGCGATCAACTCCACGTGGTCTTTCTGGCGGCGTTCTTCGTGCTGAACGGCCTGAGCCAGCTCGGGGTCGAAATCGGTGAGGGTCAGCGAAGTGTCGTACATGGAATTCGTCCTAGGTGTTGGAATGCTTGGGGTTTGGGATTGGGTCTTGTTCCGGCACGTCTTTGTCCAGTTCCCGGCGCACATCGCGGATCAGGTCGCTGGCCGCGGCCAGCGCTTCGGCCGCCGGTTTGCCGGCCAGGCTCTCGATCAGCCAGGAGCCGATCACCACGGCGTCGGCGACCTGGGCAACCGCCCGGGCGGTGCTGGCATCGCGGATACCGAACCCGACCCCGACAGGGATGCGCACATGACGGCGGATGCGGGTCAGCGTGTCACGCACGCTTGCCATGTCGAGTGTGGTAGCGCCGGTAACGCCCTTGATGGACACGCAATAGACGTAGCCACCGGCCCGCTTGGCGACCTGGCGGATGCGCTGCTCGGTAGAGGTTTGCGCAAGCAGGAAGATCAGATCGAGGCCGTGCTGACGTAGCTGCGCCGCGAGGTCAGCAGATACTTCGGGCGGGTAATCGACAACCAGTACGCCATCCACTCCGGCTTTGGCTGCGTCCTTGGCGAAGGCGCCCGGCTGACGTAACAGGTCATAGCGTTCGATGGGGTTGGCATAGCCCATCAGCACCACCGGGGTCTCAGTGTCCGATTCGCGGAAGCGCCGGACCTGGTCGAGCACCTGCGGCAGCCCGATGCCCTGGCGCAGGGCGTGCTCGCTGGCCGCCTGGATCGTGGGACCGTCTGCCGATGGATCAGAGAACGGCACGCCCAGTTCGATGACGTCGGCACCGGCCTCGACCAGCACGTGCATCAGCGCCGGGGTGATGTCCACGCCGGGGTAGCCCGCGGTGACATAGGGGATCAACGCCTTGCGCCCCTCTCGCCGCAGATGCCGGAAGGTGGGATCGAGCCGGGTCATGGCTTTCCTCCAGACGCGTCGGCCTGCGCCATGACCGTCTCCATGTCCTTGTCGCCCCGGCCGGACAGGTTGACCAGCAGGGCCTGCTCGTTGGGCAAGGTGGCCGCCAGCTTGATGGCATGGGCTACGGCGTGACTGGCTTCGAGCGCGGGAATGATGCCTTCCGTGCGGCTCAGTTGATGGAAGGCGTGCAGCGCCTCGTCGTCGGTTGCACCGACGTACTCGGCGCGGCCAATCTCCTTCAGCCAGGCGTGTTCCGGTCCGACGCCGGGGTAGTCCAGCCCGGCGCTGATGCTGTGGGTTTCCTGCACCTGTCCGTTGTCGTCCTGGAGGATGAGCGAGCGGCTACCATGCAGGACACCGGGACTGCCGCACTGAAGCGATGCGGCATGCCGGCCCGTGTCCAGTCCCAGGCCCGCCGCCTCGACACCGATCAGGCGCACGCTCTCGTGTTCAATGTACGGATGGAAGATGCCGATGGCGTTGCTGCCGCCACCCACGCAAGCAATCACCGCATCGGGGTGCTCCTTCGCCATGCCCAGGCGCTGGAACAGTGCCGGCATCTGGGTCAGGCACTCCTTGCCGATCACGGTCTGGAAGTCGCGCACCATCGTCGGATACGGGTGCATGCCCGCGACCGATCCGATCAGGTAGAAGGTGTCATCGACGTTGCTGACCCAATCGCGGATCGCGTCGTTCATCGCGTCCTTGAGCGTGCGGCTGCCGGAGGCGACAGGGATCACGGTTGCGCCGAGCAGCGCCATGCGCTGGACATTGGGGCGTTGCCGCTCGATGTCCTCGCTGCCCATGTAGATCACGCATTCCAGGCCGTAGCGCGCGCAGATCGTCGCAGTGGCCACGCCATGCTGGCCCGCGCCGGTCTCGGCGATGATGCGCCGCTTGCCCATGCGCCGCGCCAACATGGCCTGTCCGATCACGTTGTTGATCTTGTGGGCGCCGGTATGGTTGAGGTCTTCGCGTTTGAGCAAGATGCGGGCACCGCCCGTTTCCTCGCTCAGACGCCGGGCGTAGTAGATCGGCGAGGGACGGCCGACGTAATCGGCCAGTTCTTCCTCGTATTCGGCGATGAACGCGGGATCGTCGCGGTAGCGCTGCCAGGCGGCCACCAGCTCCTCGACTGCTTGCGCCAGGGTCTCGCTGATGAAGCTCCCGCCGAAGCGGCCGAAGAAGCCTTCCGTGTCGGGTTGCTGGTAGGTCGGGGTCACGGTCATGACGTCAGCTCCTGCTGGGTGGTACTGGGTGTCGGCGCTGCCCCATCCAGGGCACTCACCGACAGGAGCCGGGATACGCGGACCACGATGTCGTCGATCTGGGTTTCGTCGCAAATCAGCGGCGGCAGGAGCCGGATGGTGGTGTCGCGGGTCACGGTGATGAGAAGGCGTTGCTCGGCCAGTGCGCGGCCGACTAGCTCTTTGCAGGGCTGATTCATCTCGATACCGATCATCAGTCCTTGGCCCCGGATCGCAGTGACGTTCGGATGGCCACTCAATGCCTTGCGCAATCCCGTGAGCAGGCGCGTGCCGAGCACACCGGCGCGCTCGGGCAGCTTGTCGCGGGTCATGAGGTCGAGCACGGTGCAGCCCACCCGGCAGGCCAGCGGGTTGCCGCCGAAGGTCGAGCCGTGCTGCCCTGGAGAAAACAGATCGGCTGCCGCGCCGCGCGCCAGGCAGGCACCGATGGGAAAGCCGTTGCCCAGCGCCTTCGCCACCGTCATCACGTCTGGCGTGATGCCCGCATGCTGGTGACCGAACCAGGCACCCGTGCGGCCCATCCCTGCCTGAATTTCATCAAGCATCAACAGCCAGTCCTGCTGATCGCACAGCGCGCGCAGATCACGCAGGTAGTCGGCGCTGGCAACGCGGATACCGCCTTCGCCCTGTACCGGCTCGATGAGCACCGCCACGATGCCGGGCGCATTGGCCGCCATTTGGCGTACCGCTTCGATGTCGTCATAAGGCACGCGCAGAAAGCCGGGCAACAGCGGCTCGAAGCCCTGCTGTTTCGCGGGGTTGCCGGTGGCGGACAGCGTTGCGATGGTACGGCCATGAAAGCCGTTCTCCATCACCAGAATCTTCGGCTCGGCAACCTGCTTGCGATGGCCGTGCAGCCTTGCCAGCTTAAGCGCCGCTTCGTTGGCCTCAGCGCCTGAGTTGCAGAAGAAAGCCCTCTGCATGCTCGTCAGCGCACACAGACGCTCTCCCAACCGCTCCTGCCAATCGATGCGAAAGACATTGGACGTATGCAGTAGCATCCCGGCCTGTTCCGCGATGACGGCGGCTATCTCCGGGTGCGCATGCCCCAGGCTCGTCACTGCGACACCGGCAATGGCGTCCAGGTACTCCACGCCTTGTTCGTCCCAAAGTCGCGCGCCGCTTCCACGCACGAAGGACACAGGCTGGCGGGCATAGGCCCGCATCAAGTGGGAAGTGGCAGGTCGCATGGGGAAGTCCTCAAAGGTTTCAATTTGGATTCATCGCGTGAGAAGGTCAGTTCGCGGATGCGAATCCTTCCGTTGTTATCCTGGCTGCCGTCCATTGGCGGCAGTAGCAGCTCGGCGCATTGCGCCCGTTCGGTGTGTTGAACCGCCTGCACGACTCGGTGACATGCCTTCCGGGCGGCTGTCTCCAGACAGTCACCCTTGAGCCAGTGCGCGGTCAGGGTCGCGCAGAACAGATCGCCGGTGCCTTTGGGCGCAGCGTCGATGCGTGGGTGCGTGATCACATAGGCATGCGCGCGGTTCACCAGGGCGACCTGCATCTCTCCTGCCGCCCAGGTCTCGGGGGCGGCGCTGGTCACCGCAACCCATTGGGTACGACCGGTCAGTAAGGTCCGAGCAGCGGCCACCACGCCTTCCAGATCGTTGGTCACCATTCCCGTCAGGTGTGCCAGCTCGAAGCCGTTGGGGGTCAGTCCATCGGCCAGCGGCAGCAGGTCTTTGCGGTAGGAATCTGCCAGTTGGGGATCGACATAGATGCCGTGGTCGTGGTCCCCGATCACCGGGTCGATGACGATGCGCAGGCCAGCTTGTTGTGGCAGCAGCGCCTGCATCCAGTTCGCCAGGGCCTGTGCCTGTGCCGGATTGCCCAGGTAGCCCACCAGGATTGCGCGCAGGGCGTGCAGGGCGCCGCGTGCCGACAGATCCTGCAAGTAGCCGTCGAACCACTCTATGGGCAACGCCCCACCGTGCATCGTCGGGTAGTGCGGGATATTGCTCAATACCACGGTGGGCACCGCCGCCACCGACAGTCCCAGCGCCTCCAGTGTCGGAATGGCCGCGTTGTTTCCCACCCGGCCATAGACCACCTGCGACTGCACGGAGACGACATCCACCGATAGGGGGCGACTTGACGGGGATGAATCCTTGGTCATGAGCCCTCCGCCGCTACGGACTCGCACGCATCCAACCAGGCGTTGAATACCGCCTCGGCTGCCATTGGCAGCCGCGTTTGCAGTGACTGGGCCTCGCTGCGCAGTGTGCGGGGGTCGATACCGGCCTGTGACAACTCGCCAGCATGGCCGACCAGCCAGGACTCGATCTGTCGGGGGTCTGCTTCCAGGTGGCATTGCAGTGCCAGGACGTGGCAGCCGATGCTGAACGCCTGGTTGTCGCAGATCGCCGTGCCCGCCAACCGCGTGGCGTCGATGGGGATGTCAAAGCGGTCGCCGTGCCAATGCAGCACCGGTACACCGCCCAGCGCTGCCAGCGGGGATGCTTCCCCCTCCGGGGTCAGCGCCAGCGGCGAGAAGCCGATTTCCTTCACGCCCATGCCGGCGACGCCGGCTCCCAGCGCGCGGGCAATCAGTTGCGCACCCAAGCAGATGCCGAGCAACGGCTGGCGGCTTTCCAGCCGCTGGGCAATGATGGCCAGCTCGTCTTCGATGAAGGGGTAGATGCCCTCATCGCAGGCGCCAATGGGCCCGCCCAGCACCACCAGCAAATCAGCCCTCGCAGTGTCTGCGGCCCGCAGGTCGCCGGCAGCCGCATCCAGATAGCGCACGGTGTAGCCACGTGCCTGAAGCACCGGCTCCAGTGTGCCGAGGTCTTCAAAGTGAAGGTGCCGGATGGCGATGGCGGTCTTGTTCATGATGAAATTCCTTCGGTGGTGTGACCGATGGCCTAAAGAGGCAGCCGATATCGAACGAAATCGTCGGCTTGCACGAATTCGTCGTAGAGACGCCGTGCCGGGTTGTCGCGCCGCGTCATCCAATACAACGTGGACCAGTTGCGCGCCTTGCCGCAATCAACCAGGTCCTGGATCAGCATCCGGCCAAGGCCCCGGCCCCGGTAGTCGGGATCGACAAACAAGTCCTCCAGGTAGCAGACGGCACTCGACACCCATGTGCCTTCATGCAGGACGCTGACGCTGAATCCGGCGAGCTGGCCTTCAACCTCCAGGAGACGGCCCAGCACTGGCGCAGCGGGGTTCAGAATCCGCTGCCAGGTCAGGGAAGTGATTTCCGGGGCGACGCTGGTTTCGTAGAAGGCGTTGTAGCCCGCCCAAAGCCGTCGCCAGGCGGGTTCGTCGTCGGGCCGCACGTCGCGAACTAAGGAGGAGGCTGTCTCGACACTCATAAGAGCGTTTCCTTTGAATGGTTGTAGTTAGGCCAGTAGTAGTCGTCTGGCGTGTGGCGAGCGCCGAAAATCGCCTGCCCGACGCGCACGACCGTGGCGCCTTCCTCGATGGCGATCTCGAAGTCCCCGGACATGCCCATCGACAGTTCATCCAGTCCGATGCTGGCGGGTGCGCTCTGTCGCAGTCGGTCGCGCAGGTTGCGCAGCAGGATGAAGCACTGGCGTACCCGCTCGGCTTCGCTGGAGAACAACGCCAGTGTCATCAGCCCGCGCACACGCAGGGCCGAGAACGCAGGCAGCGCCTGGAGAAAGGCGGGTACGTCCTCCGGACTCAAGCCGTACTTGCTGGCTTCGCCAGAGGTGTTGACCTGCACGAACACATCCAGCGAGCGCCCTTCAATCTGCAAGCGGCGGTCCAGCGCCTCAGCAACCCGCAGGCTGTCCAGCGCCTGGAACTCGCTGGCGAAGCGCGCCACCAGCTTGGCCTTGTTGGTTTGCAGGTGGCCGATGACCGACCATTGCAGGTCGGTCAGGTCCTGCATCGCTTCCCACTTCTGATGGGCTTCCTGCACCTTGTTCTCGCCCAGCGTCCGGCAACCTGCCTCGTAGGCCAGGCGCAAGCTGGTTTCGGGCTTGGTCTTGCTGACTGGCAGCAGGCGTACGGTTGCCAGTTCGCGGCCGGCGCGGTGGCAGGCCAGGTCGATACGCGTCTGCACCGCAGCCAAGTTGTGCCGGAAGTCCTCGACCTTGGTGGCCTCGGGATAGCGGCCGTGCTGGTCGTGCCGGGTTTGGGTGTCGGAAGGCTCGATCATCAGCTTACCCTCTCGCTGGTGGGCTTCGGGGTGACGGCAGGCTTGGGCGCCGGTTGGGGCAATCGCCCGTTGAGCACGGCGTAGGCCACCAGACCGATCACCAGTCCCCAGAAGGCGCCACCAATGCCAAGCAAGTTGATGTTGGCGGCAGCGGCCAGGAAGGTGATGAGCGATGCTTCGCGGGTCTTGGGATCGATCAGCGCACTGGCGAGGCTGCCGCCGATCGTGCCCAGCAGCGCCAGGCCGGCCAACGTGGTGATGAAGGTCGCCGGGAAGGCCATGAACACCGCGGCGAGCGTGACCCCGAACACCCCGACCAGCACGTAGAAGATGCCTGCGGCGATGCCGGCGATCCAGCGCTTGGACGGGTCTTCGTGAGCTTCTCTACCCGTGGCGATGGCGGCTGTGATGGCGGCGATGTTGAAGGCGTGTGAGCCGAACGGCGCCATCAACAGCGAACCCAGCCCTGTGACCGTCACGATGGGGTTGGCGCTGGTCTTGAAGCCGTCGTTGCGCAGCACCAGCATGCCGGGCATGTACTGCCCGGTCAGGGTGATCAGGAACAGCGGCAAGGCTACGCTCAGCAGGGCATTGAGCGAGAACGCGGGCATGGTGAAGATCGGCGTAGCCAGCTCCAGCCTCAGCCCGGACAGATCGACACGCTCCTGGGCCAGCAGGAAGGCCAGCCCCAGCACCAGGATGCCCACCACCGCATAGCGCGCGCTGAAGCGCTTGAACACCACGTAGGACACGATCAGCAGCCCTGCGAGCAGTGGATCGACGGTCATGCCGCCAAAGGCACCGATGCCGAACTGGAGCAGGATGCCGGCCAGCAGCCCGGCGGCCACGCCCGGCGGGATCATGCGGATGACCCGCTCGAACCAGCCGGACAGCCCGAGCACCACGAACGCGGCAGCCGAGACCAGATAGGCACCGACCGCTTCCGCGTAGGGCGTGGTCGCCAGCGCGGTGACCAGGAATGCCGCTGCCGGTGTGGACCAGGCGGTGATGATCGGCTCACGGGAGATCCAGCTCAGGAAGATCCCCGTCACACCCACGCCAATCGAAATCGACCAGACCCACGAAGCTGTCAGCTCGGGGCTCAGACCGGCCACCTTGGCAGCCTGGAACACCAGAATGAACGTACCACCGTAGTTGACGATGACCGAGATCAGGCCAGCTACGACAGGATGGGTAAGGTCGTTCCAACGAACGGGCGAGCGTGATGGGGCGGATGACATGGCGTGACGCTGACTCCCAAATAGGGTTGATGTGTTTACGGGATTGATTTATAGCTCTAAAATGGACGGATGTTCCCCACCACTTTTACTTAGAGATACCGGCCAATTGTTCAAGCATGCTCAACTTGAATCCGTCAAGGCATGGATCAGCGACCCGGCGCATGGCGCGCTGCCTTTGCATGCGCGCATTCAGCGGGGTATCCGCCAGCTGATCCTCGACGGTGCACTCGACGTCGGCAGGCCACTGCCTGCGTCACGTGCGCTGGCCAAGTCGTTGGAGGTTTCCCGCGATACGATCGAGTCGGCCTATACCCAATTGCATGCCGAGGGCTTCATCGAACGGCGTGTAGGCAGTGGCAGCTTCGTGTCCGAACGGGCACAACGTTTACCCGGCCGGGGAAAAGCGCGGCCCAAGGGAGATAACACCGGCACGCCTCGCCTCAGTCAGCGCGGGGCTGCGATGTTCAAGAGTGGCGGTGTGCGAGATTTTCTGACGCCTCGGCCGTTTGCGCCTGGCGTCCCGGAGACGCGCAGCTTTCCGCTCCCAACCTGGGAGCGGCTGGAGCGTCAGGTGTTGAAGGAGTACGGCACCTCGGCGCTGTTGCACAGCCCGCCACAGGGTATGGAGCCGTTGCGGCGCGCCATCGCCGATTACGTCAATCTCGAACGCGGTGCGCGAGCAACACCTGAGCGTGTGCTGGTGCTGACCAGTTCGCAGCAGGCCCTGACTCTGTGCTCCACCGTGCTGCTCGATGCCGGTGAACGGATATTCATTGAAGACCCCGTGTACCACGGCGCACGCAAGGCATTCGATGCCGCAGGGCTGCAATGCGTGCCTGTACCGCTTGATGCCGACGGCTTGCGAGTGGAATACCTGACCCAGGCGGCGACCGCTCCGGGTGAGCAGCCCAAAGCGGTGTTTCTGACGCCATCACACCAGTTTCCAACAGGGGCAACACTGGCGTTGGACAGGCGACTGGCCGTCATCGAATGGGCAAGGCAGCACCAGAGCTGGATCATAGAGGACGACTACGACAGCGAGTTCCACTACGCGGGCAAGCCTACGGCTTGCGTCCAGGGACTCGATCCGCATGAGCGGACGATCTACATCGGCACCTTCACGAAATCGCTGTTTCCGGGCCTTCGTATCGGCTACATGGTGCTGCCGACATCGCTCGTAGCACCCATGACCGTGGCTCGCACCCTGTTGGACGGCCACAGCGCGCCGATACCGCAACTCACGCTGGCGCGTTTCATCGAGGGCGGTCACTACGGGGCTCATGTCCGCACGATGCGGGCCGTGTATGCCGAACGGCGCGACGTGCTGGTCCGGCTGGTGCGCAAGCACCTGGCCGAGTTTGTTGAACCGCGGATACCTGCGGGGGGCATGCAGATGCCTTGCGTGTTCATCCGGGATATTCCCGAGCACCAGGCCGTTGAGTCGGCACGTCGCGCAGGTATTGACCTATTGGGTTTGACGGCCCTGCATGCGTCAAGCCGCCACAAGGCCGGATTCCTCATGGGATTTGCCGCCCATGCGCCGCATGAGCTGGAGGTCTCCATCAAGAAATTGGCGAACGTGCTACGTGCGCTGTCCAACTGAACCGATGAAGAATGAGGTGATGACCAAAGAATGAAATCCTCGTATAGAGGGCTGCTGGCCCAAGTATCCATAGCCCATCTGGTGAGTCACCTCCATATCATGACGGTGCCCGCCTTGTTGCCCTTGCTGCCCGATCATATGCAGGTGAGCTTTGTCCAACTGGGCATTGCAATGGGCGTGTTCGGCATCGTGACCGGGCTGGTCCAGGCGCCGTTCGGGTTTCTGGTGGATAGAGTCGGAGCCAGGAAGATGCTGATGGCGGCACTGTTGCTAGGGTCGGCCAGCTTCGGCTTGCTCGCGGTGTTCCCCACCTATCCCTGCCTGCTCGCCGTCATGGTTTTGGCTGGCGTGGCGAATGGGATTTACCACCCCGCCGATTACTCCCTGCTATCACACGGCGTTCCGTCTGATGTCATGGGCCGTGCCTTCTCCATTCATACTTTCGCTGGATTTTTCGGCGCGGCCCTTGCGCCTGTTGTCATGGTCAGCGTGGCCCTTGCCGCGTCACCGCGCTGGTCCTTTGCCGCATCGGCCCTGGCAGGAGGATTGGCATGGTGTGCGATGCTCATCAGCTCGCCGCTACCGGCCGGGCAACCTGCTACCAGCACGGGAAAATCCAGCCCGACTGAACATCGTCCGCTCACCACGCCAGTCATGGCGCTGGCAGTGCTGACACTGCTCTTTACCCTGCTCAGTCTGAGCACCGGGGCCATTGAAAAGTTTTCAGTGTCGGCGCTGGTTCAAGGCTTTGACGTGACGCTGCCGACGGCGAACGTGGCACTGACTGCCTTTCTGTTTGCCAGTGCTTTTGGGGTTCTGGCAGGTGGCGTGCTTGCAGACCGAACCGATAAACACGGGTATGTAGCGGCAGTGGCCTTCGGCTTGGCCGCACTGATGGTCGTGCTGGTAATCAAGATACCACTGCCGCCGGTTCTGCTAGCCGTTGCGTTGGGTATAACAGGTTTCCTGACCGGCGTAGTCGCTCCCTCGCGTGACATGCTGGTCCGGGCTGCTTCCCCAGTAGGTGCCGAGGGCCGAACTTTCGGCATCGTTTCAACCGGATTCAATGTGGGAGGCATTATCGGCCCACTTCTGTTCGGACTTCTATTGGATCGTGGACTGCCCGGCGGCGTTCTGTGGGCGGCAGTTGGCTTCATGGTGGCTACCACTGTTGTTGTTCTGCTTCAGGAAAAGCACCAGCGTTTGACGCATATGCCCGCTCATCAGCACGGCTAGATGGCAGCTTGGGTAGTTACCAGATAGCGAGAATTTTTAACATCCACTTTGAAATACAGTTTGGAGCATTCCATGTTTACTGGCCTTAGTGCATTTCCCTTGTCCCCGTTGCGTGGTGGTCGTGTCGATGAAGCTGCATTCGCGCAACTGACCGAACGACTCGCTGCGGCAGGCGTTGATTCCATCTGTGCTCTGGGTTCGACCGGGAACTATGCATACCTCGATAGTGCAGAGCGCAAGCGGGTTGCTCGACTCGCGGTGCAGCATGCGGGCAGCGTGCCTGTGATCATCGGCATTAGCGCGCTACGTACGCGGGATGTGGTTGAGTTGGCGGAGGATGCTCAAAAGGCGGGCGCGAAGGCGGTTCTTCTTGCACCGATGTCCTATCAGAAACTATCGGCCCAGGAGGTTTTTGGCCTCTATGAAACGGTGACCCATGCCTTGTCCATACCGCTGGTGGTGTATGACAACCCCGGCACCACGCACTTCGAGTTCAGCGATGAACTGCATGGTCGTATCGCCGAACTTCCGAATATTGGTTCGATCAAAATTCCGGCGGTGCCTGCGGACCCTGGTGCTGCCACAGCGCGGGTTGAGCGCCTGCGCGTACTGATCCCGTCCCATGTCAGCATCGGAATCAGTGGCGATGCTGCTGCTGCAACCGGCCTGCTCGCGGGTTGTAACGTCTGGTACTCGGTGGTCGGTGGACTGTTTCCCGAGGTCGCATTGGCGATCACCCGCGCCGCGCTGTCGGGCGATGCCTCGCAGGCGAATCAGTTGTCGCAGCGACTGGAGCCACTTTGGGCGCTGTTCCGCCAGCATGGCAGCCTGCGTGTGGTGGCGGCCGCGGCGGAACTGCTCGGGCATGCGGCGTCCCCATGCCTTCCGGCTCCGTTACTGGCTCTGCAAGGTAATGATCGGGAGCGGCTTGCCTCGATTTTCGAAGAATGCCAGCTCGCTTGACGAACATTGAACCCTAACCAAAGCATGAGTCCATGACGTATTTCTTGTGGGCACTGCCCACCTTGGTGCTTCTTGCAGCCATTATCAGCGGCCGATGCAGTACGACGGCTGCCTCCCTGATGGGACTGGCGACCACGGTGCCGATCGCTTTGTTCTGGGGGCCGCTGGCATTTGATAGTAACGTCTTGTTTAGCGCTTTGTTGCGTGGACTATGGATCGGCGCTGTCATCGCACCATACATTCTGGGTGGTTTGCTGTTTTGGCAGGTCGCAGCGCGCAACCCGGCAGGTTCTCCATCGGCACCGGCGGATAAAACTAGTTGCTCGTCCGGAACGGAGATCGGCCGCCGCCGATTGGTATTCTTTGCCTGCTTCCTCCTGGGTCCATTCGCAGAGTCTGCCACTGGATTCGGTGTGGGCATGCTTGGCACGGTGATGATGATCCGCCATCTTGGCTTTGCGCCGCGGCATTTGATGATCTTTGCGCTCATGAGTCAGACCGTCATTCCTTGGGGCGCGATGAGCAGTGGGACGCTTCTGGCGGCCGCTTATGCTCGTATTCCACCTGAGCTGCTGGGCGTGTACTGCGTGGGGCCCGTTGCACTTCTCATGTCGGTATGGCTGCCGCTGTTCTGGCGTACGGCGCGTGCAGCAGGTATTGCCGCCCCTCTTACCGAGAACGTACGAGAAGTGGCCTGGATAGGCACCTGTATGGCTTTGTTGGCGCTCGGAACTATGTATTTAGGGCCGGAGACGGCCTTATTGGCAGCTTACGGTCCCATTATCTTGGTTCGCTACCTGCTGGATTTCCGTCCGAATCGCGCGCAAGCGAAAGAAGGATTTCGAAAAGTGCTTCCGTATGTTCTCCTCATTGGTGGCCTGGCACTGGTCCGGTTATGGCCTGAGGCGAAGAGGTTGTTGAGTAGTCTGGCTCGGTTGACTCCCTATGAGGACTTGCCAGCGTGGTCACCATTTTTTCACGCAGGGAGCTGGCTCTTGGTGGGTGCGCTGTGCATTTTGATCGCTCGTAGGCAGATCACTTATCTCAGGCAGGAGGTCCGAACAGCCTGGTCCACGGGACAGCATGCTGTGCTCACCGTATTCACGTTCTCCATGATGGCCGAGGTGCTGACGGCGTCGGGCATATCCGGTGCATTTGCCACTCTGACATTCGATACGCTTGGAGAGAAGGCGCTCCTGCTTACCCCAGTACTGTCGGGAACTTTCGGTGTCCTGACCAATAGCGGTAATCCTGCGAACAGTCTGTTCTTGCCATCGCAGGTTGCCTTGGCATTGCAGGCCGGTTTGAGCATTCCTGCTGTCGCCTCCCTCCAGCAGGTTTCCGGTATGTCGATGGGATTGTTCTCGCCAGTCAGGATGTCGATTGCCGCTGGTCTTGCGAAGGGGCATGGTCAGGAGCGAGCGGTATATCTTGAGATTTTGCCATTTGCCTTGGTAGCTCTCTGCTTATTGATGGGCGTGGCGATTTGGGTGATTCATTAGTCGCAATATCAGAGCCCATTTGGCGCTATTCATCCCGCGCCGGACCTGCACTGGTCACGCGTAACTGCCTGTCGACCAGACAATCTGAATTGCAGCCACGACAAGGATCTTTCATGACCGACGACAATGTTTCTCAAAAGCGTGTGCTCTTTCGCGAGTTGCACCAGTCGGGCTGCTTTGTGCTGCCCAATCCCTGGGACGCTGGCAGTGCCCACGTGCTGGCAGGACTTGGCTTTAAGGCACTGGCGACGACTAGTTCCGGTTGCGCATGGTCGCACGCGCATGCGGATGGGCAACTTTCTCGTGATGCTACCTTGGCGCATATGCGCTTCATGGTCGAGGCCACCGATTTGCCCGTCAACGCCGATTTCGAGAGTGGGTTTGCAGATACCACGGACGGGGTGGCCGAGAGTGTGCGTATGGCGGTGGAAACTGGCGTGGCGGGCATTTCCATCGAAGATTCGACGGGTGATCAGCAGGCTCCCCTGCGAACGATAGGGGAGTCGGCTCAACGGATACGTGCAGCACGTGCCGCGATCGATGCTGCTGGTGGCGATACCTTGTTGGTCGGGCGTGCGGAGAATTTCATCGTGGGCCGGCCTGACCTCGATGACACCATCCTGCGCCTGAAAGCCTATGCGGACGCCGGAGCGGATTGCTTGTATGCCCCAGGCATCAAGACACGCGAGCAGATCAGCGCGGTGGTTTCAGCAGTTGCGCCCAAGCCCGTCAACGTGCTGATCGGCTGGGCGAGCGACCTGACAGTTCAGGACCTCGCTGACCTCGGTGTGAGGCGTATCAGTGTGGGTGGAGCATTGGCACGCGCGGCCTGGGGTGGCTTCATGCAAGCAGCACGCACAATCGCCGAGCAGGGCCGTTTCGACGGGTTCGCTGACGCATACCCTGCCGCAGAACTCAATACGCTATTCAACAAGTCGAGAAGCATATATCGCTGAATCTAGCGGCAGGCTAATTGGCTTAAACGTCTGGTCGGCCCAGTGACAAACCGATCCTAGGATATTGCTTCGCAAAGTATGCTGTATGGGTTTTCTCAGGGAGTCAAATGGCTGGTCCTTTCTGACGTCCGATTTCCCACGACACCCCGGCACCGCGCACCGTCGCGGCGATCTGCTGCCCTAGCCGCTGCTCGATTACCGGTTTCCACGGCACCAGCGAGAACCCCATACCGTCATCCAGCATTGCGTATCGCCCGCTGGCGAGCATGACGCTGCGCCTGTAGATGCCGGCCACGCGCTGCCCGTCGGCCACTGGGCGATGCTCCAGGCCGGTATCGGCAGCAATGCCCTTCGCGGCCTGCGCCAACTCCCTGTTGCGCAGCGTGCCCAGCAGGTTCCGGGCGAGGATCACGCGCTGCCCGCGCCGTTCGGCCAGCCCCTGTTCGGCCAGGAAGTCGGCGCGCTGCTGCATCGCCTCCCTGGCCTCGCCGCCAAAGCCCAGGTCGCCCAGGCCCGAGCCGCCGATCAACTGCTGATCGAGCCAGGTGGCCCCGATCACGCGCGCCTGCCGCTCGATGGGCAGGTGCGATTTCAGCTCCACGGCCACGCCGCCCAGGCGCCGCGCGTCGTAGCGGCGGCCCTGCTCGGGCAGGTCGCCCGGCACCTTCCATAGCCCCTCGGCCACGCGCTCCACGATGCCGGCACGGCGCAGGGCTTCCAGCCTGCGAACGTGGGCCGCCACAACCTCCTGCGGGTCGCGTCCGGGGGCGGCCTGACCCTGCGCCACGGCCAGATGATGGTCGGTGCGGTACAGGCCATCACTTGCCAGCGCGGCGATGTTCCTGTCGGCCGCGCGCACGTCGGCCGATCCCTTCACCTCCACCACGGCCCCGGCCGGATAGTTCGCCAGCTCGTCGCGGGCATTGAGCGCGACGTAGTGCGCCTTGCCGTCCACGCCGTCGATGACCAGATAGCCCCGGTCGTGCAGTTCGTCGGCCAGCCCCTTCGCGGCCACGCGGCCGAGGATGGTTCGGCCATCGTCCCCCGGCTCGAACACCGCCAGCTCGCGCGGCTCGCCGTGCATGGCCCGCTGCATGGTGCGGATGATGTCGCCGCGCTCGCCCAGGGCGCGCAGGGTCTTCTCCGCATCGGCATGGACGGCCCAGGTGCCGGGCTGCGTCTCGTCGGCCAGGCCCAAGCGCTGCAAGCGTTGTAGGCGGCCGATCAGCAGCAGGCGTTGGCGTTGCAAGCGGGGTTCGTTGAGCCGTTCGTCATGCACCAGGCCACCGTCGCCGGCCTCGCGCTGCAAGGTGCGATCCAGGCTCGTCCACCGCTCTTGCTCTACCTCGCGCCGCAAGGTCTGCTGGATCTCCAGCTCGGTGCGCGGCCCCAGCCATTCGGTCGCCAGCTCGGCGGCGCGGTGGCGGAAGCCATCGGCGATGTAGTCGCCCGCGATGATGAGGTCTTTGCCGGTGTCATCGCGCCCGCGCACGACGATGTGCGTGTGCGGGTTGTCGGTGTTCCAGTGGTTCACGGCCACCCAATCGAGGCCTGTGCCCAGGTCGGCCTCCATGCGGCCCATGAGGTGCCGCGTGTAGGTGCGCAGGTCTTCCAGCTCCGCGCCATCCTCGGGCGAGAGGATGAAG